>Ga0209535_1001878_pt1 | contig 13943 bp, 18 predicted proteins | sample LinPmetageLP28_FD_184041 | JGI IMG/M metagenome (GOLD analysis project Ga0209535, IMG submission 184041) | Marine viral communities from the Pacific Ocean - LP-28 (SPAdes) (version 2) | ecosystem: Environmental > Aquatic > Marine > Oceanic | place: Pacific Ocean | collected 2009-08-22 | reverse complement strand
TTCTTTAGATCAACCTACTAAAATCTTTTATTCTGGATCTGCATGTATGTATCCAGAGTATGCTCAAGAAGAAGCAAACAATCCTGGACTGAGGGAAAATGATGCGTACCCAGCAGCACCAGACTCTGAGTATGGATGGGAGAAACTCTTCAGTGAGCGTCTCTACCTTGCTTACAATCGCAACCACGGCATCCCTGTTAGGATTGCTAGGTATCACAACATCTTTGGTCCTGAAGGGACCTGGGACGGTGGAAGAGAGAAGGCACCAGCTGCAATCTGCCGTAAAGTTGCTTACCTCCCGGAGCAGGGTGGAGCAATCGAAGTGTGGGGAGATGGCTTACAAACTCGTTCCTTCCTGTTCGTTGACGAATGCGTTGAAGCAACTTACCGAATGATGCAATCTGACTTTATGGGACCAGTTAATATTGGTTCTGAAGAGATGGTAACTATTAATCAACTTGTAGAGACTGCTGCTAAAGTTGCAGAGAAAGAAGTTACTAAGATTCATATTGATGGGCCTCTTGGAGTTCGTGGTCGTAATTCTAATAATGATTTGATTCGTGAAGAACTTGGTTGGGATTATTCACAAACTCTAGAAGAGGGTATTCGTATCACATATAACTGGATTAAGGAGCAAATTGATGAGTAGACATAAATTTAATTTAGTAGGAAATACTTTTAATTATAAAGATGCCCCCAGATGTTCTGTCTGGGGCAAAGAATCTAAATTTACTGAATGGGTAGATGAGGGTGGTGAAGGTACATTCTATATTGATGGTGCTATTGGATTGGGTCTTGATGATAATGTAACTGGACCTAAGTATGCATGGATACTTGAATCTGCTGCAATCCTTCCACAAATTACTGATTTTGTGAAAGGTGCTGGTAGACAAAGAATGTTGGATTCATACGATACAATCTTTACTCATAACAATGAATTGATTGCTATTGATCCTGAGAAATTCAAATGGGTTCCTGCTCAAGGAACTTGGATTAAAGAACCTAAGATCTATGAGAAATCAAAAATGATTTCTATGATTGCATCCAATAAGAATATGTGTGCTGGTCATACTCATAGGCTTGAATGGATTGATAGACTTAGAGATTCTGTAGATTTTTATGGTAGAGGATTTGACACTGAGATTACCCTGAAAGAAGAAGGTCTTTGTGATTATATGTTTTCAATTGCAATCGAGAATGCTTCTTATCAAACATATTTCACTGAGAAACTTTTAGATTGTTTCGCAACAGGAACTATTCCCGTTTATTATGGGGCACCTAATATTGGTGATCATTTTAATATGGATGGTATTATAAACTTGAGTGATGAATTTGATGTCTCTGATGAATTGTATTATAGTAAAATTGATGCAATCAAAGAGAATTTAGAAAAAACAAAAGAGATGGAAATCTTAGAAGATTTTATTTGGAAAACATATTTTCAATGAAAACTTGTTTGATTAAACAACCAGCAGGAATTGGTGACATTCTTTTCTGTCAGAAAATTGCAAAGACGATTCAAGAAGAGACTGATTATGAAAAAATTATTTGGCCAGTGTCTTCTCAGTATGCTTATCTTAGTCAGTATCTGATAGAAAATGGTATAGAATATCCTTTAGAAACTGAAGATTTTTTACATAAAGAAATCTATAATTCAGGTAATCTCTATATGATTCAGACTGATAATCTGTTGTTTGTTCCTCTGCATACTTGCGATCGTATAGAGCAAAAATGTAAATGCCATAATGACCACAGAGCACATGGGCATATGAAGTATAATTTTTGCAACATTGAGTATACAAACTGGAAAGATTATTTTAATATCAATCGTAATCTAGTTAGAGAGGATGCATTAATTCAGAGATTAAAACTGAATATCAATGAACCATATAATGTAATCAATAATCATGCAGGAACCTATCCAAACTATGACACCTCTGATATTATTCCAAACAATAATTACAGAAATGTTTATATGGAATTTATAGATGGTGTGAATATTTTTGATTGGATGGGTATATTTGAAAATGCTAAAGAGATACACACTATGGAGTGTGGTGTGTATTATATTTTAGAAAAGATGAATTTAAATGATGTATTCATCTACACTAAGTATAAGAATCAGAATGATAATTTTTCATATATGAAAGATCATTGCAATCAAAAGTGGAGATATATCAATTGAGAAATCTTTTTATTACTGGGTGTGGTGATGGACTAGGGAAAACATTACTAGAAACTTCTAATCAATATGATTGTAATGTCTTTCCCCATTATAGACAACCAAAGAATGATATATCAGGAGACATAAACGATAGAGATCTTCTTGAAAAACTTCCAAGTTTTTTGAGAAAAAATTCTATAGATGTGTTTATTAACAATGCCGCAATCTACCAAAAAAATTCTTTAGTTGACTCTACAGATCAAGAGATAGAAAATATTATTAATACAAATCTTATTTCTCAAATTTTGATTACAAAAAGAGTGTATTCTTTCTTTAAAGAATGTGAACGTGGATTGATTATTAATGTAAATTCTTTGTCTGGAAAAATTCCTTCCACTAATGAATCTATATACAGTGCATCTAAATCTGGGATGTATTCGTTTTCAAAATCTCTGCAGCTGGAATCAATTAATACTAACATAGAAATTGTTGATATTTTTCCAGGGGCAATGAAAACAAAAATGGCTAAGGGTAGGGATAACTACGATGCTCTTATAGATACGAAAGATGTTTCAAAAATTGTTTTTGATATTATCTTTAAACATACAAACCTTTATACGAATGAAATAGTAATTCGTAAAAAAAATAAAAAAAGTGGAGATTGATTACGATGGGATTGCTAACTGAACATAACTTAAATTGTTATATTGATGAATATAAACTTGAATATTATTTTGAGACTGGGACTGGTCAGGGGGAATGTTTAGATCATTCGTTAAGATATCCGTTTAAAGAATACTGGACAGTTGATATTGATGAAGAGCTCATCGAAAACTGTTATAAAAGAATGCAGTATTATGAAAAGAATATAAATTTTCTTATTGGCAAATCTACTGAAATTATTGATGAATATGTTTCAAATATCCCAAAAGAATCTCCAACATTATTTTTCTTAGATGCACATTTTCCTGGAGCAGATTTTAAGAAATGTACTTATGAAGAGTCGATCAGAAAACATGGGAAGGATGCTTTTCCTTTAGAAGAAGAAGTTGATTTAATCTTCAAACATAGAGATATTTCGAAAGATGTTTTTATCATTGATGACTTTGTTCTTTATCAAAAAGATGCAGAAGTTGAACATGTAAAGAACGGACATAAGTGGGAATATGATTGGTTGCAAGAAGAACTAAACTTGCAAACAGATTCAAAATTTCTATATGAAAGATTTGAAAAAACTCACGACTTTAAAGTTGACTTAAGAAGTCAAGGTTATCTTATTATTACTCCAAAGAAAAAATGAAAGCAGCAGTATTAGAACAGATTGATGCACCTCTTGCTATTAGAGATGTTGAGCTGACAGAGTTGAAAGTAGGTCAAGTTCTTGTAAAGGTTCTTGTTAGTGGTCTTTGTGGAGCACAACTTCATGAGATACGTGGACATAAAGGCAACGCAAAGTTTCTTCCTCATCTAATGGGACATGAGGGATGTGGTATTGTTGAAGAAATTGGAGAAGGTGTCACCACTGTAAAGGTAGGAGATAAGGTTGTAATGCACTGGAGACCTGGTTCTGGCATTGAAGCACCCTTTCCTTCATATGTCCTTGATGGAAAGAGTATGAGCAGTGGTAAATGTACTACTCTCAGTGAGTATTCAATTGTCTCTGAGAATAGATTAACCACTGTCCCACAAGATACTCCAGAAGATCTATGTGCAATTCTTGGTTGTGCTCTCACGACTGCTATGGGTATCATTGATAATGAAGTTGACCTTAAGTTTGGTGAAAGTGTTGCTGTTATTGGTTGTGGTGGTGTAGGACTTAATCTAATTCAAGCTGCAGCACTTAAAAGTGCTTGCCCTATTGTTGCAATTGATTGTAGTGAATCTAAAAAGGATCTTGTTTTTACCGCAGGAGCATCAGTTTTTGCTGCAGAACTCGAAGAACTTGGTGATAAGTATGATGTAATTATTGATACTACGGGTATTCCTGGAGTTATTAGTGATGCCATTACGCACTTATCTGGAAAAGGACGTATGATTCTTGTAGGACAACCTGCACCAGGGCGAGGTGTAGAGGTCATGAATGCTGTTAATTTGTTTAGTGGTATGGGTCAGACCATTAAGGCAACTCAAGGGGGTAAAACCAACCCTACAGAAGATATTCCTCGTTATGTTCGTATGCATCAAGAAGGTATTCTTAGTGTTGAACAATTTGTGACTCATAGATTTAAATTAGATCAGGTAAACGAAGCATTCGACTTGCTTAGAAGTGGAAATGCTGGTAGAATTATTATTGAAATAGGAGTAGCATGATGCGGAAGGTGTGGACAAAGGAAGAGTTGATTGCCTTTGAGGATAGAATAGGCGATCTTTACTTGGACAATCAGTTACCATTTCTTTTCCATCTTTCTGGTGGCAATGAAGATCAACTGATTGAAATTTTTAAAGACATTAAAGATGGTGATTATGTAATCTCTAATCATAGAAATCACTATCATGCTCTTTTACATGGAGTTCCTCCTGAAGAATTGGAGGAAAAAATTAAAGATGGCAGGAGCATGTTTGTATATGATCGTAAACGTAACTTTTTCCTTTCTGCAATCATCGGAGGCACTCCTGCAATTGCTGCAGGGATAGCATGGGCATTAAAACGCAAGGGATCTACTCAAAGAGTATGGTGCTTTGTTGGGGACGGTACAGAGGATAATGGACATCTCTCCGAAGCAGTTAGATATGTCGATGGTCATGAATTGCCTTGCACCTTTGTGATTGAGAGTAATGATCGATCTTGTGAAGCATCTAACACTGATCGTTGGGGGAAGACTGCACATCCAGAATGGAACTCTTCTTCTGTAATTCGTTATCAATATGATTGTGTTTACCCTCACTGCCGTAAACCAGGCATGATTGATCTGGGCGAAGCACAAAAGTATAAGAAAACTGATGAAGAATACTTTCCTCCTCTAGAAGAGTTTGTTTATCCTAATCATGATGTAGATGAAAGTCTTTCTTATAAGGAAGCAATGTCTCAGTCTATGACTGAACTTCGTAATGAAGGTGCTATTTTTATTGGATATAACGTTTTTTATGGTGATGCAATTGGTACTTTGAAAAAGGTTCCTGATGATCAGAAACTAGAGACACCTGTAGCAGAGAATCTGATGGCAGGACTTGCTATTGGTATGTCATTTGAAGGATTCAAACCTGTTATTTACTTTGAACGTCATGACTTTATGTTGGTTGCAGCAGATGCAATCATTAATCACATTGATAAGATTGAAAGAATCTCTCGTGGCGAATATAAAGTTCCTGTAATCATTCGTGCAGTCACTGCAGATGCCGGTCCCTTCTACTCTGGCATTACACATGCTCAGGACTTCACAAATGTCTTCCGTGAAGCAGTTAGTTTCCCTGTTATTGATCCTGTCACTGGGTCTGATGTTGTTAATGCTTTTAGAGGTGCCAAAGAAAGTGGTAGACCTGCAATGATTATTGAAAGAAAGTCGAGGTATTGATATGTTAGAATTTAATAACTGTCCGTATAGAAACGCACCCTATATGGGTCCACATAGTGAGTGGATTGTAGATCTTTATCAAAAATACTTTGGTGATAAGACTGATGGATTTTTGGTAGAGATTGGTGTTGGTTGTGTTCTTGATTGGCAAAAGATGGGAACACCTAAAATGCTTGATTGGGATAATGATCTTATTATTAGGGGTGAGAGTCACACTCTAGAATTGCTTGAGAATGGATGGACTGGTATCTATATTGAGAGTATTCATGAGTTGATTGACAACGAATTAGATCCTCTTCTGAAAAAAATACTGCCAGAAGAGCAATATAATAATATCAAGATGGTGAAGTGTGGTGCTTCTGATAAGAAAGAAGTGGTAAGGATCTATAATCAAGAGTCTTTGGAATCAAGTGAAGACAGTACCGTTGATGTGATCGTCCCTTATAACTATCAGGGACGTAAATTGCTTTGTGATGCAACTTCCACTATCCTTGAGGATAATGACTGTCCATCTGATATTGACTTTATGTTAATTGATGTTGAAGGATTTGAGGTTAATGTTTTGAACGGTCTAAACTTCTCTAAGCATCGTCCAAAGTTGATGTTGATTGAGATTTCTAACACACCATTCCAAACAATCAATAGTATGATTTGTGATAGATATGATTTCATTCATCATGATGGTCTTAATGCAATGTTTGTTCATAAAGATTTTTCAAAAGAATGAAGACGTATCTATCTGTAGGGATTGGGGATATGTGCTTCCTTGATTCTATCCTTACAAAAGAAGAGAAGGAGAGTATCTCTGAGATTTATTGGGCGTGTAGGTTTGGGTATGTAGTTAAGGAATTGCTTGATGGCAATCCTGACTATCCAAATCTCACTACTCATCATACAATTGATGACGAAATTGGAAAACAATACATGACTCAACTTGATCCAGTTGCTGTTCCTTTTTGGCACTTTAGACCTGATTTTGAAAGAAATTTCAATGTAGGTCTACAGTTATTTGGTATTGAAAAAGAATGGAACAATCAAAATCTTCAAGTAGTAAACACAGTTTCCATGTTTACTGATGAAAATAGACCCTTTCAACAATCCTCTATCTTAAAGTATGCTAACATAATTGAAGAAGATTACATCCTCTTTCATTATCCAACATCTACAAGACCAAGATCCGACATTGCAGGTATATCTGATTCTGATGTGGATTTTGTAAACAGTTTGTCTAAGGAGACTGGATTGCCAGTGAAGATTATTTCTGACTGTGAGGTGGATCTTGCTATTGATAGGCAAGAATTGTTTATCAATGTTCCTATTACAGAGGTAAGAGACTTAGTTGCAAGTTGTAATTACTATGCTGGATGTGATTCCTTCTGTGCTCATCTAGCATCCAACATCTTGCCAAAAGAAAATATCTTTATCAAATTGTCTCCTAACTTCACGGGTTGGAATACCTGGTTGCTGAGGGCATTTTTGCCACATTCACCAGAAGATGTCAAACAGTTCTATAAATCTTACATTGGTAGACCATGAGTATCTTAGTCATTGGAGAAACATGCAAAGATGTATTTGTCTACTGTGATTCTAATAGATTATGTCCTGAGGCACCTGTTCCTGTGCTGAACATTGTTGATCAGAGAGAAAATCCTGGTATGGCAGGTAATGTTCGTAGAAATATTGAAAGTTTGTCTGGAGATCAGATTGATATCTTGACTAATAATAATTGGTATGAGATTGCGAAGACACGTTATGTCCATAAGGATAGTAATCATATGTTTTTTCGTGTAGATACAACACAAACAATTCCTAGAATTGATGTAAGTGTTATTGATTTTAACTATGATTTGATTATTATTTCTGATTATAATAAAGGATTTTTGTTAGAAGAAGACATTGAGCATATATGTTCTAATCATAAAAATGTATTCATTGACACTAAGAAAATCTTGGGTGACTGGGTGAATGAAGCACGATTTATTAAGATCAATGATGTTGAGTATCGTAATTCAGAGTCTCAAGTTACCTCTACTATTAGAGAAAAAATTATTCGCACTTTGGGTGGGGCAGGATGTGAGTATCGTGGTAAGAGATACCCCACAAAGAAGGTGGAAGTGAAGGACGTATCTGGTGCTGGAGATACTTTCATATCAGGACTAGTTGTGAAATTTATGGAAACTAATGATATAATTGAGAGTATTAAGTACGCTAACAAGTGTGCATCAAATGTTGTAACGCAAAAGGGAGTAACAATCGTAAAATGAAACAACTAAATTATCATATTGTAAATCCAGTTGTTCTTGGCAATTCTCAAAAAGGACAAGATTCCATTATCCAATATACTCTTAGTAACTTTGGAACAACCAATAAGTATTACATTGAGTTTGGTGCAATGGATGGATATATGTTATCTAACACATCATATCTTAGGGAGAATCAAGGATGGACTGGTTTATTACTAGAAGGTAATCATCAAGACTTTGCTTTTGTTGATAATCCCAGTATCAATTTGCATATTGAAAAGATTACTAGGGAGAACATTTGCGAACTCTTTAAAAAGTATGGTGCTCCAAACGATCCAGACTTTCTTTGCATTGATATGGATGGTATTGATTATCATATCATGAAGTCTATTCTTGAGGGTGGATACAGACCAAGAACCCTTATGATTGAATGTAATGTTAGGTTTGAACCAGATGAAAGTTATGTTCTAAAGTATGATACTGAATGGGATTGGGATGGAGCAGACTGGTATGGTGTTTCTCCAATGGCACTGAAGAAACTTTTTAATGAATATGACTATGTTCCAGTCTGGATTCATATTGATGATATGGTTGTTGTCAGGAGAGATGTTTTGGAAGAATCGGGTTTTGAAGAACCTTCTTGGGATTATGTTTATCCAAAATCAAATGTTCCTTTATACAATACACATTACAGCAAGAGTAGAAAATTTGTTTCAGAACTTGACTTAGAAAAGTGGGAAAAGGTATGATTATTTTAACAGGACATCAGGGTTTTATTGGTAAGAAATTTCTTAAAGAATTGCAAAGTCTTGATAAAGAAATTATGACAATAGAAATGTTGGATAGTTGGTATTTTCAACACACTTTCGATGATTGGGATGATATTGAATTAATTATTCATCAAGGGGCATTGTCATCAACTATTGAAACTGATGTAAGAAAAATATATCATCGTAATATTGATTTTACTTTATGGTTGTTTGAATCTGCTGCTAAACATAACATTCCAGTTAAATATGCTTCTTCTGCATCTGTATATGGTAACTGTCAAAAAGTTATTAACCCACTAAATTTTTATGCGTTATCAAAAATTACAATGGATTATTGGGTTCAGGATAATATTTCAAAATTTCCTTTGATTCAAGGATTTAGATACTTTAATGTTTATGGTGATGGGGAAGAGTTTAAGGGAGACCAAGCAAGTCCTGTAAGCAAGTTTACAAAACAGATTAAAGAAACAGGAAAACTAAAACTGTTTGAAGGGTCTGATAAATTTTTAAGAGATTTTATTTGTGTTGATGATATTGTGAATGTAGTTCTTAATAATGCGAAAAAATCTGGTATCTATGATCTGGGTACTAGTAAACCTGTTAGTTTTGAACATGTTGCAGAATGTGTGGTAAGGAAGTATAATGGAGAGGTAGAGTACATTCCATTTCCAGATCATCTAAAAGGTAAGTATCAAGATTATACTTGTGCTACAGAAGAGTGGGGTGATTACAAATTCATGACTGTAGAGGACTATCTAAAATGATTACTGTATGGACTAATGGATGTTTTGACATTCTACATCCAGGGCATATGGAACTCTTTAAGATTGCTAAATCACTTGGTGATCGTTTAATTGTTGGTATTGATACTGATGAAAAAGTTTGCAAAGATAAAGGGCCTTATAGACCTATCAACTCATTATCTTTTCGTCAGACAATGCTTGATTCAAACAAGCATATTGATCTTGTAATTCCATTTAGTAGTCGTCAAGAACTAGAGCAAACAATTGAACTTTACTATCCAGATATTCTTTTGGTTGGTGGAGACTGGAGAGGTGGTGATGTCGTCGGCCGGGAGTGTGCAAAGGAAGTTAGATTTTTGAATAGAGTTGGTGGGTATTCTACAACTAAACTTATCAATAAAATAAAAAAACTATGAGATATGTGATTGATATTGACGGTACTATATGCACTCCTGGTCCTACAGATGAGATGAGATATGAACAGGCAATGCCACTACAATCTAGAATTGATGAAATAAATAAATTATACGATGAAGGACATAGCATCGTTTACCTCACTGCCAGAGGGATGGGTAGGTATAATAATAATGCAGACCTGGCGAAGAAAGAATTTTACGAATTTACTGAAATACAATTGAGTTTGTGGGGATGTAAGTATCATCAATTGTTTCTTGGAAAACCTTCTGGGGATCTTTATATTGACGACAAAGGTATTAATGCAAATGAATTTTTCTCATTCAATTAAACATGTCCCCAAAGGATGGGGATATGAAAAGTGGATTTGTAATACTGAAGATTATTGTGGCAAACTTTTATTCTTTAAGAAAGGATTTAGATGTTCTTGGCATTATCATAAAGTAAAGGATGAAACATTTTATCTTCAAAGTGGATTGTTATCTTTGTATCATGGATGGGATGATGATCTAGCAACTGCGGATTTACTTGTCTTAGAACCTGGAGATAAATTTCATATCCCAGTTGGATTGAAACATCAAATGGTTGCATTAGAAGATTCAGAACTATTTGAATTCTCTACTGAACATTTTGATGAAGATAGTTATAGAATAATTAAGGGAGATTGAAATGATTGGAATGAATCAATTGGGTCAAAAGGGTAGACTTGGAAATCAATTGTTCCAGTATGCTGCTCTTGTTGGCATTGCTAAGAATAAAGGATTTGATTTCTGTATACCTGATCATTCACGGGCACCTTTCTTTGACAAACAGATTGATGGTAATACTGTAACCGTATATCATCAACTTCAACATTTGTTTGAGATGAATTATCTGAATGGTAGGTTTGGAGAAGTTGAGGGTAATCAAATTGATCTACAACAAGCAGAATTTTGTCAAGAACTATTTGATGAATGCCCTGACAACTCAAGTCTTCTGGGGCACTTTGAATCTTATCATTACTTTGAGAATGCAGAGGAAGAAGTTAGGCAAGATTTTGTTGTTCGTGAACATCTATTAGAAGCAGCATCAAAGTTTCATAAAGATAAAGGAACTGAAAATCCTGTCTGTGTAAGTGTTCGTCGTGGTGATTATGTAAAATTCCAAGACTGTCATCCTCCTTGTGTAGAATCATACTACAGAGAGTGTATAGAAAAACTAGGTGTTGATCGTCAGTATGTCATCACCTCTGATGATGTTGAATGGTGCAAAACTATTTTTACTGAAGATAATTTTGTATTTAATGATATAATTCCTGAAGGAATCTATAAACCACATTTTGATTTTGCCGTTGGAACATTATGTGATGACTTTATTATTGCAAACAGCACATTCTCTTGGTGGATTGCTTGGCTTGGATCTAAAAAAGATAAGCAAATCTTTATTCCAAGACCTTGGTTTGGTCCAACACTTGCACATATTGATACTGAAGGTTATTATTATCCAGGTATGACTGCTGTGGATAGGGAGATCATTAGAGTATGATGGACTTAACATTTCTCATTCCTACAAGGATTGAGACAGAAGACCGACTGAGAAACATCATCTCGTCGGTCTCTTATCTTTTGAGACATGTGCCTGCAAAAGTTATAGTTAAAGAAGTATCTGGTCGGAACACTTTTCTTCATAGGGCTTTGCCTGAAATTAAGAAGTGTGCAGATACGGATAACCTAACGCATATCTTTGAACAAAATAATGATCCCTTATTCTGTAAAAGTAAAGTATTAAATGATCTTATAGTTGCTTCCGATACAACTGTAGTTGCGAACTACGATGCCGATTGTATTCTTCCAAAAGAATCATATCGTCAAGCCTATGAACTGATTTGTAATCAGGAAGTAGATGTAGTTTATCCATATGGTTGCGGGATATATCAGTGGAGAGCAGACTATAATATGCAAATCTATGATGAGTTTGTGAATTCTTGGGATGGGACATCCGTCCTTGATAAAAACAAAACTTTATCTAACTCTACCATTGGATGGACACAATTCGTTAGACGAGAGAACTACATTAATTCTTATATGATGAATGAAAACTTTGTATCATGGGGATGTGAAGATGATGAGTTCTACTTTCGTATGAGTACATTAGGTAATCGTATTGCAAGACTTGATAATTATGTTTACCATCTTGAGCATGGTAGAACACACAACTCCTGGTTCAGTAATCCAAACTTCAATAACAACTATCAACTCTGGAACAAGATAAAAACATTTGACAGAGATCAGTTGGTGAAGTATTATGAGAACCAGGACTATCTAAAAACACGTAAAGCACAACTGAAATGATAGGATTTAATGCAATAGGAAGAATGGGTCGTCTTGGTAATCAGATGTTCCAGTATGCAGCTCTCAAAGGGTTGGCAAGAAATATTGGAGCAGATATCACTATCCCATATCATCAAGATGCTGTTGATGATGGTATTGGAAACATGCTTCGGACTGAGTTGTTTGATTCTTTTGATCTGAAGGTTAATGTTGGTCTATTAAATAATGGACATGCACCAGTTGTGCAGGAGAGACATTTTCATTTTGATGAGGAATTGTTTCATATGTGCCCTGACCATGTAGACATTCGTGGTTATTTTCAGACGGAGAAATACTTTAAACATATTGAAGATGACATCCGTCAAGACTTTACTTTCAAGGATGAGATTTTGAATCCTTGTAATGAGATGATGGAAGATGTACAAGACCCAGTTGCACTTCATGTCCGACGCACTGATTATGTGACGAATAGTGTCAACCATCCACCATGCTCTCTTGAATATTACAAGAAAGCTCTTTCGCACTTTGAAGCACATCGCACAGTGATTGTCTTCTCTGATGACCCTGTATGGTGTAACGAACAGGAACTCTTCTCTGGGGAGCATTTCATGATCTCTGAGAACGAAGACAATAGAATAGACCTATGCTTAATGACACTCTGTTCTGATTTTATTATTGCTAACTCCTCATTCTCTTGGTGGGGTGCATGGCTTGCTAACAGGGGTAAGGTCGTTGCTCCTCAACAGTGGTTTGGCACTGATGGTTATACAAAAGATCACAATACAAAGGATGTAGTACCTGATGGATGGACACGAATTTAGTAAGATGGACAAGAATAAGTCCGTACATAAACTCAAAGGTCTTCCTGCGATTTATTGGTTAAACTTAGATGCTGATACTGATAGGCGGTTTTATATGGAGGAACAGTTTAAGTATTGGGACGTTAATAATCATACTCGTATTTCAGGATACGATGCAAGGGAGGATGATGCTTCTGAACATTTGAAAGGAAGAATACCTGACAATGTAAGTCAGACAGAACTTGGATGTTGTATGTCTCACCTGAAAGCAATCAAGCACTTCTATGAAGAAACTGATGATGAGTATTGCATGATCCTTGAGGATGATGTAGATTTTTCTACTGTTAGATATTGGAATTTTAGTTGGAAAGAATTCTCTGGTCTTCTTCCTTATGATTGGGATTGTATTCAAATGACTGCAATCACTACAGGTGACATTCATGTCAAATTACATCTTAAGTATATTAATGACTTCTCTGCTGCAGCTTATTTGATTACTCGTCATCATGCTGCAAAACTGATGAAGCATCACATTCGTGGTGACAAGTATAAACTTGATAATGGAGTCAAACCAAGAGCAGTTTCTGAGGATACTATTCTTGAGACTGGTAAAACATATACCATTCCAATATTTCTTTATAATATTACACTAGGATCAACCATCCATGCAGAGCACATTGGAGTCTTTCATAAGGGTCCACATGCTGCTCTTACAAACTATTGGCAGCATCAAGGCACTGAGGTTGACATACGAGAGTGGATGAACTATGATCCTTACTTGGGTCGGATTACTGAAAACTCTGCTGCGAAAGCAGCACAAGAGTCGGCAAACCCACCCACTTGACATACTACGAGACTTCTAGTAGTATAAATACTTAACCTTTTGTCATAAAATAACAAAGGGTATTCATAACACGGGACAGTCGAGTCCCTATTCATCTGCGGGTATTCATTCCGCAAGTAACTAAAGGTAAAACAAATGTTTAAA
>Ga0209535_1001876_pt1 | contig 13950 bp, 33 predicted proteins | sample LinPmetageLP28_FD_184041 | JGI IMG/M metagenome (GOLD analysis project Ga0209535, IMG submission 184041) | Marine viral communities from the Pacific Ocean - LP-28 (SPAdes) (version 2) | ecosystem: Environmental > Aquatic > Marine > Oceanic | place: Pacific Ocean | collected 2009-08-22 | reverse complement strand
TAATAATTTAGCCGACAACGATGGCATATTAACTGACATTAAAATTTACTAAAATTATGAAAAGGCAAAGTAGAAAAGTAGGAGTAGCTGGAAGTTTTCACAACCAGATGATGGGAAATAACCGAACCGAACCAGTAGTTGGCGAAGGAGCAACAATGTTATTTTATTCAGACCGAGAACCATACGAAGTAACATGGGTTTCAGAATGCGGCAATAAATGCGAAATTAGACTAATGGAAACAGAATGGTGCGGAGTAGCTTACGGAGATGAAAAATACAAGTATAGCAGCAACCCAAAATATAGCACAGAACCATTAGAATGGTGTTCTAAGCGCAACGCTTGGGGCATAGTAAGTTACAAGGTGCAAATCATAAAAGCGTTAGCTGACAGATTATATAAACAATATGGCTGGGGATGGGAAGAATATCTACCGCAAGGCTATAAATATGACGATTTAGTAGATGGGGAAAAAATTGGAGCAAACACTCAATTAAAATTAATTACTGGCATAACTAAGCGTTACAGAAATTTTCAAAAAATATCAATAATATTCGGGGAAATGAACAAGTACAGAGACCCGCACTTTTAAAAAAAACCTATGAATTACGATTACGACTCAAGCAATTTAATTGACATTAGAGCAATAGTATTGCAACAAGAAATAGTGCAGATCAAAAAATTAATTAAAGACAATCCTAATGACGCAGATTTAGGCAGACAAATTAGGTTGCATTTTGATAAAACATAATAGAAATTAAATTTGCTATTCTGGATTGTTTTAATTATCTTAAAGCTACATTAGGGAATATTCCCAAACACTAAAACTTATAACATGGAAAATCACATTAAGTACAAATTAGACAAGGAAGATTTAGGGCATATTGATTTGCCTATATCTTACGATTCCGTAACTATTTGCAACGAACTAAATAACCCTAGCGAGAATTGCTCATTACAATTAGTTTTTGAGGACGAATCTTACATAGAGGTTATGACAGATAGTTATCAAATTCTTCGCACTTTAGGAATGCATTTTTACGAATATAACGGCATGACTTATTTTTCAGAATTTCCGCAAAAAAACGGATACAATACCGATTGCATGTCACTAGACGAATACGAATTGACAGAGTTAGATTTTATCGATTATCTAGTAGAAGAAGGCATAATTTTCGAAGAATCATATTTAAAACCAGTTTTAAAAACATTAAACAAAACCTTTACTAATGAAACAATTAAATAGACAAATCAGCAGAGCATTAGAATGGCTTAATTCTCCACAAGGATTAAATGACTCAGAATTAATTATGACGCAAAAATTATACGGCGGAACATCTTGCACTAGAGAAGAATTTAACATACTATTAGAAACATTTAATGATGGAGTAATTACCACAACTTGCGACAACGAAAAAATTAAATGCGAGGGTAAGCTAATTGCATTTACTGACAAAAAGAGTATTACAATTTTAGTAAAAATTACAGATTTAATTTCAAACATTTAAAATAAAAACATGGAAGCACTACAATCAATACAAGCACAATTAAAAGCGCCTAAAAACCAATACAATAGTTTTGGCAAATACAAGTATAGAAATTGCGAAGATATACTTGAGGCAGTTAAGCCATTACTAGAAATAGGTAGATGTACATTAGTTATTACAGACGAGGTAAAAGAGGTTGCTGGAATCCCATACGTTGAGGCAAAAGTTATATTTTCAGACGGGCAAAATAAAATTGCAGTAACCGCACAAGCGGGCATTGACGTTAACCGCAAAGGAATGGACATATCACAAAGTTTTGGCAGTTCAAGTAGTTACGCGAGAAAGTACGCTTTAAACGGCTTATTTTTAATCAACGATACCCAAGACTCAGATGCAACAAACCAGCATCAGAGTAAAAGAAAAACGGCAAAAGAGGAGTTAAATCCACAACATCCTAAGTGGGAAAAAGCTAAAAAATCGTTAAGTAAAAAACAAACGACATTAATAGACATCGAAAAACACTTTACTATTACAACACAAAACAAAGAACTTTTAACTAAATTTAATTAACATGGGAAAATCAAAGGAGCAATTTATTGCACAGAGAGAAAAAGAATTAATGCTAATGTCTAGCAGAGATTTAAAATCTGAGGCACGCAGACAATCAGAAATTATGTTGCAAGAATCAGATGCAGAAGAAATTTATTCTCGATCTGTTCGGCTGGAAAAATATTTAACTGAGTTTAACAAGTTTATAAAACCTCACATAGAAACTATAGACATAGTAAATGGTGTAGAATTTCAAGAAGGGCAAAAAACTACATACAACTTTAGCGAAGATGCAGAATACAGAGAATTAGAAATTGCATTAAAAGCTAGAAAAGATTTATTGCAAGCAAGGGTAAAATTAAGTAAACCAATATTTGACGAAAAAGGCGAAGAAGTTATTTTGGTCAGCAGTAGAACAACTGGATTTGTAAAAGCAATAATTAAATGAAACATAAAGACTATTTACAACTAGCAAAATTTAAAGTTGACAATATGATTTTTATACCCGCAAATAATACTGCGGAAAAACTTGCATTAATAAATGATAGGCAAAACATTTTAATGATGCCTCAAACCCCTAGAGACGTAAACTTGCATAGATGTTATCATTTATTTTGTGGCTGGTTGTGGGATAAAATGCCGACAGAATTTAAGGTAAGTAGATGCAGAGATAAACATCAGATGTACAATTACCTAAAAATTATTAGTGGCCAATACGATTTAGCTATGACATATAGAGACAAAAAGTTTTACAGATTTGAATCTATATCTTTTGGTAATATGTCGAATGACGCATTTAAACTATTCTTAGAGGAACAAATGAATAGCATCTATACTGAACTATTAGTGCCATTAAGAATGGAAGCGCTATACGAACAAATGGAAACAGAATTTAAAAAAATATTTAAAGAATTATTATGAGTAATACAAAAAAAGAAATCGGTGCAATATTAAGAACTGCAAGAAAAAAAAGAGGATTGACGCAGATAGAATTAGCTAACCAAATTAATACAAATCAAGTTACAATTAGGACTATTGAAAGAGGTATGGCAAACCCTACATTAGAAAAACTTTTAGCAATATCTAAAAAGCTAAATGTACAAATATTTAATTTAAATGGAAAATAAATTTGTTATTCTGGATTGTTTTAACTATCTTACAATTACAAAGGAATATTCCTTTAAAACAAAACACGATATAACATGAAAATATTTGACACATTTACAAGTGCAGACGGGTACGAAATATACTGGTTGCACGAACAAAACGAAACGGCACTTTTGCCAGAAGATTTATACTATGACAAGGATTATTTTATGGAAGAATGCGAATCCATAGTAAAAAGCGGGCAATGCTATTTAAACTATATACCAGATGACGAAGATTTTGACGCAATGTTAGAAAATTGGGAAATAGAAAATTCACTTAAATGAAAAATTTTACAACACGAATGATTAACAGAGAAGTAAAAGTATCTTTTAATCACCCAAAATATGTAACGGCAATATTTCAAGCACAATCAACGTCTTTCGCTTGTCAAGGTAAATGGTCGTATAAAATGGTTTCTATACCTAAAAATAAATATTCTATTCAAAAGTTAGAAGCGGAAGTAATTAAACGCTTTAATGTTTATTATTATTAATTAATCAATAAAATTAAATACAATAAAATGTACACAGACCCAGAAAAATTACAAGACATAGGCTATAGTGCTGGAGAAAAAGCATTTAACGACATACCTAATCATATATTTCGCGAACCATACTTTAATTATTTTGTAAGGGGATTTATTAAAGGCTTTCAAGATTATGCAGAAGCTAATGAAGTTTATTATTTACATTACCCTAAAAAAAACGAACATGAAAATACTTAAAAAAATTACCTACGATGACACCAGAGACGCAACTATAAGAGCAGTTGAAAAATTGATGACAGAAGGGTTTGTAAAATACAGCGAGTTTACATATTTTGAAATACAAGATATTATTCATAATGAATTTAACAACTTGCTTTTATTAGACATTGACAATAAAGAAGAAGTAACATTAATTTAATTTAAAATTTATAAACATGAAAACAAGACAAACATCAATTGATTGCTACAATCAAATTACGCAAGAAGGCTTATTATCTAAGCGCAGAGAAGAGGTTTACAAAGCAATATATAAAGCAGCGCCTTGCACAACTAACGAGGCTCTAAAACATATACATTCTGGTTCGCATGGAATCGGTTCGCGCACAACGGAGTTGCGACAATTAGGAGTAATCTACGAAAGGGGAGTACGGAAATGCAAAATTACGGGAAGAAACACTATTGAATGGGACGTAACGGGTAGATTGCCAGTAACAGAAAAAATGTCAAAAGAAGTTAGGGCTGCAATTAAATTTAATAGGTGGCATACGCAAGGAGAAAAAAATGGATATTTTAAAAAACTTTCTACCTACCGCATTATTTAATTAGGGAATATTAAAACAAACAAAGAGATATGAATTTTTATACAATTATTGCTACATTATTAATATGCATAGCATCTGCAATTTTAACTATACATCTTTTTATTAAGGAATATGTCAACGAAACTTTTATTGCATATTTATTAATTATAGGGATTATTATTGCAATAGGTTTTTTAATATAAAAAAAGGTTTATCTTTAAGTCTCAAAACACGATAATGACATATAGATTTAATCAACAATTGGCGGTAACAGATCTCTCAAATCTGGGGTTAGTCGTGTTTCCTCCGCCAATTAGTTGTAAATTTAAAAACACGATTTTATGGACACCAGATTTCAATTAGGCTGGATTAAGTTACATAGATGTTTAACAGACTGGGAATGGTACTCAGACATTAATGTTAGATTAACTTTTATACATTTTTTAATTAAGGCAAACTATCAAGACAAACGATGGCAAGGCGAGTTAATACCACGAGGCAGTTTTATTACATCTATTAAACATTTATCCGAAGAAATAGGCATTTCAAAAATGCAAGTTAGAACGGCAATAAAAAAGCTAGTTTTAACAAACGAAATAACAAGCGAAAGTAGTAACGCAAACACAATGATTACGATAGTTTCCTACAATACATATCAGCTAGATGACAAGCCAAATAACAAACCAATAACAAACAAAGAACAAACGGATAACAAACGGATAACAACAACTAAAGAAGTAAAGAATATAAAAGAATATAAGAAGTTGTTATTGTCTGAACTTTCAGTTGCAGACGTAGATAACGAAAACTATCTTTTAACGGCGCAAGCATTTCAAAAATTATTTAGAGAAAACATTACATCTGGCGGGGGTTCTGCATCGGCAATAGATAAGGCAAAAGGCACATGGTACGATGACATAAGGAAAATGATAGAAATAGACAAGATAGAATTAGAGGCAATTCGAAAAGTTTTTATATTTTTAAAGACAGACGAGTTTTGGAAAAAGAACATTTTAAGCACAAGCAAGCTACGGGATAAATTTAATAAGTTAATTTTAAACGCAAATAAACCAAATGGACAAGTTAAGCGAAATATTACAAGAGAACAATTTGAAGATAGCATCGACAAACATTTCAATTAACAAAAATGAAATTTCGGTTTATAGAGACGTTTTAACCAAAGAAGGGGTAAAGGCTAACTGCTTAAAAGTTTTAGCCGCATTTAAGGCGCTAGATACGCAGTTTACCGATTTACTAACAGAAAGCCTAATGCGAAATAAGTTTACAGACGAAAGGTTTAAAGACGCAGTAAATCACGTTATAGATAATTGCCGTTATCCTAAACCCAGCATAGCGGATTTTGTAAGCTATGACAAGTCTATAGTTTTTTACACTCACAAAGAAATGTCGCATAATAGATTTAATTTTGATTTGTTCCAAGCGGTTAGATTATACCCTAATCAAGAAAAACCATTATGGGTAAGTAAAACAGATTTTAACACAAACAATTTTATAAAATGGCAGTAAAAGAATTATTAAAAATATTACAAGAAAAACCATCTAACATACCAAATATGTATTTATTAAATATTATGTTAAAACTTATAGACGATGACATAGAAAATACATTTATTGACAACATAAAAAAGTTGGAAGAAGAAGAATTTGACTTGCTAATATTGATTTTATTGCAATCTGGATATACAGAAGAATACATACAAAAATTGATGGTATAGAAAATAAATTTGTTATTCTAAATATTTGTTCTTATCTTAAAGGAGCAAAGGGAATATTCCCACAAATTTAAAACACGAAATTATGCAAGAATTAAATATTAGTAACGAAAAAAATATGTCAATTTTTAAAGATATTGAATTGCTAGAAATTATAAATGCTTTATACGAGACGTATTGGCAAATGAAAAAAGAGCAAAGATTAAATGCAGCAGAAAGAATATTAAAAAGCATAGAAAAATTAGACGCTATCTATTTAAAATCTTCAATATAAAATTTAAAATTATGCTAGACTTATTTAAAACTACCCGTTATGGTAAATTTAATAAAAACACAGATGACACAGATTCTGTTCTATCTAAGCCAACATGGGAAGTGCAAGAATTTCAAGCAGATTTAAAAAGATTATTTGGCAAATTTAAAGGTCAATTAGACAATCCAGAATTTATAAAAGGAGTAGCACAAATAATGGTTAATTGGAAATCACTTTTAAGAAGTCAATTAGACAATACGCATTCAAAAACTTTAAAATAAAAAACATGAGAAAAATTACAAAAGATGCATGTAGTGCATTTAATTACAACCAAAGATTTAGCAGAGGCAATACCTCCGTTATGGTTGACAAAGAAAAAACTTATTTAATTTTGCATGGAAATACTATTGCAATAAAGCATCACTACAACGATAGCATTAAAATATCACACGCGGGTTGGGATACAATGGTAACTAAGGAAAGATTAAACGGCTTGCCAAATGTTAATATTATACAAAAAGATTTCGTTTGGTATTTAAACGGCAAAAAATGGAGTGGTAATTGGAAATTTATTTAAAATTTTAAAACAACTAAAAAGTGAGTAGAGAATTAATAAAATCCTTAATTGCATTAAGGGAAGAGCATCCAGATTATCGGGAAGAATTAAATATGACAATAGTCAGAATATCACCTAAAAAATCGGGAGAACATTTAACAAATATTGTAGATAGTTACATAGGTATTTTATGCAATGATTTTGGCATATCAAAAAAACACTTTTTAACTACTAGGCGCAGAAATGTAATTTATTACAGATATTCCTTAATTGCATATTTAAGATTTAACACAACAATGACATACAAAGCAATAGGCAAAGAGTTTGGCAATAAAGACCATAGCACAATAATAAACGTAGTTGACAAAGTAAAAAATGCTTTGCATCCGAATAGCTACAACCCAGATTTATCAGAGGTATTTCATAAAGTTTTAAAAGCATTAGATTGATGAGCATTAATAAGATTATAGAAAAACACCAACATAATTGGTCAAGCGACAATTTTGATAATTGGAAAACTACACAAATAATGTATTGTAAATTAGGCTGGTGTATAGACGCAATAGATGGCAGCGAAGATTTAGACGAGCATCTTAACATTCTATTAGAATTGCAAAGTTTTATCGAAGATCTGCAACAATTAGAAAAAAGTCATTAGCTTTATAAAAAAAGTTAATGAGACATAAAGAAGAATCTATACAAATAGCGTTAAGCAAATACATAAAATTAAAATACCCAAAAGTGTATTTTACATCAGAGTCATCTGGTTTAAGAGTGTCAATAGGAACGGCTAAAAAAATGAAGTCTCAGCGTTCTAGGCATAAACAATTAGATATGATTATTTTAGAACCAAGAAAAAATTATCATGCTCTAGTTATTGAGTTAAAAAAAGATACAAAAGAAGTTTACAAAAACAATGGGGATTATCGAAAATCCCAACATATACAAGAGCAATTAGAAAGCATTAAATTTTTAAAAGACAAAGGATATTTTGCAACTTTTGGATGTGGATATAAAAACTGCATTGATTTAATTAACTGGTATATGTCATGAAAAAACACACTAAAATATATATGGATTATTTCGGGTACGATGTCGGGGATTTTATAGCTTGCGAGGTTTGCAATAGTAAGGCCGTAGATATTAACCACATCCAGCCAAGAGGTATGGGCGGAAGCAAGAAAAAAGATTACATAGAAAACCTAATTGCCCTATGCAGAAATTGTCATATTAAATCTGACTTTGGAAGCGGTAAAAATCTATTGACAAAAGAAAAATTAACAGAGATACATTTAAAAAACATAATATAATTTCGTATCTTTAGGAAAATATTTATTCATTAAAATACAAAAATCATGAGTTCATTAAGCAGTATTTACATTAAGAAAGAAACATTACTAACCTTGCTAGAAACATTAAATGCAAAAAAAGATGCTGGAGTATCTTTAACTATAAGCATTAATGAGGATACAAATCAATTCGGTCAAAATTTATCGTGCTGGGTAGAGCAATCTAAGGAAGAAAGAGAAGTCAAAAAAAATAGGTTTTATGTCGGCAACGGCAAATGTTTTTGGACTGACGGAGCAATTAAAATAGCAGATCAAAAAGCGGAACAAAAAGAAGTATCTAATAAACCCGTAGAAAGTGATTTGCCATTTTAAATAAAAATTGCATATATTTACATTGTTTTAGTGAAGGGCTGCCATTTACGTTGTTCTCATGTTACAACGGGCAGCCTAATCTAAACGCAAACTAAAGCCTAATAATATGCAAAAAGATATTTTACAAGATACGTTCCGTATTGAAATAGGGAAACTAAAACCAAACCCTAAGAATCCAAGAGTCATAAGAAATCACAAATATTTAGAATTACTTGAGTCAATAAGGAGTTTGCCCGAAATGCTTAAAGTACGTCCTATTTGCGTAGATAATGACATGGTTATACTAGGAGGTAACCAAAGGCACAAAGCTTGCTTAGAGTTGGGTTTAACGCACGTTTACGCACTAAATCTTGACAAGATATTTACTAAAGAGCAACAAAAAGAATTTATTATAAAAGATAATGTTTCTTTCGGAGAATGGGATTGGGATATTTTAGCGCAAGATTGGATAGCAGAAAAACTTAACGAATGGGGTTTGCCCGTATGGACAAATAAAATAGAGACAGCCGAATTTAAGCCGACAATATTTCCCGAACAAAGTAACAGCCAGATAACCGAAGATGACATTAAAGAAGGCAAAGAAACGCTAGGGGATAATTTACATAAAGGAACAGAAAGAAAGTATTTAGAATGTATGTGTCCAGAGTGCGGGCATGAATTTAACGTAGAAGTAGAAAAATGAAAAACGGAAAGCATTTAATAATAGACGCATACGGGTGCAATAAAGGCGCTCTATGGGATTGTGTTGCTATAGAAGATATGTTATATGATATAACTAGAATGATTGGCTTAAAACCGCTTTCTGAGGCTTTAATTTTCGAAGTAGATGAGACAATGATAAAAAAAGAAGATACGGGAATAACTGGCGGCATAATATTTATGGAGTCACATTTTACATTTCACGCATTTCCAGAAAAAGAATATTTTTCAGCAGACATATATTCTTGCAAAGATTTTAATCACACAGAAGTAATAGAGTACATAAGCAATATGTGCGAACCTAAACAATTAAAAGAAACAATAATAATAAGAGGAACATCACTATGACAACACAAGAACTAGAACAATTTTTAACAGAAGAAGTAACATTTACATTTGCTAAAACTATGGCAGCTATTCCACATAGCTGGATATGCAGAAAAGACTGGAGCGAAGAAAAGTTTTTTAACGCAATGAATTTTATAAATGACAACGGGTATGTAGAAATATTCTTTAACAGACCTTATGTTTATTATAAGATAGGAGAATACAAATACTGGGTGGCAACGGACAGATCGGGTTTCGAAGATAGAACTGCAATTATTAATAGAGCAAAGGTATGAACGTAGTAGTACAATCTATTGATGAAAGGTTAAGTTTTTCAAAAAATCAAGTAGCTAAAGCTAAACTTGATGCAACGTATTATGTAGATACAATGAAAAATGGATGCTTACATAGTTTTGGGGAAATGTTAAATAATTTCCCTACTAACGAATATAGATTGCATTTGCAAGATGACATTATATTTGCAGATAACTTTAAGTTTTATTTGCCAATATTAGAAAACATTATGCAACAAAAAGAAATTCACGTTTTGTCTTTGTTTGCACCTAACAGAAAGTTAATTATTGAGCAATACAACAAGGGCATGCAAATAGCGCCGTTTCCAAATTATTTGTGGTTGCAAGCGTCTGTATTTTCTCCGCAATTTCAATATTATTTAAAACACGAGTTTAACAATTTAGAGAATGCAGACATTAAAGATGACGATGTATTTGTAGCTTATGTTATGAAAAAATACGGAGTAAAAGCCTATGTGCATTTACCATCTTTAGTGCAACATGACACATCAATTAAATCTTCTTTAGGTCATGCAAATAGCAAGAACAGAGAATCTAAGGTTTTTGATAAAGATTTTATAACAAAAAAATTGTATAGTGAACTATAATAAGGACATAATGGAATGGACGGAATTTCCAGCGTATGACATGATATGGACAGATCCGCCTTGGGAACAAAAGATGGTTAATTTTTTTCAAACAATAATGAAGAGGGATAGTGGGAAAGAGGCTAAAAACACAATTACTGCTATAATTACGCAACTGGCTATGCTTTCTGACAATAAAAAATTAATGGTTGTTGAGTATAGCATTACGGGACATGAACTCGTTGTAGATGTAATGAAGAAGTATGGCCATACGTTAAAGGCTAAACATCAAAGAACGTATGACAAAAGACCTTTTCTTGTTTTAATATTTAATCAAGATATAGATTTGTTTGACACAAAAAACGAATCGGAGTTAATAACTAAAACACTAGACAAACTAGAAAACATCAACGTAGTATTTGACCCGTTTGCTGGTATTGGATTTACTGCTAAAGCAGTTAGGAAGGCTGGCAAAAAATATATTGGTTCGGAAATAAATCCGCATAGGTTTAAAAGATTAGAGGCAATTAACAAATGAAAATATATAGTAAGCAGAACGTATATGACAAATCAATAGAACGAATAAATAGATTGTTCGATGAATTTGATAATGTAGTAGTGGGTTTTTCTGGTGGAAAGGATAGCACCGCTTGCTTAAACTTAACACTAGAGGTTGCTGAAAAAAGAAATCGGTTGCCGTTAAAGGTTTTATGGATTGACCAAGAAGCGGAATGGCAAGGTACTGCGGATTATTGCGAAAAAGTTTTTGCAGATCCTAGAGTAGAACCGATGTGGTTTCAAATGCCAATGAAATGGTATAATAACGTATCTGCGCATAGCAAGTATATACATATATGGGAAGAGGGTAAAAAACATATGCGCGAGCAATCCCCGATTGCAATTAAAGAAAATGTGTATTTAGATTTTGGCTTTCAAGAATTGTTTCAAAAAATATTTGAGGTACATTTTCCTAATCAAAAATCTTGCTACATAGCGGGAATGCGAACAGAGGAAAGTCCTAAAAGAATGATGGTATTAACATCGGCTTTAACCTATAAAGACATAACGTGGGGTAAAAAGTTAAATAAAGAATATGAGCATTTTACATTCTACCCGATTTACGATTGGAGTTATAGTGACGTATGGAAGTATATCCTTGATAATAAAATAGAATACAATAAAATATACGATGCAATGTTTACACATGGAGTTAAGGTGCAAGATATGAGAATATCGAACCTACACCACGAAACTGCTATACAAAATCTTTTGTTGATACAAGAGATAGAACCAGATACTTGGAATAAGATTGCAGAACGAATAGACGGAGCAAACGCTATAAAGCATCTAAAAACGGATGCATTTAAATGTCCTAAAGATTTGCCGTTTATGTTTAGCTCTTGGCGCGAATATGCATTATACCTAGCCGAGAACCTAACCGATGACTATGAGTTTAACAGAAAGCTTAATAAGCACATAGAAAAGAATAGCAAGTATATGGTTAGTAATAAGGTTTATGTAGATTTTTATAAAACAATAATTAAAACAATTTTAAGTCAAGATTTTGATTTTACTAAATTAAGTAATTTTTTAACTGGTCAATATTTTAATACTGTCAAGAAATATGTTAATGGCAAACTAAATAAAGATAACATAGAAATTAACAGAAAGTATGACAAATATGTAAAGGGTTTAATATGAAAGCAAATTTAAAAAAAGCGTTAACGGAAGCATTAAGCATTAAAGACAATATTTCTCTTATCGAAGAAATAAAAGAATTTATAGATGAGCAGTCCGAATTAAAGACGCAACCAGTTAACAGAGTAAGATGGGTTAAGATAGAGAACGTAAGTCCAAACGATTACAACCCTAATTCTGTAGCAAAAAAAGAAATGGGATTGTTGTACACATCCATAAAGCATGACGGATATACGCAGCCTATTGTAACTATACAAGACGAGGAGACTAAGAAATTTGTGATTATAGATGGATTTCACAGATACTACACAGCTAAAACTAATAGCGACATCCTAGACAGAAACAAAGGCTATATTCCTATTGTAGTATTAAACAAAAGCATAAACGATAGAATGGCCAGTACTGTTAGGCACAATAGAGCAAGAGGTATGCATTCGGTAACGGGAATGTCAAGTATGGTTTTTTCTATGCTGGAAAACGGCTGGAGTGATACAGAAATATGCAACGAGTTAGGTATGGGAGTAGAGGAGTTAATTAAGCTAAAACATATAACTGGTTTTTCTAAATTATTTAGAGATGCGGAATACAATAAAGCATGGGAAACGAAAAATCAAATCCGCTTAAAACTGCAATATAAAAAAGAAAAAGATGAACAAAACTGAACAACATAAAAAAGCAGTTCTGGAAGCATTAGAACAAACATTAGGTGTAGTCACAACCGCTTGTAAAAGTGTTGGCATAGGAAGAACTATTTTTTACGAATGGTTAAAGCAAGACGAAGAGTTTGCAACGGCGGTTAAGGATATAGAAAACATTACTATGGATTTCGTAGAAAGTCAACTGCACAAACAAATACAAGCTGGCAATACAACTGCAACTATTTTCTTCCTAAAGACAAAGGCTAAGAACAGAGGCTATGTAGAACGTAGAGAATTAGAAACAAGGGATATGACTCTTGAACCTATTACATTTACAATTATAGATGGACATACAACTACTTAGCCATCAAGCGGCATTTATAAAAAGTAAAGCGAGGCATACGGGTTTAGTAGCTGGATTTGGTGGCGGAAAGTCACACGCTGGAGTCTATAAAACTATAATGCGTAAAATGGCTTACCCGCATATTGATGTAGCATATTATTTACCTTCGTATGGATTAATACGGGACATTGCCTTTGTAAAGTTTATTGAGGCATTAATTATTTTAAAAATACCTTACACTCTAAACCGAACAGATAAGGAAATACATACATCTTATGGCAGAATTATTTTTCGATCGATGGATAATCCCGACATGATTATTGGTTATGAGGTGGGTTATAGTTTAATAGATGAGGCAGACGTATTACCTAAAGCAAAGATGGCTGATGTTTTTAGGCAGATTTTAGCTAGGAATCGTAAACCATTACCTAACGGAGAAATGAATGCAACGGATATGGTAAGTACACCAGAAGGATTTAAGTTCTTGTATGATTTTTTTATAGTAAATGACAGCTATAGTAAGAACCTAATACAAGCAAGTACATACGATAACCCTTTCCTACCGAAAACATTTATTGCGGGCTTAGAAGAGCAATTTAACGAAAAGCAAATAGTGTCATATCTAAACGGAGAATTTACTAACTTAACAAGCGGGACAGTTTATGTAGATTATGACAGAGATAAAAACTACA
>Ga0209535_1001871_pt1 | contig 13975 bp, 8 predicted proteins | sample LinPmetageLP28_FD_184041 | JGI IMG/M metagenome (GOLD analysis project Ga0209535, IMG submission 184041) | Marine viral communities from the Pacific Ocean - LP-28 (SPAdes) (version 2) | ecosystem: Environmental > Aquatic > Marine > Oceanic | place: Pacific Ocean | collected 2009-08-22 | reverse complement strand
CCTTTTCTAGAAAATACATCGTTTAATGAAGCATCTACACTTCCACCAACTTCTTGAAAAATTTTAGTACTAGCAAGATCTTTTAAAATTATATCGTTTACTTGTTCGTATAATTCTTCATTAGCTTTTAAATGTTCGTCTTTATTATTTAAATTGTATTTTTTTGCTAAATCATCTGCAATTTTTTGAAAATCACTAGTTCTTGCTGTATTAATATTAGCTATTTCATCTTGTATTAAAGGATTTTCAAATATTAATTTTTGAGCATCTTTAGCTATAACTTCTTGAATTTGCTCTTCTGATTCAAATTTAGATACATCTATATTTTTAGTGGCATTTTCTAAAGCATTAACTATTGTTGGATCTGGTTTAAATACTTGCCTCATTTTCTTTTGCCTTTCCTTAAAAGGAAAAGCTACAACATCTAAATAATCAAAAACACTTTCTACTTCTTCACCTACTATACTACCAAAATTTGGTACGTTTTCTCTATCTAAAATTTGCTTACGAACTTTAACGCTTTTATCTTTTAAAAATGAAAACTCTCCAGTAGCATTCATTATATCTTTACTTCTTTGTCTATAAAGATTTTTTTGATTTTCTAATTCATTTTTATCACCATACTCTGAACCACCGTCTTCACCTAAGCTAATACTTTGTTGATTATCTAAAATAGGTGCGGGTAATCTAAAGTTTTTAGGTATAATATTTTTTGGATCTGCATATTCTAATTCATCTCCGTCAATGTAGTATTCGCCTTCAGGTCTTTCTGAAACCAAAGAACCATCTACCAAGCTGGAATCCGTACTGGACGCTTTTCCTTCTCCTGCAGTCGCATCCATTGCTACAGTTGGTGTCTTTACTGGTTTGTTATCAATTTCAAATTGAGTTACAAATTCACCATATGGTTTTGTATAATTACCTTCTTTTTCTAATGCAGAATGTAATTTTTTGCTACCTTCTTCATTGTTAAATTGTTTAGTAAATTCTTCAAACGATTTTGTATAAGAACCTTTCGCCACTAAAGCGTCATATAGTTTTCTCATATTATTATAAATTATCTAAATTTCCTCCTGCAGAATCAGCAATTGGTTTAGTGCTGCTACTACCTTGACCTCCACTGCTATTATAGTTTTTATTGCCAAACTTATCTTTTCTGTATTGTTCAACTATTTTAAATATTGCAGAAGATTGTTCTTTTCCTTTACCAAATCCCATTTTTTCATCAGTCAATAATTGTTTTAATAAACCAATAACTTCTTGCTCATCATTCATGTCAATTGGTGTAGTTTTACCATTACCATCAATTATAGTAAAAGTAGATCCATCTTCGCTAAGTTCTCCTTCTTTTAACGTTATTTCTTTATAAAAATCTGCAAAACCTTTTGGCCCTTTATTTAATCTATCGTATACAGTTTTTTCATTTTTATTAAAATTATTTTCATTAGACGTGTTAGAAGATTGTTGTTTAGCTATTAATTCTGCTGCAGTAAATTTTCTTTCATATTTTCTACCTTCAGTTGGTAATTCACTAGGTTGATTAAAACCTCCTACGTCTTTAGAATATTTATATTCATTAAATTTTACATAGTTGTCATATTCTTCTTTGCTATAGCCAAAAGTTTCATTAGTATCTTTTTCATTACCTTGACTCATCAAACCGTCGATGTCATTACCTAGTATAATGTCTGGCATTTTATCTTTAATCAATGTTCCGTCTTGTTCTCTATATATTCTTACGCCGTTTCTTATTTCACCATACTGAGGAACAAAATATTCATTCGTTTCTTTTCCATCAACTTTTATTTTTCTATTTTCTGCGTTTGCTCTTATATTACTGTTTGCAGAAGGTTGAGATGCAGACCATTGTAGCTCTGTTGAAGCGTTTGCAGCTGCGTCTGTATTCATTTTTCCTACAATTTTTGCTGTGTTTGGCCATGTCTTTTGTTCGTTCCAAACACCTATATCATCTGACTTAGGCTCTATATCTCCTTCTATTATAAATCCTGAACCAGGTTGTGCTGGATCACCTGGGTTAAGTTGGCCTTGGTCATCAAATATTCCATTTGTTTTTGCAATATCTTTTATAGCTTGTCTATCATCTTGTATTAAACTAAATGGCCCAAACGTATTAGGATTATTATCATCATCATTTAAAAAAGCAGTAACATCTTCGTAGCTTAATCTGTATTCTCTACTTGCAGAATTAAAAGCAGAAGGATCTGTTGGTGTTCCATCGTCATTATAAGCTTTAGTGCCTGGTGGTAATCCATTTATATAATTAGCTCTTTTAATTTGATCACTTTGAGCAACTTGAAACATTTGTATTTTACCACCTTTACCTGTTGCAGTTTCCCAGCCTATTGAGCCTTCATTTATACCGGTTCCATTACCATCTCCAATTAGCATCATTGCTGTAAATCTATTGTCTGTTGATTCAGGATCTATGCCACCGGGTTGGCCCATAAGTCTTGCTTTTTCTTTATATGTACTAGTCATAGAATTTACTGTTGCAAACCTATCTCCTACATTGTTTAAAAATTCTTTAGAATTTCTTATAAGTGCTTCGTCTTCTTTTCTTCCTTCATAGTCTGATCTACTAGAATCGTATCTTTTTCTTGCATCATAAAGTTTATTTATTATTTCATCAAAACTAGAATTTAAAGTACCAGTTTCAATACTTTGCTCTGCTAAAGTATTTTGCCAATCTAAAACAGCTTGAGTTTTTTCAGACTCAACAGCTTTAGTTATTCTCCAGTTTTCTTCAGCTCTGATTCTTTCTTTTTCTGCTTCTTTTCTTTTTCTTTCTGCTAAATCTTGCTTTGCTTTTAACATTTTGTTAGACGCATTAGCAGCAGCGCCACCGATCTGTTGACCTATACCAGCTATAGCTTGTCCAATCATTTGACCGGACTGTCTATCAATACCTACGTTGACGTCTGGATTTTCGTATGCTCCACCTCTTGCCATAATTTTTTTTAATTTAATGTTTAATTGCTTGGAAGTTCTGCAATTTCTAGATTAGTTTTATTAGTCATTCCAGCACTTGCTAAACTACCTAATCCACTTAGCATGCCTGTTAATGCAGCATTGCCATCAGCTCTAGCTTGAGCCTCTTGATTAGCAGCTCTATCTGCAAGTCCTGCAACTCTATTCATTTTAGAAACTTCTCTGTTTTCTCTAGTATCAAACATGAACTGTTTTCCAGCTGCATCTAGTGATTGTGTTCTTCTTCCTTCAGCAATACCAACACTTTGTATTCTTTGTTTTTCAGCCATTTTTAACTGTTCTAGTTGTTGTTGACCTTGAGCTTTTAGTTTTTCATTTGCAGCTTCTTGACTTTCTATACTAGCAGATACACCTTTTTTACTTTGTAATGCAGCTTGTGCTAAAGCTGTAGCACCACCAGCGCTTGCTCCTGTAGCTCTTAAAGTATCTAATGTATTAGCTAAAGCAATATCAGCTTGTTCTATTTGTATTTCCGCAGATTGCGTGGACACACCTAGGCTTGCATAAGGATTACTTAAGCCTCCACTTAAATCTTGTGCCATAGAACTTAAGTCTTTTGTTCCAGAATAAGGATTTATAATTGCTTGTCTATTTCTTTCAAGATTAGCTAATTTTCTTTGTTGCTTTTTTTTCTCAGCAGCAGCTCTTCTTCTAGCTCTTTTAGCTGCACCCATGCCAAATAAACCGCTACCAACGGTAAGTACACCGCCTGCTATTAAAAAACTCATATTATATTGTTTTATTGTTATATTCTTCCATTGTCATTGAAACTATTTCGTCTTCTAACTCTTTAATATCTTTAGTATTAGAAGGATTTTTATGAACATTTACAAACACAGAATCTTCTAAAGCATATATTAGTCTTTTAGAACCTGGTTCAGAAACAGTATAACAAGGAGCTATATGTTCTATTTTTTCTCCATTGTTATTTATAATAACTTTACCAGATAATAAAAACCATGCATGTAAATGATTATGTATAGCGCCAACTATAACATAATCTTTCTTAAGGTTCATTTGTCTTATATACACTTGATCAGCAAAACTATGTTTAATAGTTACATCAGGTGATTTAGCTATACTTTTACCATCTCCAAACACGCCCTCTATATCGTTGTTACTAACTATATAGTCTTGAAAAGCTTGAACTGATGGATTTATTTTATTTAATTTCATTTAATATGATGATTCTACAACGTCAGATGATACTGAAAACAACTCTTTTTTAGTTGTCGGATACGTAAGGTTATCAATTTTTATTTTTACTGTAGACCAAAAACCTTTAATACCAGACATATCAGCTCCATATACTATTTCTCCACTTGTTGCTGGAGAGTTATTTATAAGGTTTGCAAAATATTTATCTTCTTTTCTTTTAAAAGTGTTTGACCAAATTTGATTTTCTAAGCTAGCTAAATTAGTTTGGAATACGTATTTACCTATTGGTAAAGTTTTATCATTAGAACTACCTATCATTGACTCTAGCTCCCATCCTAATGCTCCTTCATAATTAATTGTTTTAAAGTTTTTAACTACAGAGGGCTGTGTGTTTAAAATTATAGTTACATCTGAATTAAAAGTTACACCATAATACTGTGCGTAATTACCAGAATTATGTAAATAAATATTACCATTAAAAAAACTATAAAAATCACTTATTAAACTTGCGATAAAAGTAGGTCTGTAACTAAAAAAGCTAGTCCAACCTAAAACGCTTTCGTCAAAAGCTAATGTTTTATATTCAGTCCCTGTAACGTTCCAAAATATTAAAGCTTGATTAGCAGGTATCTCTCTATTAATATCACATGTAAATGTAGCAGGATTACTTGTTTGAACTACAGAAACAACCGTACCATATAAACCTCCTGTAGTTTGAGTAGAAGCAGTGTACGAATAAATTCGCATACCAGGTGATATGTTTGTATTAGCTGCATTTAATGCTAAAGTAATATTATTTCCTGTAGACGCGGCATTATTTCCTGATTGAGCTATTTGACTAGATGTTTTTATTATATTTTTTTGTAAAGAAACCACATAGTTTTTCGTATGTGAATTCCATGCTCCAACAATCTTGTCAGCATCGGTTAGTTCATCTCTAAAAAAATCATGCATACCATAAGATGATATTTCTGTAATTCCATTACCACCGCCTGCACCACTAGATAATCTTAAAACAACACCTCTTTTTTTATCTGTAAAATACTTTCTATTACCGTATACAGCAAAACTTTCTGGATTTGTACTTATACCATATTCTCCTGTATAAGATACTATTTGACCAATAACTAAATTGCTAGACGTAACCGCAGCATTTCCTTCAGCAGAATATATAGCGTCTTTATCTATTAAAGCTCTACTAACTTTATCTTCTTGAAATATAATCAAGTTAGTATCTTCTGCATATAATTTTTGTATTGAACCATTAGCAGGGTCTGCAGATCTTGTAATATCTTCACCAACAGAAAATTGATTTGTATTATTTACACCTGTTCTAGAATTAAATATACCTGAATATATTAATGAGCTAATTCTATGTTGTTGATTAAAAGTGTCTTCTACTATATAAGCTTTTACACCAAAGTCAACGCTTGTATTGTTATAACCACCTCTTATTCTTGATTCTTCTATGTACCAATCAGTTGCTGGATCAGATGTGTAGTCTTGTGGTATATTGGCGTCAGGTGCTCTACCTGTAAATTTTATTTGATCGTTTAAGCTTACTGTTTGAGAAGAGCTTATTGTAATATCTTGATTATTAGCCGCCACTGAAACTACAGTAACAGTTCCTGTAAATGCAGATGTTACATTAGTAACAACTTGGCCAGCACCAACTTTTAAGCTAGCGCTTTGTAAATTTATTACATTAGCTGAACTAGCATTAGCTGGTAAAGTTACAGTTTCTATATCTGTAATACTCTTGATTTTTTTTAACCAGAATGTACTAAAATAGTTTACTTCTAATGTAGCTGCCATAATTTATTATCACTTATTTTTACTTATTATTACTAATATGGAAATTCAAATTGTTGAAGACTACAACCTGAGCTAGCGCCTGCAGTACCTCCACAGTTTTCTATATAACATTGCGACCAAGGGTTTGGCTTATACACTTTGCCGTCTGCCGTTGTAAATCTAGTTGAAAACGTATATCTAAAACTAGAAGGATCATCAAAGGGTGAACTACCTTGTGTTTTATATGCATGATAATTACTTATACCACCACCTACGTCAGGAAAAGAATAAGGATTTGCTAAGTTTGATTGAGTAAAAAACTGAGGCACATATTGACCATAAGGTACATTTGACCAAGCAGGTGTAGTTCCATAAGAACAATTATAAGAAGATTGCGGGCTTGTGCTCATTCCATATTCATAGCTTGCTCTAGCTGTTCCACCCGTAACATTAACGCCGTTTTCTATAACACAAGTGCTATAATTTAAATCATTTGAATTAACCCAGCATGTTATACATTGCGCTTGTATAGCAGCCGTAAGGCTTTTAGCATTTACAGCCGCAACAACATATTCTCCCGGTTGATTAAAAGCTAATATAACTTGATTATAAAAATTACCAAAACTTCCTGTGTTTGCAGTGTCTAAAGTAATATATTTTCCTGATGCACCTAACGTTGTATTATTTAAATCAGATATATGAGCCCAAGATGAACTACTGTTTGATCTATGCCAAACTTTCCAAGTAACTTCACCCTGAACACCAGATGGTGGTGGAGAACTAGTCCATTGTAAACCTGCGTTCATAGATAAAGCTAAACTACCTTGAGTTAAAGGATCACCAATTTTAAAAATAGTATTTGTTAAAGATGCATCTCCCGTTTGAGCCGTACTAGGTGTAACAGGAAGATCACTTATATTATACCCACCACTACCGCCACTAGTAAAAGCACTAGTTGACAATGTCCAAACTCCTGTAATACCAGAACTAACGTTATCTTTAGTTACAAGCACATTAGTAATAGGTATGCCAGGTAAAGCTGCATTCATAGGTCCAGTTAAACAATCTGATATAATTCCAGTATTAGCAGGTTCAGGACCAACAAATATATTTTGATTAGCCGTAGCAGATAAACCTCCATCAGCAGTATCTCCATTTGCATCTTCAATTTTTAAAACTAAAACATGCTGACCATTTGGTGAATTGTTTTGTGTTTGTGTTAGTTGACCTGTTGTAGCATTTATAGCAAAAGATGGTTGACCGTTTAAGCCAGTAGGGTTTCCAGAAACTATTGACCATTTTAACTGCTCTGTGTTTCTAGTTGAATCATTAGAACCATTTACTGCTGATGTGTCTTGATCAGGTAATATTATTTTATCTATAGTGGTAATAACATCAGGAAGTGGATTGTTTACAAACGAAGGTGCAAAATTAGATAAATTAACATTTAATGGTAAACTTACAGATGGATTAAAAGCTTGAGGACTACTTGTAGAAGTTATTTGTAGTAAAAAAGTAAATGCATCTTGTGTTATACTTGTGTCGTTATAAACAAAAGTAGCATTAGCTGGCTGACCATTAGCGGTTGATGCTGTTCTTATTCTATAAGATTTAAGTGTAGAATCTTGTACTAATTCAAATTGACTAGTAACATTACCGTTTCTTACAGAAGTAACACTCATTGTTGCTGTAGTAGGATTAGCCGCATCAAAAGAAGCACCATCAGTTGATTGTGGAAAAAATGCATCAGTTATAAAATGACCTGGAGCATCACTTTCTATTAATTCAATATTAGTAGCTGTAAAACTTGTAGGTCCATCAAAACCTGTTATTATGTCTGTGTTTAAATCAGACAATAAGCCTACTGTTCCTGTTTCCCAAAATATATCTAATAAAGAATCAACAGGTTCAGTTTCATATATAGCTAAAAAAGGCCTCATTGTAGCTGTAGTATCACCTATAATATTGTTTTTATTAGTTGAAAGCCTTGCAATAAGAGGATTAGTATCTATTTGATATAAATTTAATTTACCATTAACACCTAATGTTGCAAAATCCATGTTTGAATCATCGGCTGTTGATATACTTATAGCTGTATCTGTACTCACATCAGGATAATATTGAACATTAGTTGTTCCTGAATTATTAGAAACTCTACCAAATAATTGAACAGAACTTCTAAATTGTTTTTGATCAGGACCAACTTCTGCTAAATCTCTAGGAACTTTATTTATATTATCATTTATTAAAACCACATTTGCCGTAGAACCTGTTGGGTCCGATGGAAAAGGAGGTGGACTTCCTGTTTGATCAGGATAACCACTTAGTATACCAGGAAAATATGTATTGTAATAATCTTGTTCAGTTTGTTTTACAACAATCTTATAAGAATACCAACCTGTTGGGTTTAATGTGTAAGAATATTTTGAATCAGGAACATTAGTACTAGCAGAATAAAGCTCTGTATTTATTGGCTTTGTTGTGTAAACTTTATAAACCGGAGTACTTGTTGCGTCAACCTTTTCTATTTTTACATAGTCTATAAATTCACCTCTTAAATATTCATTAATTACAGGAACATTTGCTACGCTTCCTGTTACGGTAAAATTATATTCATAACCAGGTTGTGCAGGGGTAGTTGCTGGTATAGTTACAGCTTTGTTTATTTCTGTTATTGTAGTAACTTCAAACCCAGCTCCTTTTTCTTGAGCGTATACACCAGGTTCACCTGTGTCAAAGTTAGGTAAACTACCACCATCAAGGTTTTTTATTTGATTAGTTATGCTTAATTGTAATGTATTACCAAACCAATTTAAAATGTTTTGAGCAGCGCTATCATAAGGATTAAAAATAGTAGAACCTAAATATGTATTTATAATAGTTTGTTTTACTGGTGATAAAATTACCGGCGTTTGTCTACCAAATTTATCAGCTAATATAAAACCAACTTGATAATTTCTGTTTTGTTTTAAAGAATGATTAGGATATTCTACCCAACTGTCACCAATAATAGAATCACCTTTGTCTACTATTTTAACATCATAATTAACGTTAGGTGGAGCTGTATAAACATTTCTAAAATTTCCGTATATAATTCTGTTACCAGCTGTTTCTTGTGAAAAAGCTCTTACAGGAACTTTATCATATACTCTAATTGTTTGATCTGTAGGTAGAGTTTTGTAAGGCTTTCTTGATTGATACTCATAAGTATACAAGTTATCTACACCATCAGAGTCTATAACACTATATGGTATTGTTTCTAAAACTTTAACAGTAGTTTGATCAGATTCTTTATAAAGAATATCTAATGATGTTATTTTAAAACTTGTTGACAAGGTGCTTTTATCATCAGGTAAAGTTATTAAAAGTTCTATGTTGTTAACATTGTTTTCAAACCAAGCAACTATCGTACTTCTAAACGCTTCGTTTTCATCACCATTTTTAAAATAACCTTTTTGTTTAGGTATATAAGCTATTTGTGTAAAAGGAGCAAATAAAGAATATTCTCCATCATCAAACCTATATCTATAACTAAATCTTACATATCTACTTTCCAAATAATCTGGATCACCCGGCCATGTTGCACTTGATGATTCATTTGTCATTGTTGATATTAAAAAAGTAAATCTATCTCCTACCGCTGGTGCGGCTACTTGCTTTGATAAAACAACAACAGTCATTAAAACTCCTCCAAGATTTGCGTCTATTAAGTTTTGTACTTTTACATAATCTGATGGGTTAATTTTAGATGTACCTGTAGAACTTGTACTAATCACAGACATGCCTATTTCTATTTTTGTGTTTCTTAAAACATAAAAAGTAGTTGCTGTAGTAGTTTGATTTAATACAATACCTGTTGTTTTTTTAAGTAAAGAAATAGGTAAATAAGGATTATATTTAGCTACAGAAATTTGAACTTCATCAGTATAGTAATTATTTTCTTGAGTAATATTTACTTTTCTAGGTTGGTTTCTATTATCTGTAAAAAATAATAATTCCTCTATTAAACTAACTTGAATAGGATTTGTTGTAGAAAAGTTTAAAAAAGAACCATCAGCTATTATTTTAGCTGTAGCTGGATTATTTGGTGTCCAAGAATATATTATACATCTTTTAGTTAAAGGCGCATATGTTGGCTCTATGTTAGGATCTGTGTCTGTGTAGTTGGTTGCAAAAACAAATATAGTGTTACTATAATTATCAGTTAAATAACCTATTGTTTGTATATCATCAGGAAGAGCAGGTGTAATGCTAAATGTTTTTATTGCATTACCTAAAACAGTTTCTAAAGCACCTATGTCATCATCTTCTGATTTACCTACAGATATGTTCTGCGCATCTCTATATTCACCATTAGGTATTAATCTATCATCCAAGTCTTTATTCATCTTGGATCTTAGAAAACTATTCTTTATTTCTGCCATGTTAATTATTTAATCCATTTAGATTTACCTCTCATAACTTGAATTATTTGATCAAGCTTAAGGTTAGATAATCTTATTTTAGCATTTCTTAGTTTTGCAGTTCTTTCTCTTTTAAATCTTTGAACTATGTATTCTTGTGTATTAGCTGAGGTAGCTAATATAGCGTGAGCTATATGAGAATATAAAGCATCTTCTGCTAATTTAGGTATTCTAGCGTCAAGATCATAAGCATTACCATCAGATATGTATTGTAATAATATTAGTTTATTAGCTAAATTACTGCTAAAATTAAACGTACCTTTTCTTTCGTCAATTTTAAACCATCCGTTTTTTTGACTTGTTTGTGGTTCTAAACCATATCTTTGGCCTAAAGCTCCGTCTGTGTAATTTCTATCTAAAACATTTGCATTATTTAAATCATTTCTAAAACCACCACTTATATATCTAGGATTTGTTTTGGCCCAAGTAGGGTTCATTTGAGATGTAACCTCCGTGTTTGCATCATTACTATCTTGTATTGGGTTTCCGCTATTATCTTGTGCAAAAGTATAATAAGGACTTTGATTAAGATTATTTGTAGGGTATATAGTGTGTAATACACCTAAATCATCTACCCAAGATAATTTTACATAATTAACATAATCTTGAGGTATAATTAAAGCTAATGTTGTGGGTACAGTAAGCTCAGAAGATTTAATACTTTTTAACGTATCATAGCTAAATTCTTGTAATCCACGTCTTGCGTGAAATATAACGTCAGTTCTTTTAACACTAGATATAAGTTTACCAGCTCCAACATAAGCTATTAAAAAATTATCAATAACATCGTGAAGTTTTGTATACTCATAACTTCCAAGATTATTATCTTTAGCATCATCATTTAATTGAATTTTTAAATAAGTATTAATGGTTAAAGATCCGATTACAGTTATTACGCCTGGTGTAAGCATTTGCCAAGGAGTTAGTCTACGTAAAAGAACATTAACATTACTAACACCTCCTGTTGGTAAATTTTGACTAAGAGTCAAAGCGTCTGTACCACCGTTGTTTACAAAGCTTACTATAGTTCCATAATAAACATTAGTTTCAGCATTAAAAACACCTATAACGTTACCAGCTTCAGAAGCTGCAGATGCTGTTATATTTAAAACTGGTTGAGTTTGAGCATTTGCGCCACTAACAGCAACGCTAACATCGGTTGACACAGGTGTTAGTTCAGTCCATGTACCTGCATCCGCACTAGTAAATACTTTAAAATTATTTAAATTATAACCGTTTGTACCAGGATCCCAATAATTACCTGACCCAACAACTAAATTAGTATCAAATGTACTTGGAAACGTTTGATTAACAGCGGTTGCTGCTACTGTAAACTGCTGAACTCCAGTGTAATATTGTCTGTTAGTTTCGGTTATTAAACCGCCATTTGGTATAGGCATATCTTAGCTTTTTTGATTTATTTCTTCTTGTTGTATTTGCGACGCAGCAACTTGTACTATACTAGGATCTTTTATAACTATACCAGCATACAATAAAACTTTTAAAATTATTTCTGTTTGATCAGAGTCGTGTAATTCAAAATTAATTGATGTATCTGGGTTATAAACATACGCGTTGCCTGAAAGTGTAAAGTTCCATAAAGGATTTAAAGGTTTTCTTATATATGTAGCTTGAATATTTGATTGAATACTAACAGGATATACAAAAAGTTTTTGTCTTTCATAAATATATATTGGATAACTAGTTGATGGCGCGGTTAAATTAGAACTTAACAAATGATAAAGTTCACCTCTATCAACTCTTTGTAACTCGTGCACAGGTGTAGTTCCACCAGCCACATATAAAACTTGCCCTAACCTATAGAAATCATCTTGTGTAGTTACTATAAAAATATCTACACCATTAGCTGGTGCAGCATTAAAAGTTATAACGTTTCCTACTATACTATATGCAGTTGTTATTATACCATCTAAATAAACTATAGTGGTTCCACTAGCTAATTGATTAGCTGTAATAGTTGTGATTGTGTAAGCTTGAGGCACAGCTCCAGCTGCAGGGGTTACAGTTGTAAAAGAAGACTGTGAAGATCCTGACTCTGCAGGTAAACTGAAAGATCCATTAGCGTATGTAGTATTGCCAATAGTTTTAAATATAGAGATTTTTTCATCAAGATTTACGACTCTATCTGCGTAATCCGTGTTTGTTTGTGGAATACGTATTTGCTGATTAAGGTCCTCAAAATATTTTTCAAATATTTCTAATTGAACCTGAGTACCTATTTTATTAAACTCTACAGGCGTCATATAACCTCTCTGCTCTTTATTTAGTATTAATAAAACGGTTTGATATACAGTATTTACGTTTATTGCCATTTTAATATTTTAGTTAATAATGATAGGGCCACAGAAGTGACCCTTCACTATAATTATAGTTACATGTTATTGTAACTTTTTCTTAATTGTTTTAAAAACTTCTACACCTTCATCAGTTTTAAACCATGCAGCTAATGCTGAATATGGATTTTCATCAAAAGGTATTGTCATTAGTTTTCTATCATTTGATCCCCAATGAAAAGTTCTTTGGTCTTGAGCTAGTTTAATTATATGTTGTTCTACTGCTCTAATTCCTATATTTCTTAAACCTACGTTATCATCAGAAGCAATAGCTAAAAAAGCACTTGGATTTTTTCTAGCCATAAGCAATAAATCTCTTCTAAGTTCTTTAGAGCTTAATGAAGCAACTTTAGAGCCTAATTCAACTCTTAAAACAGCTTCAGCGTGATCTATATCCATTTCTTTAGCTGCAATCATCGCATCTAATTCAATATTAATATCGTCAAGCTCATCTTCAGCAACAACTTCAGCTTGCCACTCATCATATACAATACCTTTTTTAGGGTGATATAATGATAGTAATTTTTGTAAATTTTGTTTTTGTTTACCAACAGCTAACACGCCATCTTCAAATATAATATGACCTAATGTAACTTCTCCTTTTTGATCTTTTACAAAAGGTGAGTTTTGATTAGTTGCATATCTTAATTCTTTTTGTTCTCCATTGGCTTCATCGTAATAAAGCAAAGAATGTCTAGAGCTATTTTTAGAATTTAATGTATAAGTTAATGGTTCTTTATCTTGTAATAGAAAATATCTTCTATCTTTAATCTCCCATTTTGGGGCTTTAATTTCTTTTGTTTTTGACATGATATAATATAATATAATTAATAAAAAAATAAAGGGTGGGGTGTTTTTTTGAGCTTGTGCTTTTTAACACCCCTACCTCTTTATAGCAATCTTAGTTTTGGAATAATACGAAATTATTCGCAGCTTGAGTAACTAAACATCTTTCAGACAACCAGTTAACTTGCATAGCATCTAAGTTAGTAGTGTAAGCACCACCAGCAGATCCTGTAATCCAGTTTTTGTATCGTCTGTCTTCAGTTTGAGAAGCTCTATATCTAACATGTAAGAATGGTCTTCTTATGTTAGTACCTAATTGTTGGTCATACACAGTTGATGTTCCAGCAGGTATTAATACACCTTCTATTCCACTTACTGCAACTCCACCTCTTGTAGAAGCATCGTTTAAGT
>Ga0209535_1001870_pt1 | contig 13977 bp, 22 predicted proteins | sample LinPmetageLP28_FD_184041 | JGI IMG/M metagenome (GOLD analysis project Ga0209535, IMG submission 184041) | Marine viral communities from the Pacific Ocean - LP-28 (SPAdes) (version 2) | ecosystem: Environmental > Aquatic > Marine > Oceanic | place: Pacific Ocean | collected 2009-08-22 | reverse complement strand
TTACACCTTCTTTACTAACTAACCAATCAGCATATGAATTAAAATGTTTTTGCATACCAACTGATGAAATATATCTATAATCTTTAAATAATACTTCAGGTTCAATTAAAGTATCAGTTTGTACTAATTTACAATCATTACACATTATAATAGATAATGGATATGTTTTAATATTATCCTTAGCAGCTTCTAGGGGAAAACTACCAGCCAATGGGATTTCTCCAAAGTTATATATAACACTAAAATTATCACTTCCACATCCAGCACATTCGTCTCTTTTATTCATAGGTTGTATGTTTTTGGGTCTTTATATCAAATCCTGTTTTTGTTTCTGTTAAAATATTCATAATATTATTCCTATCTTCTAGAAAGTGTTTTATATCAATTAATTCTTCATCAACATAAAATCCAATTTTGTCTAATTTGTTATCAATTACTGTAGCTGCTTCAATTTCAATGATTTGATCATCAATGTTAAATTTAACTTTATGTTTTAAATCATAAATGATTATTCTATCATTATCATTAAATAATTGAAAATGGTCATTAATCGTATTACTACTCCAAATACTATCATCCTTAATTATTTTAAAATCCACAAAATCTTCTACATCATCTTCATATACCTCCATTTTAGCATTTAAATCAAATAATAATGTTCCAGCATAAGTTTCTGTATCACGTTTAGTTTTTGCATATTTTTTTCTATTAATTCTATCAGTAAATTCAAAAAAATCATCTCTAACAAGTGAGAAAAATATTAAAGATGGAAATCTAGTTTTACCATCTCTCCATTTAACAGTACTTAAAACATTACCATCAAATTCTCCTAACATACCAGGTTTAATTTTTACATCATAATTAATAATAGTAAACTTACTATAATCTAATGTCTTACAAAATGCTGATATTTTTTTAAATTGATTCAAAACTGTCCAACCATAATCTGGTAGATAAGTTTTCAATTCCCAAAATCTTCCGCTCACCCAAACAGTTTTCCAAAATTTCAAAGCTCTTTCTGGGTAATATAATATAGGATTACTTTTATCATATATAAAATAATCAATTGACTTTAATATTTCTTCATCTAAAGGAATATGAGATGATACTAATACTTGAAAACCATTGGTTTTTAATATATTAATATTATTTTTTAACAGTTCTAGCTTATCATTGTTATCGCAATGGCTAGTTATACAAAATAAATTAGTCTTCATAGTTATATGCTAGTTCTAATGATGATATTACGTTCAATATAAGTAATTCATTTGGTATCTCCCAATTATTTATTACTATTTTTACCAACCCCTGTTTTGCATACTCATTAAACTTAAAATGATCAAATGGGAAATAAATTATTTGATTAACACTACCTGAACCATATTCACCTTCATAAGGATAAGCAACAGATTTATGAATTAATTCATCCTTTAAGTATATCTCAACATTTAAATCTATCATAAAATCCCATAATAATAATATTTTTTTATCAGTATAAACAATATCACCATTTACATGAACTATTTCATGACCAACAAACCATTGAAACCCATCACCTTGAAATTTATTTAAAATATTGCCTTCCATTACAATACTAGTTTTAATCCACCCATTTATTTTATCTGGGCCTTCCCATTCTTTAGTAGGTATTATTTTGCTATTTTCATTTACAAATTTACTGAATAAAAACTCTTCAGCAATCATTTCACCAATTTCAATAGCGTAGTCTTCTTTATTAATTGAATTAATTTTATCAATAAATGGTTCAATTTTTAACCCAAACCAAGCCATATACATTGCAGATGCAACTACACCAGTACGATCACCTGTATATTCTAATATTATACTATCAGCTGTTTTTAGAGCTTCATCAAAGTCATTAATCATTTTATCTTCAACTATTAAATCATAATTAAGTACAAAAGCTTCATCATAACCTAAATTACTAGCAAATAACAATCCTCTTTTAATTTGCTGAATCGCAGCATAACCATAATCAACAGCATGTGTATTCATTTTAAAAGCTAATTCACCAGCAATCCTCCATCTTCTCCAATTTACCATAGACCTTCCATTTTCAGGTCCTAATATTGGATTACTATAATCATAAATTGAATAATTAGTTAATTCATTAATATGACTTTCAATGGGGTAATGTGAAAATAAAATAATATCAATATCATATTTATTTATTTTTTTTAATGTATTTTCTAATTCATTTTTCTTTTCTTGAGTATCACAGTAAGCTGTGACTAAAAAGCAACGTTTATTTGTCATAACAGTGTATGTAAGGTGTATTATCTTGTTTTATATTATATTTACTTATATTTTCATATTCTATATAATTAGTAGTTAGGTCGTTAGATATAAACCATCTACCGTTAGAGTTTAATATTTGATTTATAATTTCCTCTTCAGATTTATATAATTTTAATAACTCTAATTTTGTATTTAAAATATTTTCTTCAATCTTATTTGGTGATTTTCCAAACACATAAAAATTATTAATAATCCCAGATGAGGTTTCTGCTAAACAATTCTTTACTCTATCATGAATTAATTTATGTTGAGGATGACCATATTCACCAACTGGATTATGTGTTACTATCTTCTCCCATTCTCTTGAATTAATTATATCATCTAATTTATCATACGTTTGAGTTGGATGAAGTGTATCTTCATAATCTAATATTTCCCAAGAGCATATATTTAATTTTTTCATTACTGCTTCAAACTCTAATATTCTATCTTTATTTGTTGGGTTAGCAACACAAACTACTTTATAATCTGAGCCAGAATTAATTAATTCTACTCCCCCAAATATTAACTCATCATCTGGATGAGCTATAATCATAAGTTTAGTTGATTGATAATCATTAAATGCCTCATTTAATATTTTAGCATTCTTAGGTGTTACTGATGGATCAGGTCCGTGAATAAATAATACTTCATTTGTAGCTTCATCAAACATATTATCCCATCCCTTTTCAAGGTAATATCTATTTTTTACTTTAAGATCTTCATTAGGGCTATAAAAATTATTCCAAGTAATAGGTAAATATTTATCTTTACCTTCCTCCCATAAAATACAATTTGCAACTCGTTCTTCTGAAAAAGCATTATCATCAACCCAAATTTTAATACTATGATTACTTAACCCTTCATCCCATTCAAGACACTTCTCAAAAAACGGAATACTTTTACTATCATAGAAATAAAATCCAGTTGCAATTATTCTATTATTAGGATTTCTATCTATATTTTTAATACTAGCTAATTCAGAACCATAATGTCCTTCTAATCTGATATTATTAATAACCCTCCAATTATTTATATTTTGGTGAAAATATCTCATAAATAATGGATAATCTTCTAAACCATCTATATATTTCAATGATTTATCTATATGCTCAGTAACAAAAGCATCACCATCTATCCAAGCATATTTATTATAATCTAAATTTAATGAATCTAGACTAGCTAAATATTTAGCAAAATAAATTGAATAATCTTTATCTTTTAAATCTACTTCACTATTGTTACTGTCTCTTTTAAATCTAGTAAAATCAATTCTTCTATTAATAACATTAGGTAAGTTAATATTTGAATCACAATTAAACCCATATACTATAAGTTTATGTTTAGAATATTTAAGCAAACTTTTAGCAAGTACCTCAATCATATCTAAGTATCCTTTATCACCTCCTGTTATCCAAATAAACTCCATAATTATTTATTACTTATGTGAAAAATTATTTGATTATAATAACTATCAAAGTTATCTTTGCCAAACTCCCACTTAATATTAATTCCATCTACAGCAAACACATCAAATGTTTTAAATTGTTTTAAATACTTATCCCTAAAATATCTAAATTCTGTCATTTCATCCTCAGTATTTAAATGCCATTCACCAACTATACAACCAACATTATTTAATAGAAAATCCATGTTTTCATCCATAAAAATATGATACTCACCACCTTCACAGTCAGTTTTTATAAAATCAACATAATCTATGTTATTATCTTTTATAAAAGTACTAAATTTAGTACCTCTAAACTCACCTTCACCACCAAACATCATATTAGATTTTGTAACACAATCACTATGTGTTATTCCTTTATTAATAAGAGTTACATTTGGATTATTACCTAAATTTTTAGTTATAGTTCCAAATTCATTATTACTTGGTTCTAAACAGTATACCATTTTAGGATTTTTATCTAAAATTGAATATGTAAAAGGTCCTATACTTGCACCAATATCTAAAACCACATCTCCTTCTTTAACTTGATAAATGCTTTCATACATTTTATCTTCAAATATTTCCTTAACCATGGAATTTTTATGAAACTCATTCAAACGTGTCACATTCCCAGTACTATATTCCATATGTGTTTGTTTATGAGGTTCATCCATCCAACCCCAATCTAAATCACTATGCTTTCTCATTTTTTATTTTTTAATTGTTTTAAATAATCAAAAGTACCATCTACAACATTATAAAAAGGTTCCCAACCAGGTACTCTCATGTCTCTATTAGCACAAGTATAATATTGGTACCATCCTGGTATTTTATCTTTAGTAGTGTAGTCAAATTTAATACTCATACCACTAACTAGATCCTCAAATGATGATGCTGTTCCATAACCAACATCAAAGATACCTCTATCTAACTTAAAAGCTGCTAAATTAGCATTAACTACATCTTTAATGTATACAAAATCTCTTAATGGTTTTTTAGGGAATAATGTAAAGGATCCTCTTTTATATGCTTGATAAGCAACAGATGCCATTTTACCCTTATGTTCTTCACCAGGACCATATACATTAAAATATCTAAGTGCTACAAATCTTTCACATGCTTTCAAACCATATTCTTCAGCTAATTTTTTAGACCAACCATAAATGTTAGTAGGTAAACCATCACCTAAACCATAAGTAGCAGCTGATGAAGAATATATTACTTTTTTATCATGTTTTCTAGCTAAATCAAAAATTTCTTTACTTAAAGTATAATTATAATATAACATTTTATTACAATCATGTAAAGTTGTGTCTGAAATAGCTCCAACATGAAATATTCCATCACACTGTTCAATAATATTTTCTAAATGAGCATACTCAGGAGCTTCATTTGATGATTCATCAACATTTATTTCCCAAACATGCCATTTTAATTCTTTAAATTTTTTTAATAGGTTACTACCTATAAATCCCTTACTACCAGTTAATAATACTTTCATATCCATTTTTTAATTTTATCAAATACTAATTCAGGTGTTATACTTGTATGACACTCAAACTGTTTATCAGTATTTTGATGTTTAGGGCAATTATTCCAATCACCAATATTAATATGTTCAGTATGCCAACAACCGTGACATACATCCTTATTAGTTATTCTTATATAATCCTCTTCATTCAAATCAAACTCATTCCAATCCTCTGTAAAATTAGCAATCATTGCTACAGGTTTTCCTAAAGCATGAGCAACCCAAGCCATTCCAGATGATAATCCAATATAAAACTCTGAATGTTCTATATAATTTATGACCTCTTTTAAGTCCATCCCAGTTTTATTTACTGAGCTTTTAGGTAATACATTATAATGTGGGGGAACTCCAAATGATTCATTTAATTCTAAACATACAGGTGTTAAATTAGATTTACGAAGCATTTTACTTAATTTATTCCAGTATAATGATTCACCTTGCACTTCTTCACCATCAGGATGATTCCAATATTTCATTTGTAAAGTAGAATGGATTCCAAAAGTAATATATTTATTTTTTACAGGTCTTTCCTTTTTAAAACTATCAATTCTAGGTCTTACATAATAATAATCATCTTTAAATCCTAATTGTTCAGCCATATATTGTTGTAATGGTTTACTAAAATCATGAATAATATCAATTATATGATGGAATTCCTTTTTATCTCTGTCTGTAAATATTACACTAGGATATGTTACTTTAAATAAATCACTAAAATGTTTTGGACCTTTTAAATATATTTGAACATCATTCTTAATAGCATACATATTTAAATAAGGCATTATAGCTATAGTATCACCTAATGAACTAGAATGTAAGTCAACTAGATGGTTTTTTTTTTGAATATGAGATTTACTTAAAAATATTTTATTATCTAGTCTTTTTTTAACACTATCTATAAATTCACCATTTATTTTTATATTTAATGAATCTTTAATATATGATTCATTTATAGAACACCACATATTATTTTTTATAGTATCACTATGTAGAATTGTATTCGTTTCAATATCCCAAAACTCGACTCTATATAATTTATTAGTTTTACCTATAATTTCAACTTTAGGACTTGGTTTATATTCAATATGAATTTCATTATCATCCTTTTCTTCAAAATTATCTAATAAGTCTTGTAATGTATCCCTACCTACCTCAGCAACAGCATCCCAATTATATTTTGCGTGTATGATGTTAGCATCTATAATTGCTTGTTCTTTATGTTTATCATAATTTTTATATGCATCACGCATTACTTTAGATAAATCATTAAAATCTGGTTCATAAAAATTACCAGGTAAAACACCATCTTGTAAACTATGAGTATAACCATCATACATATTTCCTTGACATGGTTTTTCTCCTAATACTTTAACAGGAAGACCTTTACCCTCAGCAAATTCTAATTGAGCCGAGCAATTAGAGTATATTGAAGGTGTACCACAAGACATGGCTTCAATCAGAGGTAGATTCCATCCTTCACTTCTAGCACAAGATAAAAATACATTACCTTTTTTTAAATATGAAATATAATCTTCTCTAGATACAAATGATATGAATTTCAGTCTTGGATCTGCTGGTATATTATATTTCTTAATTCTTTCTTCAGTCGTATTACAGGCATCAGCATAAAAACCATACCTATTATCAACAGACAATATTAAATCTACGGGATCAGATTCATCAAACGTTTTTAGAAATGTTTCTATAATTTCTTTAGTTGATTTCCTATAATCCCATCTACCAAAATGTATAAATTTAAATCTTCCATCATTATATTCATCAGGAATGTTTTTAGTCTCTTCTAAATTATAAGTACTTATATCAACTCCCTCAGGTACTACTTTAACCTTACTAGGATTAGCACCTTGTTTTATAGTACAATCTGCTTGCCATTGTGAAGGAACCCAAATTTGATCATATTCTAATAGCTTTTCAAAAAACTTTTTAGGTTGCTCAGTAGATTCCCAAACATTATAACCTATTTTAGGTCCTGTATAATCATCCCAATAATAGTTATGATTTGTTTCTTGTAGTACAATATTTACATTATGTACAAATTCATTTTTGTATTTAGAGTATATAGGATGATCATGTCTTAAACCTTTACTTTGATCTTCCCATAATGATTGTAATGCTAATATTTTCTTATCAGTATCATTTAAATAATCTTCACTATTATGTGGTTCATCAACATTTCCAGCCCAATCATCACCTATTGTAAAATTTCTAACCTTAACATCTATTAATTTAGATAAATGTCTAAAAAAGTCACGAGTATGATTATTGTAACCACCCTTACCAATATAACTTCCATGTGCTAAAACTTTTGGCTTTATCTTTTCCAACTTTTTAATTTAATTAATGTATCAACATTTATACCTACGACATTTGCTATATGAAAATACAACTTCTCAGTAGTATCTCCAAACTCACCCATAATGTCTTTAACTTTATCTCTATTAATTTTAAATTCCTTTGATAAATATTTAACTAAGTTATCTATTCGCTCAAATTCAGTTTTCATCCCATCTTCAAATAACTTATTATAACGTTTTCTAGCACGTGACTCAATTTCTAAATACAAATGGTCTTCCATATGATTTTTACCATGATAGTTATCTAAAAATTCTTTCTGTTCATCTTTCATCCATTCTAATTCCCACTTTGCTTGTTCAAAATAAGCCGGGTATTCAAAGTCACCATTTTTTATTTTATCAAGTAACGTTGCTTTATAAGGTAAAGATTTATGTGTTCTAAACCTTCTCCACCAATAGAATGGAGTACTTTTCCTATGTCTTGGTTTTATTGGTACTTTCATTTAATCCCTAAGTATTTTTTGTATTTTTCACTCATTTTATCATAATATTTAGTATCTTTCATAATATCATGTGCTTCTTTAATTTCTTTTTTATTATTTATCAAAACCATAAAGCAAGGCGCTAAAGATCTAGCATTAAATCCATCTACTTCTAAATTATCATTAGGATTAATACATAATGCCTTCCATTTACCTAAATCTAATGTTTTTAGTATAGTATTTAAGAATTTTTGATAACGTTTTGTTTCTCGTTCATCTAACTCAGTATCTTGTATAAAAACAGCTGAATTCCTACCAGATTCAATGAATTTATTAATACAAATTATAAAACCATTATCATCACTAATAGTATCAATGTAAATATTATTATTTTTACGTTCTTTATTAGCAAAAGGACAAACAGGCATACCATTATATTCATCTCTTGGTACTTCCAAAACATTTTCTATATAATCTAATACCTTTAGAACCATCTCCACTTTAACTTCACAATACCTAAATAAAGATTTAATTCAGCCCAATCTTCATCCATAATATCATCTTTACTGTAGTAAGTCATTCCAAATAGAAAACCATCTCCTATACTAACAACTTCAAAGTCATATTTAATTCCTTCCATTATTTATTTGGTTTAGTTATTAATTCTATAGTGTAAGTCTCATCATAAATGATTCCTACTACCTTTAATTTTCCTTCATTTTCAAGCTCTTCAATAGATTCCTTCAAATCATTTCTTACAAAAAAACCAGAAGGTTCTCCTCTTTCTTCACTAACATCTAAAAATATTCTTTGTGCTTTACTTTCCATAATCATCAAATTTAATCGTGTTTTACTCGCATATACATGCGATGATACACATTACTAATCTATTTTCATACCAATCGTCGCTAAAATACTTACACGCGATTTAACGAAAACGTCTACCTTTCTTCAATTTACCTTTTTCAAAATGGCTATCCCATTCTTTCAAATTTTCCTCTAATTTGTTATCACTATAAAACCAACTTAATATAAATCTAATTATAGCCATGCTGAAATGATAAGTAATACAATCATACCAACAAAACATACAAAAATTGCTTTTAATGAGTCAGATTCTTGTTTCTTTTTTCTATCACTATCGTAGTAAGGGTGTTTTTTGTCTTTTTTCATAATTTCTTTACCTTCGTTTAACCAATGATTCATGTTATCTGTTTTATCCATTAATGTACCAAAATATACTTCATAATCCAATTTATCCATTTCTTCTTATTTATAAACTTTCATTTGACTAATTTCCTTCACTATTTTATTTATAGTTCCAGTTACAGTAGTAATAGAACTTCTATTTTGATTTATTTGCCCATTTAAAGCCTTAATATGATCAACTTTAGGCTTCGAATATTGCTTATAGTCAAGTATAAAACCTACTGCTACGATTAGGTTCATACCTAATGAAGCGAAAAGGATTTTTACGTCACTATAAATATCCAAACTCATCGATAGATGAATGTGACCTACAATCCAAAACGGAACAGCCAATTGTTGGCTAATCCAAATTAATAAAAATGTAATAAATTTCTTCATATCCTTTTCCTACGAAACGTTATTGTCTAATTCCCAGTATTCTTCCTCCACTGCTTCTTCAATTGTCTCACAAAACATAAAATGCGTTTGCGATCGTAATACATGGTCACATCCCATCCAATCCCTATAGGCTTGAACTAGGTCCATATTTAATTTATTTAAACCTTTAATCTCAAATCTATTAACAGGTACCTCCTGTTTTACTACATAGGCTTGGTCATTAACGTATTTAATGTAGTGTATTCCAATCATCGTATATACATATTAATTGCTGGATAGTTGTAGTAAAAAGCTTTTGATTTTATTTCCATAATACTTGTATACAAATTAATAACAATGATAAACCTAAACTAACTGCTGTTTTTGGTGTTATCCCTTCACTAAAGAAATACCAAACACCAATTGCATAAATAATCATTCCAACTCCAAATCCTATAAATCTAGCAGGCCATAATAAACCACCCATTCCACTTACGGCATATTTTGTTCCCCAAATGTAAAAAAACGATAATATAATACCTGCTGCTGCCACCCACATTTCATTCTTTCTAAACCAATCCATTTTAAAGAATTGACCGTTTAATTGAAAAAATGTTAATATATGGGCAGCAACAAATGCTCCTATACCTATTAATAAATCGTAATACTTCATATTATTTTTGCTCGTTAAAATGATTTAATAGATCCATACCTTTTAATGAATCAACTTTAGCGTTAAACTTTTTAAATGTGTATTCTTCATCTTGTTTAAATCCTAATCTAAATTCAACCCAACTACCACTTTCAAATGAAACTAAAACTGTTGTAAATGAACTACGACCAGAATATCCAGTACCTGTTTGTACAGTAGCATTTGGATATAATGTAGTATACTTGTTAAGAGTATAACTTAATATAACTATTTTATCATTGTAAGCATCAAATCTCCATTGTTGTGCTTCATTATACTCATTTAATTTAACTAATAATGAAGTTGGCTTATATGCTCTATACTGTGGAGTTATCATTGAACACATTAATTTATCACCTTCTCTACTAACTGTTGATGAAGTAGTTTCTAATTTACCATTATAGAATCTTTTATGTATTAAATAAACACCACCACTTACTGTGTTAACTGTTACTTCAGCATCAAATTTATTATCACCCCAACCAAATGTTCTTTCATGTGTACTTTCTCCTATTTCAAAATTTCTTTTAAAATCTACACCTTCTACAAACCCACCAGTTTCAAGCAAATCTATCATTTTCTTTATACTTGCTACTCTATCAACTGCTTGTTTATTTGTTCTTTCAACAAATGAATTAACTTCTGTTTGTTGTTCTGTGTTTAATACTTGGAATAATTCTAATTGATCTAACATAACCTTTATTTTTTTTAATTAATATTTGGGCTCGCACCCGTTTTACCCTGTAAATATACGAACCCTATCTGCGGTAACCAAATTTTTCCGCATATGTCTTTATTTGTTTTTATCATCATATATTACGTAAATATACGAAAAAAAAAGCGCGTATCCTAATGGATACACGCCTTTCTTTAACTATTGTATATTAACTTATTTCTTATCAATAAAGAATTTAGCTAAGATAACTAGTGCTATTAACCCAACAAATCCACCTTCGCCGAAGCTATTTAGTAGAGAAGTTAAATTAGCAACAACATCCATTCCGAATATCATTCCACCAGTTAATACATTCCATAGAATTGCTACTGGTACTACTGCCATCATAATTGACAATAAACCACTAAAAAATCCTGTTACATACTTGATTACATTTTCCATTTTTTTTAATTTAAGTTAAACAATATTAAAACTTAAGACCAAACCCTAACATTAAGTTAGTTGTTTTTTCTCCTAAATTATAAACTATTTTAGGGTCTACGAATACATTCTTGTGAAATGTAAACATTTTACCTAATCCTAAACTAAGATTGTCAGTGTTCATGTCTGGTGCAGATCCATATACGTAAACATCATGACCACCTAGTGTCATAAAATATCTAGCATGTAAATCTAATACCATGTCTGCTGATGAATCCACTTGTGATAAGTTTACACCTACCATAAGTTTATCAGATACACCGTATCCTAATGTTGGAGCTACAGACCATTCAGTCCAAGCTACATTTGCGATGTCTCCTGTACCAATGTACCAGTCACCTTTTGCGTTTTGTGCATTAACTCCTACTGCAACAAGCAGTGATAGAGCGAATGTTAAAATCATTTTTTTCATTTTTTTGATTTTTGTTAATAATTAATTTAATTGTCTTGAAAACGTAGTGGCCAACTACTTTTGATAACTTATCATATGTGTATCACCTTTACATTTTCTAACAATGTTAAGCCCACATGATAATAAATTTGACCTGGGGATCCTAGCTATTTTAAGCATCCCTTTTATCTTGGATATAATTTTCAAAGTCTTCTACGTAATCATCCATTTCGTAGTCATCATATCCATCCCTTCTGTCGCCTCCGGCTTCGAAGTCTCGTTTTAATGATTCAATATAAGTGCTTATATCTAAATCATCATAATTTGTTTCTTGTGCTATATAGTCACTTAATACTTTAAAATCAGGACCTGCAGATTCATTTAAGAATTTAGCCCATTTAGATTCGTATCCCTGTTCCATTATATTTTCTTCTATTTCTTTATTTTCATCTACCATAAACATACCTGATTCTTCTATTTCTTCTACTATTTGTTTAGCCATGCCCTCAATACCATTGTTTTTAATAGTATTCCATTCATCGTTAAAATAAACATATCCATAATCAGCTCCATACCCATTTACTTCTTCTCCTATTTGCATTGCTGCAGAAAATGCTTCTTCATTCAGTATCATTGTGTTTGCTGATTCGTTAAATTTAGAATTAATTTTTCCATCTTCATCAATACTTGTAATATAACCTACACTAGCTACTTCTTTTGCTTTTTCATCTCCGCTATAGTGTTCTTTTAATATTTTACCTAGGTAATCAGGATAACCATCGTAATGATTATAAGTGGTAGTAAGTTTTTTACTATCATCCAAATATCCTATAAGTGCTCTTGTTGCCATCTTTTTATTTACTTTTATTATACATATTACAAATTATATTTTAATTTATAACTATTAACAAAACTCTCACCAACTGCTAATTCTAAAATTATAGCATTTTCCGGTACTCCTGGAAGCTTATTAGTAGAAATTACATAATCTATATTCGTATTACGCCAAATCTTCATTTTGGTTTTTGCATTACTCCTATTTGAAGTTTTGAAAACCATAACAACTGATTGTTTTTGATATGATTTTTTATCAATTTTAGGCTTAGAAAATTTATACCCTTTTGGATAATTTATTTCTGTTTTAAATGGTCCATTTGAAGCTTTATCAACATCATAATGCCATAATGATTTTATACCTAATTCTGGTTTAGAAGGATATTGAATATATTCTTGTATCCATTTGGTTTTTATTTCTACTTGCTCTGATGGTCTACCTCTGCTCATTTCTTAATTTTTTAATATGTTTACAATTATTATTACTCATCCAAACCCCGGGACAACTACAACTAAACTTATCGCTATCTGGGTAGTATCTTGTTTTATACATTACGTCACCTCTAGAACTTGGTGTTTCAACTACTATAGTTTCTGCTTTTTTCTTAACTTTAGGTTTAATGTGTATTACGTCGTTTAACGTTGTACCTTCAACGACCTCTTGCCAACCCGGCATAATATATGTCTTTCCACTTAAACGCGTTATACATGGCGGTAAAACGTGCTTATGTGTATATTTATGCAATTTCACCATAATATTTGGACCTAATCCATCAGGATTAACACCATAATTACTGGTTGGATGGTAAAACCTTCTGGTTCGCATATTACCATACTTGTTTTGATTTGAAAATTCTATTATTGGCATATATTATTTTATTAGTCCGTAATCTTTAACAATTTGTAATTCTTCGGGTGTGACATCCATTACGTTTTTATGCATAATTTCCATTGCCCGATTATACTCTTGCTCGTTCCAATAAATTTCTTGTTCAGTCATAACCTTTATTTTTAATTAATACTTGGCTTTACGCCTTATTTACATGGTAAATATACGAAAGATTATTCAGGTAACCAAATATTTGCGCGGGAGCCTTTAATTATTCTTACCACCTCTACTTTTAACTGTTATAGATGGTCTTGAATTATTGTTAGGTTTTGAATTATTATTAAAGCTAGGTTTAGAGTTATTATTAAAACTAGGTCTAGAATTATTATAACTAGGACGATTATTATTATTTCTAATAATAGGTTTGCTATTAT
>Ga0209535_1001868_pt1 | contig 13983 bp, 18 predicted proteins | sample LinPmetageLP28_FD_184041 | JGI IMG/M metagenome (GOLD analysis project Ga0209535, IMG submission 184041) | Marine viral communities from the Pacific Ocean - LP-28 (SPAdes) (version 2) | ecosystem: Environmental > Aquatic > Marine > Oceanic | place: Pacific Ocean | collected 2009-08-22 | reverse complement strand
ATCACCAGTATTACCGACAACTGCCAAACACCCTGCTTGTTCAACTTGAACGAGTATTTTTGAGTTATTAAACTTAGGAGTTATACTAGCCGTTAAACCAGTAAAGGTGTATGTTCCAGTACTAATAGAAACTCTTGTTGCTGTAGTTCCTTGTACAACTTGTATTACACTCCCAACAGGCAACTTAACATTTGCAGCTGTGGTTGCACCTACGATATTATCTACTGTTAATGTTGAACCCATGTCTCTCTCCTATACAATCGTTAAGTCACCATTAACAGTTAAGTTAACAGTTCCAGTTGTAGATACAGTCAAAGGCCCAGCGCATGATGCATTTTCACCAGCAGCAATAGTCACACTAGTGTTTAAAACTGATTCATTTACACGAAAAATATCACCTTTACCATCTGTGGCATCACCTCTGGCTCCATTTTCTCCTTGGAAGAAACCTACTCCAGCTATTGGCTTTCTAATCGGCATTTTCTTTTATCCTTATTTCTTTTTACTATTTATTCATCTTGACCAGTTACTGGATTATATTCTTTGGCATCTTCAAAGAAACTTGTTGTTTCATTAAATCCAAAGTTATCATCATCTGGGTCAAAGTCAGTAGCTGCAACTGAATTTGGTGTTGGAGTAACCGAATATCTTTGTTCTCTCTTAGGTGAATTAACAGGCATATCTGCATATTGGTCAACTTGTACAGAGCGAATAACATTTGAAGATGTTACTGGGCCGTACAAGTAATACTTTGCAGTAAAAGAAAGCGTATATACAATACTCCTTCTACTTGTAAATTCACCTTCATAATCATCTTCATAATTAATACTGTTTAACACAATAGGAACGTCACGAATTATTTCTAGTTCTGGAACTTCTCTCATTGTCACTGTATATTCAGGTTGAAAGTATGGAAGGATCTGTTCTACAATTTGAAGTGCATCATCAGAATTCTTTGACAGTATATACAACTCAAAATTAATATTGTAAGGAACAGGCATAAAACCAGATTTAACTTGTTCTGCATCAGCTCCATCTGCAACCTTTTTAACTTTCATAATTTTATTAAGTTTTCTGGTTGAGTCGTATGTCATACCAGAAATTTCAAAACCAATTCTTGGTAATGTGACTGCTACCTTTTTATTAAGGTTTGGATCTTCTGTAAGTCTAGATAACCACTTCTGTTTAGGCCCATACGCAAGAGGCACTTTCATGGTTTGAATTACATTACCACTATTATCTTTTTTCGTAAGTTGAATTTGGTTAAATAATGTACCAAATGCAACTACCACATTTCTTGTGGATTGATTATAAAAATATTGTCCAATCATAGTTTATTTCATCCCAGCATCACCGAATGGATTAGATTCAGTAAAGTCTAATATATTATCATCTGCAAGTTCAAAGTCTTCATTCTGTGAATTCTCATCAATCGTTGCAATATTGTAAGTTTCTAGTACTATATAGGACGCATCGGCACCCTCTACAGAATTTTCTACTGCAAGAGCACCATCTAGAGTTTCATCCTCAGTAATGATGAATGGCCCTGCATTGTCGAATGTAAGTGTACTTGCATCAAAACTACCAGCGCCTGGTTGATCGTAACCGATAGAAGATGAATCAAATATTCTACCTTCACCAGCACCTTCAAGTCTAATACCCTGATTAAATGCAGTTGTTTGTTCCAGTGTAATCTGATGTTGCATTGTATCCAGAGAATTATCTGTCTCAATGTTATCAAGTTCTGCAATACCAGTATCAATAACTTCTGAAGCATACTCAAATGTTTTACACTTGAGTTTGTATGTAGGTAGATTTTGAGCCTGATAAAAAGGATCATCGTGATCTACAAACGTAATCTCAAAAAGTTTCTTTCCTTTTGCCCAATATATTAAGTCACCTTCATTTGGTCTTGATGTTTCAATTAGGTTATTATCGACAGTAACAAATTGTTCCCATCTTCTTCTTGCAACTGTAAAGGTTGCATCGTCTTGAATATCTAAACCAAATTTAGACATGAGTTCTTTTTCGCCCTCATATCCATCAGTGTTATCTATGTACATTTCAATAAGATATGCATCTTCAAAAGAAGAACTAATATCTTCTCCAAAAATACTATCAGTGCCAGCCATCTTACGAGGAATGTAATATACATCCTGTCCGTAAATACGCAATTGTTCTATGATTAAATCTTCATAGAGATGCTGTTCTGGCATTGTGCCTGTATCAAAATATACATTAGTAGGCATTGTCTATCCTATCATATGCATAGGCGGAAGTTCATATGCAAGTTGGATTTGTTCTTCCAACTGATTTATTTCTTCTTGCGCCTGTGTATATATCTGTTCGCCGTTTAGTGCAACTCCACCCAACATTTGAATTCCTTGAAACTTTGAAAGGTTTGCACCCCATTGTTTTTTAATGAGTTGTGTTGCGTATTTCTTTAAAAATATATCATCCCAAACATCGGCAAATGTGTCTGGATCTAATTTACGAAAACATTCAATAATAATAAAGTCTCCATCTACAAAATCAGTTTGAAAATCTGCATCCATATATAATCTGTTTTGGTGTTGGTTATGTCGTATTGCAGTTTCACCAATAAGAATGTGATCTAGAAAATCTAGATGTTGCATTGTCATTTCATAATGCATCACTGAAGTAGAACTGAAATCATATAAGTCATTTAGTCTTAATTGATATCTAATATCAAACATATTAAGTGAAGCTTTGTCTGTCATAGGAAATACTTTTACGATAGACATAACAGAACTTGGAACAGGAATATAGTTTTTCTGTTCTTTCCATACTGCTGTAGTTGATGCATCAATATCTGTTACTGTTGCAAGAGTGGCATCACTTCTTGAACGATCAATATCTGCTTGTGAAATTTGATGTTTTAGATATACTCTTTCAATACCATCATAATGATATTGAGCGAAATACTGTAATGCCTCATCTATTCTATCCTGTACCTGATCTGGATCGACATTTATTTCGATTACAGGCTTACCTAGACTTCTAAGGCAGTATTCCTTAAATTCTGTTCTTGATGTAGGTTTTGCCATTTAAATTATCCTTTTATAGTATTTATACTACCCAAGTGCAATGCCCATTGCAATTGCAAATCCTTGTGTTGAACCAGCAGCTGTTTGTGTTGAACCGTCTGCAAACGCAATACCATTTGTTCCCACAACAACTTTACCATTACCATTTGGTGCAAGTGTAATATTTCTATTGGATGTAGTTACAATACTATGTGTTACTAAATCTAAATTACCTCCCAGTTGTGGAGAGCTGTCATCTGATACATTTTGAATACCAGAACCAGCAAGTGAACTAACAGATGCAAATGCAAGGTTTCCAGAACCATCTGTTTTTAGAACTTGTCCAGCATTACCATCTGCTACTGGATGAGAAAGTCCATCAATAATTACTTTACCAGAACCATTTGGTGTAATTGCAATATTACCATTTGATGCAGATATAATTGAGTTACCATTAACATCTAAATCTCCACCCAATTGGGGCGAAGAATCATCAGCGAGACTTGCAATACCAGATGCAGAAACAACAAGGTCTATTGTTCCATCACTATCTTGATATGTTGCAGTTATATTTGTTTCGGTATTACTACTAAACATTGCACCGACTGTATCTTGAATAACTTCAGATAAGTCAATATCAGCAGAACCGTTAAATGCAACACCGTGAATATTTCTTGAAGTTGCAAGTGCTGTAGCAGTGTCAGCAACGACACCACTCAAATTGTTTATGAATGTATTTGTAACTCTACTGTCAATTGCAGAGTTTACTCTTGCAGTCGTGTGATAAAGATTAGATGAGCCTTCAGATAAACTATCTGTATTTGCAGCGGAAATTCTTGCATCTGCTCGTGCATTTGTAAAGTAAAGATTAGAAGAACCTTCTGAAAGGTCATCTGTATCAAAGTTTGTAAGGTTTCTTGTATTAGTAAATACTGCCCAACCCATGTTTCCATGAGCAGAACATTGATAGTGAAGAACAGATGGAGTTGTATCCGAAACAATAATTTGAGTGTATGCACCAGCACTGCCAGGCGTTCCACTTGTGGTCACGCCCGTTGTAAAGGCAGTTGACTTGTTTGCATCTAGATAAAAACGCAAAGGATGGTTAGAGTTGGAAGAATCGCTCTGGTCGAACCGATAGGTATTTTTTGGAATTAGATGAAGATAAGGTGAGAAGATACCATTGATCTTATACTTGTTACTAGAACCAGTTCCATGATATGGATGATCTGTGGTAGAAGTCGCAACGGTTACATATAATACTTTTGTTGCAGATTCATAATCGGTTGCATAATGGTTTGCGACAGTAACAACATTGTTACTACCGTCACGCATATACATTTTTCTGTCATATGTGTTGACAGCAACTTCACCCTCTATCAAATCTGAAGTAGATGGGATAGTCGAGTGAGTGTGCGACCTTTTAAGTTTTAAATCCACAGCCATGAGGCAACTCCTACATGACTACTTAGAATGTTCCGCCGTCAATACTCGCTGCAAAAGCTAGTGTATCAGAAGATGCTGTATATAATAAAATACCATCATCAGAACCTCCACCGTCAAGAGCAGACAAAGTATTGACAGAGTTCGCCACAAGTACAGAACCTTTTGCAATTGAGGTTAATCCTGTACCACCAGAAGTTGCTGCAATTGCAGTACCATTCCAAACGCCAGTTGCGATTGTACCTAGAGTTGTAATAGATGATTGTCCAACATATGTTGATGCGATTGTTACGGCATTTGCAGCAACTGTAATCTTATCAGCAGTTCCAACAACATCAATTGTATTACCAGTTTTAGTTAAACCAGCACCAGCAGAAATCTGTCCAGCACCAGAGAACTGTTCAAAGGTAATATTAGTTGTACCAAGAGTTGGTGTTCCGTTTGTAGTTAGAACATAACCATTGTCTGCGTTTGCAGTACCTTCTTCAACAAAAGTAAATGCACCACCTGTTAATTCAGAGGCTGCATCTGCATCTGGTGTTCTTGTAAGTACAAATGCAGCACCACCACTACCAGTTGCAGTAACTTTATAGAAACCGTTCTGTGTTTGTGTTGTCTGATCTTTAACAAGAACTCTGTCGTTTGCAGAAAGTGTTACACCATCAACTGCGATTGCACCATTAGAAGATGCAGTAAGTGTACCGTTACCATTGTTATATGCTGCAGCAAGGTTTGCAGTAGTAGCAACCTTAACAGATGCTTTAACATCAAGTCCATTTGCAACTGCATCAACATATGATTTGTTTACAAGTGAATCATCACCAAATCCAGATCTTCCCTCATAACCAGAAGGAACATTAACTGCACCTGTACCGTTTGGTGCAAGAACTAAGTTTCCGTTTGAGTTAGTTGTTGATACTGTATTTGCATCAAGTGTAATATTATCAACATCTACAGAAGTCAATCCGTTTAGGTCTGTGATTGTATCACCAAGTGATGTATCATCAGAACCGATTGTAATTCCATCATTAGCAAGTTTTGCATTTGCGATTGAACCAGCAAGTTGTGCATTTGTAATTGTTCCAGCAAGAGATGATGTTGGATAGTTTGTTGCATCACTCAAATCAAAGGCTGGAGTTGCATCCGTAGCACCAAGTGCAAGAGATACTCCACCATAAGAAACTGTATTATTTGCAAGAGATGAGTTTGCAATCGAGTCAAGACTAAATGTAATTTTATTATTTGATACAACTGAAGAAAGTCCAGTTCCACCTTCAAATGTCAAAACCTGTCCTGTTGTAAAAACATCGTTACTACCACTATCAGCGGCCAATGTAAATGAACCAGATGGAACGTCTGCGAATGCTAATGTACCAGAACCGTTTGTTGACAAGAATTGTCCAGATGAACCGTCTGCTCCAGGCAACTCAAGTTCTAAGTTTGCTCCTAAAGCGTTTGGTGCTTTTAGTTGTATGTGATGTACTCCGTTTGAAGTACCCTCTTTAATTTTAATTGATCCACCAGTTGAACCGTTGTTACCTACAATCAAATCATCAACAGCTTTGTTTGCGTCAACAATAATTGTAGAACTAGCAGTCAATGTACCAGCTGCATGATCGATCAAGTCATTAAAAGATTTACCACCAATAAGTTTAACGGTAGAACCGTCACCAATGAAAAGTTTTTCATTGCCGTGGGTGTAGGCCATTTCACCATCTTGCAGAGATGATGGTGCGGTAGAACCAGATGACCTTTTAATTTGTAATGTTAATGCCATTTTGTTTTCTTCCTATTTGTTTTAAAAACTTCCACCACTCAACTTTAGAGTGCCGCCAGTTGTTCCAAGTTCATTTCTCGCTGTCCACTTTTTTGTGGTATCATTCCATTGTAGTAGTGCTCCATCAGTAAGAGGGAACGAACTAACATCTACATCATTTGCAGCAGAAACACTATTTAGAGCTACGTTTACACGAGTTACTTGAGGTTGATTTCCTTGTGATACCGAACCTACAACATTTCTAGGAGTATTTACTTTTGCTTGAATTGACATATTTTCCTACCTTGATACGCTTGGATTAACAGTTGCAATACCCTCAACCACTCTAGTCTTGACGCCTAAGGAATCTGTTATGACCATATCATAAACATACCTTCCGTCATCAAGAGCGGCAGTTTGTACATCTGTTAGTGAAATTGTGATTTGTCCTGATGTTCGTGGATTAGCAAATGTTGAGGTAAATGTAACTGCTGTCGTTGATTGGTAAGTTTTACGAATCATTGTCAGTGCAGTATAAGCTGCTAAGTCCAAAGCATCACCACTAGAATCATTGACTGTTACTGTAGTAGTAAAGTCAGCGTCTTGATCTATGAATATATTAGAAATTGTTGCCATCGAACACAGTCTCCTTCTTCTTCTATTTATAAGGATTGTGTGTTAGATGTTTTTAGTTTTTAAAACTAATCTGCGTCTTTAATTGGATTAATTGGATTTTCTTTTGTTTCGGTGTTATCTCTTTTTTCAGATTCCGTCAACTCAGGTTCAATTATAATTTTACCATCATCATCTGTCCAATCTGTATTAGAATTTTTCATATGATCGTCTTGACGTTCACCGATAACCATCCATGAAATAGTATCAGTACATGTACTGATGTTTCTATCTGGATCATCCTGAGCATTAATTACAAGTTTGTTTCCATCAACATAACCTTTAATTGCAGTCCAACCAGTTTCGTTTGTTGTAAAACATTGAACCTCACGATTTAGAAGTACAAATGTTCCCTCTGACATTCCTGATGCAGTATCAATATTAATAACTGCTGATCCATCAACTAAGTCTACTTTACCTCTATATAAGTTATCTGCTTGTGGGCCCTCTACAAATGAATGTACAAGCCAATGAGTTTTATTTTTTTCTGGTAGGGGGTGACGTATTCTAAAAGAACCAGAAGCTTTAGACAAACTACCACCAACATATACTTGACCTACGTTACCTATTTTAAAATCTGATGAATGACCTTTACCATAACCACCAGAGAAACGCATGGTGTTAGAATCACTTTCGTCAACATAAACATGTCTACCATTTGAATCAGTTGCCCAAGCAATTTGTGCATCACCACCATTAGTTCCATGAAGATGTAATTGCCCAAATGTATTATTCATGTCACTTTCAAGTTGAGTTGCTCCACGAACTCTAAGAGGGAAACCATTATCTGTTGTGGTTTGGATAAGTAGATTGCCACCCTGAGTTAGTCTCATCTTCTCTGACGGTGATGATCCTGGCCCAGTGTTATTAGGTTTAACATAGAAAGCCATATGTGTTCCAGCTGCACTTCCAGAATGATTTTGAGCAGCAATTCCTTCAATCGAAGCTTCAGCAGCCGCCAACGAGTTTGCTCCATCCATAATGCCTTTAAATCCAAAAGAACCAAGTCCTTGTCCAGATGTTGGGCTTCCTGAAGCATCGTTTCTAGCAAGCAATACACCTTTTGCTCCACCACCTGTTACTATTGCAAGTCCTGCTGGACTTGGTGTTACTGAACCGATACCAACAGTACCACTCTTTTCAACTGAAAATATAGAAGCGTAATTTGTTCCAGTAGCACTAGTACTAGTTTGTAAATCAAGAACTCTTTGTCCACCATCATTATCACTAGTTCTAATTTGTAAACCTTGAGAACTATCACTGTTGTTTGTAATTCTAGCAGCAAAAGCATTAGCAGATTCTATTATGTCTAGTGCATGAGCAGGGCTTGTTGTATTTACACCTATACGATTGTTTGTTGCATCGACATGAAGTGTATCAGTATCTACTGTGAGAGTTCCAGTAACCGCAATGTTTGTATCTAGTTTTGCAGAAGTAACTGCACCACTCGCTAAATCAGCAGCTGCAATTGTACCATCTGCGATTACAGAACCAGAAAAGGCCGTGGAATCAACACTTGAACTTTTAATTTTTGAAATTGGCATCTAAGTACTTCCTTAAATTGTTAGTCTGCGTCTTTGATTGTTAGTTCACCGGCGTCAATTAGTTTTTTAATCTCTGCATAGTCTGTATTGTCCATGTCAATTGGAACACCATAAACAGTTCCATCATTTGTAACTTTTAATGAGTTAGTTGAATTTTTACCATCATCTTCTTTACAATATTGTACAGTTATATTGTTGTAATCCATATTTCAATCCTTAAAGTTCAGCAGTTGCAAGATATTGTGTTATATAATGAGTACCAGTAGAAGTAGTTCCTATTTGTGCAACATACCCAAAAGGTGTACTTGTCTGTCTATTCAAAGTGCCACCACTAATAGTAGTTGCCACTGTTGGAGAGGCTCTCATAGTTGTTGGAAATGTCATTGGACAGATTCCAGAGGAGTTTGGTAGACCAGCAGTTATTTGAGCAGGACTGTATGGTGAATAAAAGTTAAATTGGTCTGATAGTCCAGTGTTTATAAATTTGTAAAAGTACCGTTGACAAAGCGTAAGCTCTTCTCCAAATGAGCGGTGTTCAAAATCTGTAGCTTCATCGCCAACCTCAACTTGAACTCCAGTAACATAAAAATCATTTGATGTACTATCCATATGATTTACTGCATTTGCAGTTGTGTAAAAAGAATTAGTAGTCCATGTTCCAGCAGTACCACTTTGATAAGCTGAACCCATTGCTAATATAAAACCAACTTGTACATAGGTTGAGGCATCATTTGCAATCGTTGATGCAGTTAAAGCTGGAATTTCTACTGTTTTATGTTCCCAAGTGTCGGAAGCATTAATTGTATACTCGACAACATTTCTATAATCTGTACCAGTTCCTTGTTTACTGCAAAATAAAGCATTTATTCCAGTTTTTGTTGCACGAACCCAAAAAGAAACTTGTAATTTTTTAGCAGCTGCAGTTCCCCATCTAAGATGTTGAAGATTCCTACCCTCAATACGTTGCAAAATTTCATAGTAGTCACCAGATGCAATAGATGTATCTGCTCCTGTCACATCAACCTTATATGCAGTATCATGACCAGTAGCTAATTGATGACCAGTACTTTGTGAACCAGTAAATGTTCCACCACCAGCAACACTCCAAGTCATCATTCGGTCTACAGTATCATAAGTTCCATTACCAGCTTGAGTAGCTGCAGTTGCTCTCTGAGCTATTTTCATATCACCGTTAATGATAAGGTTTTTTCTTCCACCATTAGATGCAGATTGTCCTCTACTATTTACTTTAATTAATGCCATGGTTTTTTTATCCTAAAAATACAAATGATGCGAAAGTATATCGATCAGATTGACCTCCACCTGAACCATAAAATCCTCTTGTTGCTCCAACAGAATTTACATACTGCAATACATCACCAGCTGTTGCGACTATAACCCCACTGGCGGCAAGGCCTCTATTATTTGATTGGAAAAATCTGTGTACAGATTCACTACCATTCTTCAAAGTTACATCTAGATTAGTTTCACTTGATCCTACTAATGCAGAAAAAGTCCACGCATATATTCCAGAAAGAGGACAGGTGAAATGATAGTTACTTGTGTCAAATGCAGCATCTCCCCCTCCTTGACTATATTGAACTAAATTAAAAGGTATAGCGTTGTTGTTGGTGACATTTACATAACCAGTATTACTAATCATTAAAGTCACGGATGGTTTATTAGGTTCACTAATACGTCCACTAGTATCAATAGTCATTCCACTAGTTCCGTTAAGATTTTGTAATTCGTTTACTCTTAATTGTGAACTCATTGTGCAATCTCCTGAACTGTAAAGCTAGATGTTCCACGAACAATATATGCAGCATTATCAGATTGACTTGGTCTATTAAGATGCCATGTATTGGTGCCTGGCCCTCCAGTTGATTGTACTTGCAACTTATAAGTTGTAGCGTTTGTGGTTGCAGGCGAATCTAAAAACTCAAGAGCAGTATGTTCTAATTTCCATTGAAAGTTATCATTATCCCCACCACAACCAAGTGAAGCGTAAGTTTGAGCGCCAGATGCTGATGAAGAATTACTGATAAATGTGCTTCCTCTATACAAGCGTATTCCAGCATAAATGTTTACAACACCACCCCAATTTAATTGTGCTCTAATTAATATTTTACTTGTTGCATATTTTGGTGTAATTGTGAGTGTCATTCCAGTAATATCAACAAGAGTAGAGGATGCAGATGAAAACTCACCTGTCACAGTTGTTGATTCGGTTTGCAATATACAACCAGCAGGCAACTTAACATTTCCGGCTGTAGTTTGTCCTTGAATAGTGTCTACTGCTAAAATACTCATACTGAAATCTCCTGAGCCACTATTGTTGATACATAAGCATCACCATAATTGACGGCGAATCTTGTAGTTTGTCCACCATATGTACAAACTTGTAATTTAATTGTTCTTGCAGTCGTGTTAGTTGCATCAACTACAATGCATTTACTTTGTCTCATGTGATTATTTATCGTAGTTGCACTAGTAGCTTCTATATATATCTGATAATTATGCCCAGAAGTATAATCTGCTTGTACAGCAGCATCTATCATAAATCTTAGATGACCACCAGCATAGTCGGAAGTTGCCGCAGCGTAGACATTTTCTTCTGTAAAATAACTTAGTAGTAATTTACTAGTTGCATACTTTGGTGTAAAACTAAAACTTGAACCAGTTACATCAGAAAAACTTGTTGATGTTTGAGTGTGGGCTGATTTCCATTGATGAGTTACAGTTTGCAAAACTGAACCAGCAGGCATCTTAACATTTGCAGCTGTTGCTCTTCCTACTATACTATCTACTGTCAGTTGTGATGTCATTATTTAATTCTCCTACGATATAGTCAAGTTGCCAGTAACAGTAAGTATAATACTATTTGCGATTGTTAGTGGGCCGGCTGCATATGAATTATCATTTGCTGCAATTGTTGTATTAGTACTTAGGGTTGCAGAATGTGTTCTAAAGATATCATCTTTACCACTGAAGTCTGCACCTCTGTCAAAATTATTTCCTTGAAAGTAACCACCTATAGCAGTCTGTGCAGCTGCACTTGCGCCCACAACTGTTCCATCTGTTGGTTTACCAATATCGAAAACTTCTCCAAGTGCCATGATGAAGTCAATACTATCTGAACTTGCCAGTGCAGATACGAATACGATTGTATTATTTACCACAGTAAAAGAATCTTGTGGAGCCTGAATAACACCGTTAAGTGATACTATCAAATGATTTGCACTCTGTGGAGAATATGCAACACCACCCAACAACAAGTTATACGTTGCAGTAGCAGATGTTGTGATAGCATCCAACTTGTGGTACGCTCCTGATTGTGGTTGTGAACCTATAAATGGCATTATTTACTTTCCTCTTTCACTTATTTAGTCTGCGTCTTTAATTGTCAAGTCACCATCGGCAACTTGTTTTAGAATTTCTGCATAATACATATTATCTGGGTCTAGTGGAACAAACATTTTTGAACCGCTTATGACTGCTTCTATCATACAATTTTCTTTTGTATTTTTATCGTAGTCTACTACTTGACTTAAATATTTTGCTGATTCTATATTCATAATAACTTCCTATAATTCTGCGTCTAAAGTTAATCTACCAGTTCCAGAACTTATTCCAAGAAAAGCAGATGTAGAAATAGAACTATCATTAGATGGTGTGGCATTGACTTGGCAAGACTGCGTTTGACCAGCAGCAATAGTGATACCAGTACTAGAAAGCGTATCCTTAGCAACGCCTGGTTTATGTATCCTATCATAATTAATGGTACAAGTTGGAGCAACTCTTTTTTCAATGAAGTGAACTACTCCATTATAATTGTTTACACTGGTTCTAGTTCTCCACACATTTAGACTACCATCATCAGTTGTACATGGAGCATAGACTTCAAAATATCTTTTGCACCGTAAAAGCTCATCCGCATATGAGCGGTGTTCAAAATCTGTGGCAGTATCGCCAATTTCTAATTGGACGCCTGTGAGTTGGAATGTTGAACCATTAGTTGCAGCTAAATTTACTTGGTCAGATTTGCCAAAAGCAAATGAACCGAACCAAGAATCAATAGTACTTCCTTGATAAGCCGCACCAGTTCCAAGTGACCACATTATATACATGCCAACGGCATTTGTATTTACCCAAGTTCCAGCGGTATCACCAGTTATTGTAATAGTCTTCTTTTCCCAAGTGTTAGCAGAACTTATAGTATAACTTTTAAGTTGTCCACGATTAGCAGCACCATTAAACATAGAGAAATAATACTGACCAGTAACACTTGATTTTACATGGAATGATAGTGTAAGAGTTTTAGCATTAGCAGAACCAAAATTAAGATGAGCTATATCTTTTCCTTCTATTCCTTGTATTATTCTATGAAATTCAGTAGAACCTAGAGATGCGTCAGCAGTCGTTACCGTTACCTTACTAGAATGTGCAAATCCAGCTGGTGCATCAGAAACTGTTTGAGCAGTCATCGCCGATGAACTATTTTCATTAATCCTAAAACGGTCTGCAATATAACCAGTTACTGTGTTTCCATTTACTACTGTAAAAGAAGATCCGTTATGGCGTTGGTCTACTTGCATAGCACCATTATGAACTATATTCCTACTACCACCAAATTGGGATACATTCAAGAAATTTGGATTTACTTTACTGAGAGCCATTAGATTAGTTTCCTATTTGTATTTCTTGATCTATTTAGTTCTTCACCAAATAAATCTTTTGGTAGTTGTCCATTATTTGTTATCACTCTTCTTCTTTCCATTCTTTATTCTCTTCATCCCATTCATAATTTTTTCCGTCAGTTGGATATGTCTTAGGAGACACCCAAATACATTTATCTTCATTTAAAGTCCAACTTGGATATGGTTGTGGGGGAATAAATGCATCTCTAGTTGAATCATATGTACCACCAATTATGGCATAGTTTTTTCTTAAAGGAGTACCACCATCTGAATGTACACCTTCTTTTGTATTATATGAAGTTTGAATCCATTCGCCTGGAGAGTCATCAATAAATGTGTCCATAAACTCTTGTTCTGCTACTATAATATTTGTTACTGTTCCATTAAGTACTTTTGCAAAATGTGCCATAATAAATCTCCTTACGTTAAGTATCTTATAACAACGACACCAGAGCCACCGTTAGCACCAACAAATGGTGTACTACCACTACGACCACCGCCGCCGCCTCCACCGCCTCTATTTGCGGCTCCTGCTGTAGCTACGGTTGAATTATTTACACCACCATTACCACCGCCACTAGCACCAGTACCACCAGCTCCTCCATCACGACTTCCACCACCGCCGCCTCCAGCGTATGCGACTGAACTTCCAATGTATGCGAGTGTTAAACCGCCACCGCCATCGCCACCTTCTGTTGATCCGTCTGTTCCACCAGCTTCACCAGCGCCACCTTTGCCGCCGCCTCCACCGCCTCCAGAAGAACCAAAAGAAGTACCACCAGCATTACCTTGACCAGAAGTTCCAGAACCGCCGCCTTGGC
>Ga0209535_1001867_pt1 | contig 14002 bp, 14 predicted proteins | sample LinPmetageLP28_FD_184041 | JGI IMG/M metagenome (GOLD analysis project Ga0209535, IMG submission 184041) | Marine viral communities from the Pacific Ocean - LP-28 (SPAdes) (version 2) | ecosystem: Environmental > Aquatic > Marine > Oceanic | place: Pacific Ocean | collected 2009-08-22 | reverse complement strand
CCGCTTTTCCTATAGGTATAAACCCTCCACCACGTAAGTCAAGTTCCATTCCTGGAGGTGTAACATCTGATGCTTGTGTTTGTAATGATGATAAACCAGCTGGAGGCATGTTAAATTCTCCACCCATATTTTTATTTATTCTACCACCATCAGCTAAATTCGGATCTTCAATGTTCATACTATTAAATGTTGCTTCAGCCCATGCTCTTGCTGCTTCTAATTCTGCCTCTGTTGCTGCTTCGTTAGCAGCTTCTGCTTCTGCTTCTGCTGCATCTGCTGCTTCCATTGCACTTTTGTATTTACCGGCTTGTATTCCTGATACAATACCCGTGGCCCATGATCCAAGTTTCAACATACTTAATTTTTTAGGATCTTTAGATTGACCAAAAGCTAATTGACCTGCTTTAGTATCTAAAATACCAGGTCCACCTTCTTTACCAAATTGAAATGCTTCTCCACCAGAACCAATAATACCATCAGACGAAGGTATCATATCTTTGTATCCTGCTGCTCCGTCTACATATCTAGCATATCTACCTTCTTCAAATTTACCAAGTTTTTTATCTAAGCCTTTTTCATAATATTCTGCTTCTGTGTAAGGTTTAAGGTCTCTTTTATTAGGTCCTTCAAAATCTTCTCTAGTTTCAGCTGAACCAAATAAAAATTTATCTGCTTTAGTTCCGTACTCACCAAAAATAGGATCACTACCTGCTCCACCACCAGTTTCTCCTCTTAAAAATATATTTCTTAAACTTTGACCTTCACCCATACTACCATAACCCGTAGGTTTAAATTGACCTATGCCTTCACCACCTGCAAATTTTGTGTAAGGCAACATTGACATTGCTAATGCAGTTGGACTAATTCTACCTTTTTGTTTTGCTTGACCTGCTGCCATTAATAATGGTCCATAAACAGGACCAAGAAACGGTGCAGCTATTTGTGAAATACCTGCTAATTCTTTTGGCATTAATTTTTGTGAAACTTTAACAAAAGGTCTTGTAACTTTGTTAAATGCTTTTTTAAAACTACTACCTAAACCGTATTGTCTTCTTTGATCAAGGCCCATGATACCACCGAATGCAGCCATCTGTCTGTCAGGTAATGGTGGTCCTATTGGTTTAGGACCAAAAGGATTAACTGGTTCTGTTGGATCGTTTGGTAAAGGTGGTCCCTCTGATAAAGTTCTGCTTTTAAAAAATTCTAATAACTCTGGTATGTCTTTTGGTGGACGACCTTCTGATTGCATGAATACCTCAAAGGCTTGATCCATTGTCATGTCTTTAGGTATGCCTGCTTTTATAATTTCTTGTGCTGGTGAACTTGCACCTTCACTACCAGTAAGCCTGATATTGTCGGCACCTTTTTCTAGCGATTTAATTCCTTCTTGATCTATCATAATTTTTTATATTGATTTGTTAGAGGCAGGAATTTAACCTGAATTGTTAATAATACTTTGTTTGTAACCATAAATCAACCTATGATGTAACTTCTCTTGGTTTAATTTCTAAGGCAGATAATACTACATGTAATCTATTTGCTGTTGCAGCTGTTACTTTTACTATTTCACTCTCTTCTACTACCAATGGTCCTGTTAATAGTTCTGTGGTCGCATTAGCACCAATAGCTTTAGTCTTAAACAAACTAAATATAGCACTAGCTGTGTCTGTAATAGTAACTGTTATAGTGTCCGCGTTACCAGAATCTTCTGATACTAATATAGATTTAATTACAGCAGTTGTAGCTGATGGCACTGTATATAATGTAGTAACTGACGTGCTAGTTAAATCTACTTTTTTGTTTACAAATGAGTTAGCCATTAGTTTATAAAATAATTAAAGGCTTCTATCTCATCCTTTAAATCCTGTTGATATGTTGAGTTTAATTTTTGTATTACAGCAGACAGATCTCTGTTTAAAGACTCTGCTACAGATTGTTTGTATTCTTTATCTGGGTGTGTAAGTACCTGTGTAATTCTAGCCATTATAAAGTAACGATGCCTCCGTCTCTAAAATGTTGTGAGTATCCTTGATTTGTTCCTTTACTACTTGCTTTAGATGCAGTAGTGTTAGTGTCTTTAGTACTGGAACTATCATAATTACCTCTTCTTGATTCTCGACTAGTTACAGCGTCTGAAGGTGAAACAGTTTGAGTGTAAGTACCATATTGATTTGATGTAGGAGTTCCTGTTGTTTTAGTTTCATACTTAAACCCACCGCCTGTTGTACTGCTGTCATCTGTTGTTTTCTTTTCTTCTTTTATTTTTTCTTGTGCTTGTAATGCTATTTTTTCTTTTTCTCTTAATGATTTTAATTTAAAATAATTTTCAGCTGCAGAAGTATGTCCTTTAACACCATATTTTCCAATTTTACCAGCTATCATGTCTTTATACATTTGACTATCATTTGTATAATTATAATTATATTTACTACCTAACATATCTTTTATATTATCCATTCTTTCATCTATAGCTTCTCCTAAACCATATTGTGTTTCATCACCAAATTTACCACCTGATATCATATTTAATAAACCACCTGATACAGGGTTATAATTTTTCATAATACCACTAGCAACACTACCAGAACTTGTTAAACCAAAGTTGTCACCGTAAAAATTTCTTAGTGCCGTGGTTCTTGGATCTTGTTTAGATAAAATTGAATTAAGAAATGCTATACTTGGCATTTTAGAAATATCAAAATTTTTTAATTTTTCTAGAATACCTGTTTTTTGTGGTTCTAAATTTTGTGACTGTGTTTGTAAATCAATAATTTCTCTTAACTCTGCGTCAGTATAACTAGCGTCTAAATTTTTATTATATTCTCTAATTTTAGAAATTCTATCCGCGTATTCTTTTTCAGTCATTGCGTTGTTTTTATAAAATTCCGGCCCTTGTAAAAAAGTTTTAGAATCAATACCAGTTCCTGTGCTTTGATCTCTAACTATAAGATTATTATAATTTATAGGACCTTCAACACCGCCACCTTTACCACTGCCGGCTATTGGAGGAAGTATTATTTCTCCTATACCTTTTAAATCACTACCACCATCAATAGGTTTAATTTGATTTTGTGTATTTATTAAATCTGCAGCACCTCTTTCACTCATGTATTTTTGAAAATTTTTATAGTCAGCTAAACTCATGTCACTAATAACATCAGGGTTATCACCAATAGTAAATGGTGGAGGCATTACTGCCATCATAGGTTGATTAGTATAATCTACATCATTTCTTATTCCTTGACCTGATCTGTACGCACTTAAATAATCAAAATCTTTTCCTAAACTAGTTCCAAGTTGATCTATAGGAGCTGACGTTAAAAAATCAAAAGGAGGTAAAGCCATTATCGTCTACCGTCCGGTTGTATATCTATTCTAAATGTACCTAGTTTCCAAAACTGACTTGTACTTGTGTTGTCTACTTTTAAAGATATTGATCTAGCACGTGCTCGTGTGTCTATTTTTTGTGTACCACTAGTTATTGTAAACGGACCAAGTGATGAACTTGCTGCTGTATCGTTTGGAAAATCTTTAAGGTTTAATGTAATTCTTGTATCACCTGTTTGTGATAAAAAGTCCGGTAATACTCTTCTAATTTTCATCATAAATTCACCGTCACCTTTTAGTGACGCTCCGCCATCTTGTGTTAAACCTATATCAAAATCTCCAGATTGTATATTAGCAGTAATAGCAGAAGTTGCACCTTCTTTAATTTGATCTAATCCTTTTTCATGTTCATAATATATTGACGACCCATCTGTATTACCTTGTACATAAGTTGAACTTGTGCTTGCTACATTAGTATTAGCATCATACTGTGATGCGTGTGGTTTACCAAATACAGCAGAGTCAGACCAAGCTGTTCTATCTAATGTACCTGTAGTCCATATAGGTCTTTGTGGTGACGATTCTATATAGTTATAAGTTACAACTCTATTAACTACATTAGATCCTGAGTTAGGATAAAACCAACTAATCTCACCAAACAAATTATTAAGTCCTGCATTAATATGTTGTTTAGGAATTGTATTTATGTCATCAAAAACATGATCTTCAACTAAACACGGTAGTGATTCTAGTTGTCCACCATATTTAAAAAAACCATTTTCCGACATCCAATAAGCTGTACCATCAACTTCAACACATGCATTCTTACCAATTAATCCACAGTTAGTACCAACCTGTTCAAAAGCAAATGTAAAAGGTGCTCCAACAAATCGCATAATAAATAATGCTGTATCTGTCCAAACGTAAATTGCATTTCTACCCCTTAGTGCGCCAACAATCCGTGATCCGTCGGCCAGTCTTTGTGTACCAGCACTGTTGGTTGCTGTAGGTGTGTAGTCTGTAATATCTTCTTGAGAAGAAAATCTTATAAACATTTCGTCTTGTGTAGATTTAGTTCCTATAGTTGTTTCTGTACCAAAAAATATTAAGTGTCTGTCAGGAGTTGATACTAACATATCACGTGATGCTGTTGGTGCACCACTTGCAATTGCTGCTCTAGTTCCTGTAGCATTATTTGCATTTGAATCCCATGTAAAACTTTCACCATTAAATATTGTTGCAACTAAACTATTACCTAAATTGTCTAAAGACCATAAACCAGGATCTGTTACAATGTCCCCTGATGCTGCAGCGTTCCACGCAAAAAAGTTTGATGCATCTGTAACAGTTGCACCGGATGAGTGTATTGCTGCTGTAGTTCCTGTTGCACCTCTCGTTAACCCAGATAATGTGCCTCCACTATTTCCTGTGTAAGTAATTAATTCAGAACCAATTTGTACTGTACCTGATGATGGAAATGATGTTGAACTAGCCATAGTTAATGATGTAACCGACGCATTTATTCCTGATGACAATGTTGATGTAAACTGTCCTTGTGCTACACCACCCCATGATCCAAGACCCCAACCAGTAGATGCAACTTCAACTGCTGGTCCAACTGGATAATAATGTTTTACTCTAATACCACCAGAAGTGGTTGCACCTGATCCTGATTCGTTAGAAGGCATAGTAATTGTTAGAGTAGTATCCGTTGGTATATCTGTTACCATAAATTTTGTATCGTCAAAATCCCCTGATAAAAAACCAGAGTTAGTAATACTTGTAAAATTATCTAATAATATTACATCACTTTTATTTATATTGTGTGCTGATGCAAAAGTTAATGTTACAACCGCAGATCCATTTGTTGTAGAAAATGCACTAGTTAAAGTTGTAGTAGCTTTAATTGGATGTATGTCGTAAAAAATACCACCAGAATAAGCATACAGTATTCTGTTAGTACCTAATGCTGCAAATTTAATTCCTGCTGTATTTACAAAATGGTGTATTGCAGTGTTTCTACCAGTTAAACTTGTAGAACCTAATTGAGCCCAACCACCTATTTTTTCTGGATAACCATATCTAAACCTAACATTATCACCTTCAACCCATTGGCCTTCGCCACCGGTTGATGTAACTTGTTTATTAAATCCTGGTTGAAACTGTACTTTTTGTAACATAATCGTACTTTTAACACATTAACAATAACATTAAAACACTTGAATTAAGAGTGTCTGATGTTAAAAAGGTTTTAGAAATATGAAGATAGATACAGAAATAACTTCACAAATACCAGTAAATTATACTTTTATAACAGGTAAATCAAATATTAATTGTGACTATTTTATAGACAAAATTGAAGAAGGTATAGGAGGTAAAGACAACAAAAATTTTCAAACTAATGTACATGGTTACATGACATCTTGGAAATATTTTTCTAGGGATCAAGAATTTTTAAATTTTTTATATCCCGTTATGAATAAAATAGACTCTTTACCTAGTAAACCACCTAGTTATTTTTTAAATGAGGCTTGGGGTATAAAAGAAATGCTTGGCCATAGATCATCCATTCATGATCATCAACCTGCATATTTATCTGGTGTTCTGTATTTAAACAATCATCCTCAATTATTAAAATTTCCACAAATAGATAAGACAGTAAAACCTCAACCAGGCAAGTTTGTTATTTTTTCTAGTTTTTTAAAACATGGAGCAGATAGAAATTTAATATGGGATAGTAAATACGCTGTTTCTTTTAATCTTCATTATCAGCTACCATATTAATCTTGCTGTCTAGTTTCATTTAAAGGGTATCTCATTTTTCTCTCACCATTATAGTTAATATCATAAAAGAAAGTTATAAGTGTTAGACGTTTATCTTTTCTTTTGTTGTCTATAAAACCATTTGCTTTATGTAAATGATGTGAATCAAAACAAAGCATTCTATTATATCTTGAGTCTACAATAATACTATCTTCAAACTGATTATTGTTTTCTTTTCTTTCTTTTACAAAAAAATTTTTATTGGGATTATTATAATATTTTCTTTTCTTTGACGTGTGCAGGGCATTGGCTGTAACATCTTTTGCATGACAAATAGAAGTACCACAATTTTTATGTTCGCTTAAATATATAATAGAAGTCATAGACATTTCACTATCTCTATGTACCCATCCCTCTTCAAATATTGGATCTACTTCTTGAAACTGCATTGTTGCGTTAAAAGTTAATTTGTCGTATTCATAAGGATAAACAACAGAGAGTATTTTTTGACCAACGTAATTAAATATTTCCATATCTATTTCGTGGATAGATCTACTTCTAACTCCAGGATGTCTGTCTTCAATATCTTTTTCTTTTTTAAGACTTAAACCAAAATTTCTAATTTTATACGGATCTGTAAAAAAATTGTCTGCAATAACTGTAGGATATAACATTATTTTTTAAACCAAGCTGGTAATCCTAAATGCATTCTATTATCAAATACATTATTTTTAAATTTTTTCTTACTCATGTCATTATAATGTAAAAAAACTTGTGCACATTCAAAACCTTTAAATGGTTCTCTCCAATGTTCTAGCTGTTCTCCTTTATATATTAACATGTCTCCTGGTTTTAAATTAACTTTAATACCTTCAACAAAAATACTCCAAAGATCACCTCCTAAATTTAATGTAGATGATATTTCACAACTAAATCTATCCTTGTGTTTTTTAAGAATATCACCTTGTTTATAAATTCTAGCGTAGGAGTAAGTAGGTGCTAGTTTTAATTTTGTATGTTTTTCTATAACGGGTTGGCATAACAAAAGAAGTGACTCCATGGCTATATCTGCATAGTGAGAATAAGTTCCAGGGACTTGACCATCATCCCAAGATCCATAATCTCTTGCGTAAGGAGAAATATATCTGTATTTAAATAAAGTTTGAGCAACCTGTCTTTTCATTAAAAAATAATTATAAACAAAGTTAGCTATCTTAGGATCTAGAGCTTTTTTAACTATTTCAAATTTATCTTTTTTAAAAGTATATTTCATTTATTTTTCTACGTTAAAGTTTAAAGCTATCGATATTCTATCTTCATCTATCATGTGTTGTTTTACAGAATGAATAAGATTAGATTTAAAAACAATTAAAGTTCCTTCAGTAAATGGCACTGTCCAAACTGTTGAATTAATATCTATGTAATTTTTTATAGGCAATTTAGATTTTTCGTTAAAATCTGTAAATAAAATTTTTGCAGAATTAATAGATCCTTTAAGAAAAAAAATAGCACTAATATTAAATAAATGATGATCATGATACTCTTGTCCTTGATTTTTTCTGTAAATATTTAACCAAGCATTTTTTTCATAAATATTAGAATAAATTTGTAATCTATCACAATATTTTTTTACACAATTTTCTATCCATAATAAAATATTTTTAAATTTTTTATTATTATATAAATTATAAGTATCACAAGTATTGTATACTTTATTTGAATCGTACCAATTGTGGCCACCTAAATTATATTTTTTTTCTATTAAATAACTTTCTTTAACCAACTCTGTTAATTGTTTTTTATATTGAAAAAATTTTAATATTTTTGGAAATAGAATTATTTCTGTCATCTATATGGAACTCCTAAATTCCAAATAACTAAACTGTACCTTGTTCCTTCTGTTACTGGTTTAACTCTATGCCATACAAAACTTGGAAAAACCACTATAGATCCTTTTTCTACGCAATCTTTATTTTCAACAATTGATTTGTTTTTATATTTAGGTCTTTGGTTTCTAAAATCAAATTCTAACTCACCGCCTTTATATTCTGTGATGTTAGATAATTGACATGTTACAGATAGCTTTCTAATTTTTCCGTGCTTACCTTTATCACTAGGATCATTATAAGGATACACGGAAGAATCTGAATGCCAATCATAATATTGATTTTTTTTATATTTTGTAAATTGACACGATTCTGAAAAATCGTATTGAAAATTCCAACCAGCTTCTATGTTTGCTCTATCTATAAAAGGTATTATCTCTTTATAAATCCAAGGTTCGTTAAGCCAAACAACATTTGAATCTCTTAATTCTTGTAAAACTTTAGTTTCTTTTTTATTTAAAGGTTGCTTTATTACGTCTCTTCCTTCTCCTTGATCAGCTGTAACTCCTACTATTTGTTTATGAGTTAATGCATATTTAATTACTTCATCGCAAAATTTATAACTTAATGCATTAGGAAAAGTATAAAAATAATTATTTAAGTTCATATATCATACTCTGTATAAAATTAATTTTATTGCTTTTATTAGAATTTACACGGTAAGTTTTATCTGAAGAAAACATAACAAACTTATTTGTTATTAATGGGATTGTCCATTCTTTGTCTTGTTCGTAAAATATTGTTATACTACAACTATCTTCTTGTATTTGTGTACCATAAAGAACAGTAAAATTATATTTATGGTTTTTTAATTTAGAACACTCTTGTGGTAAATAAAAATTTCCCCAAGTTTCTTTGCCTTCTAAAGATAATTTGTGTTTAGCTATTGAATAATCTCTAATATAAGTATCTACTTTATCTAACTCTCTAGAATAAGGAAATTTTTTTTCAAGATATTCTTGTTCAAAAGTTCCCATGATTAATGGTTTAGGATTTATTTCAAATCCTTTAGGCATGTTTAAATTACCATAATATAAATGAGTGCTTGTTAATTCTTTCTTTTGCATAAGCAACGTTAATATAATGTTTTTTAAATATTAATCAATAAATTTTTTGTAAGAAGCCCATCCAGTAATTATATATTTATGTTCTTTTGGAGCAGGTTTTCCGTAATGACTATGTGTCCATGCTGCAGGCCAAATAACAATAGTTCCCTCTTCTGGCTTTATAGATAATTTTTGTTGTGGAAAATATGTTTCACCCCCATTTTTAATAGTATTACAATAAATCATCCAAACTAACATTCTTTTTGATTCAATTTCTTCCCCACTTTGTTCACAATGTTCAGACATGTAATATTGATTTGGTTTATATTTTTGATAATTACACTCAGGATTAACTATCCAACCTGCATGATTTTTATTATCTAAAAACTTATGTTTATTTTTATATTTTAAAATACAATTAAATAAATTTTTAGACCAAAATTGTTCATAAACATTTACAGATGTTCCGCAATAATAGTTTTTTCTTTGTTTATAAAGCGATTTATAATCTTCTAAATTATTAATTTCATCTACAATTTTTTTGCAAGACTCTTTTTTTAATGCTTTTTTTTTAATAAATATATGCTGACTCACGAAATATTTTTAGCTATCGTCTGTTAGATCCCATCTTTCAGCATCTTCATTCCAATTATAATGCCACTTATTAGTTCCTGCATTATTTTGTGAAGATTGTTCGGTAGTTAAATCTGGTGGATCTCCAACAGGAGATTGCCATCTTTTCTCAGAAACATTTTTTACCCAAGATGGATATAGTTTAGGAAACCAAAATAAATTATTAGTTGGATCCCATGTTCCTCCTACATGTGCATAATGCCCTCTAAAATTTGCATTGTATGAAGTTTGTATCCATTTTTCAGCAGGCCAGTTATTGTGTGTTTGTAAGTGTTGTTGACCTAAAGATTCTTGCTCTTGATTATTTTCATCTAATAAATCTTTATTATCAACATGTAAAACTGTTAAAACTAAATTATTATCATCTATTTTTGCAAAGTGTGCCATATTATTGAAACTGATACCTTATAACTACTATACCAGATCCACCTTGTCCAGGTGTTCCGCTTTGTGTATTTCTTTCACCATCTCCACTGCCACCTCCTCCAGTATTAGTGGCTCCAGCTTCACCATTTCCTGCAGATGGTCCAGCAGCAGGTGGTGCATCTCCACCGCCTCCAACTCCTCCATCATTAGGTGAATTGTTTGTATCATAAGTTCCTCCAGCTCCACCGCCGCCAAAGTGCTGATTACCACCAGAAGGTTCTCCATTACTTCCTACTTGATCAGAAGGAAAAGATCTTCCAGCTCCTCCGACTCCACCAACATTATTTGGTGATCCAGATCCACCTGTAGCTTCAGCTCCTCCGCCTCCGCCTCCAGCATCATTTCTAGGTCCACCTGGGTTTCCTTGTCCAGAAACTCCTGATCCAGCGTTAGATGTTCCTCTACCGCCTTGTCCTCCTCCAGAACCACCATTTTGTCCGTTTGCCATTCTATCTGCGCCTCCGCCTCCTCCACCAGTTGTAGGGACTCCAAAAGCAGAAGAATCAGATCCATTACCACCTGAGCTTTTATTAACTCCCATAGGAGAATTTCCACCACCAGATGCACCTCCTCCACCAACTGTTATTGAATAATCTGTTGCTGAAACAGGTTGACCCCCTGTTGCAGGGCTTGGAAAATTATCTAATACCCCTCCAGCTCCACCTCCACCAGAGATGTATCTACCGCCAGCTCCACCACCAGCCACTACTAAATACTCTACTGAATCTGATGTTGTAGCTTCACCTGCATTAGTTACTGTAAAAGTTCCTGGTCCTGTAAATGTGTGAATTTTAAAATTACCTGAAGTTGCAATACTTCCTCCTTCTGCTGCTAAAAAAGCAGGTGGGGGTGCTCCTCCACCAGAACCAAAACCAAGTATTGTGTAACCAAAAGATTTAGTTTTTAGTGTCTGTGTGTTTTTTGTATTTTTACTTGAAATAAGTTTATTTTTTAAATTTCTCATAATATATTATGCATCATTAGCAAGATCAGTAGTAAAGTGTAATTTAATACCATGTAATCTACAATCGCCTGCCATGTTATCCTCAGAAACATCTCTACCAATTCTAAAATAAGTAAGTTCATTATCTCCTGGAGAACCAGCTATTGTAACATTTCCACTTTCAACAGAAACTAAACATTCTTCAACGGCACCTCGAGCAGTATCTTCGACTGCTACTGCTGTGCCATAAGCAGTGTCAATAGAATCATTATCTGCAAAAGCAACTCCTGCTAAAGTTAAAGTAACTGTTTGTGTTGAGGCTGTGCCTGACCAAAAAAATTGAAAAGTAACTGTGCCTGCATTCCATGATTTAGGAAATGCCACTGCAAATTGAGCAAATTCATCACTAGAATTATCAAAATCTAAAACATTCATGTCAGGTCTACCTGATGTAGTTTCTACTGTTGCTAAAGTTGCACATCCATTTGTAGTTGTAGGTGTCATAGCTTGTGCGGGAACCCAAATAGTTTCTTTACCAGCTTGCTTTAAAGTTCCAACGCCATCTAATTTATTTAATTCTGCTGCTGTTGATGTAACATTAGTACCAGCAAGTGAAAAAGTTCCACTTATATCGCAAGTACCATTAATATCTATAGCTGTGGCTGTTAAATCTATTTCATCTGTTGCACCAATAGATAATACTGTTGCACTTGACCCTTGCACGAATTGACTAGCGTCATTAAACATAAGTTTATTTGTGCTATTTAAAGTTAATCCAGTATCATTAGTATGTGTTAGAGTAGCATCAGAACCTGCACCAAAAACAAGAACTGATGAGTCAGATAATAATTTAAGGTCATTACCTATTATTGTATCCTTAGCTACACTTAAACCACCGTCTGTTTGTAATGATCCATCTGTTGTGCTTGTAGCGTCTGTAGTATCATCTGTTTTTAAAACTCCACTAGCTGTTAAAGCCGCTGTTGTAGTTGCACCTGCAACGTCTACAGCTCCAGAAAAATCTCCTGTTGCTGCATCTATTTCACCTGAAATAGTAAAATTTCTAATTCCTGTATAATCTTTGTTTGAATCTAATATAACAGCTTTACTTGCTACAGCTGTACCAACAGCCGTACTACCTATATCTAAAGCGTTAAGTTCACCAACAACTGCAGTGATACCATCAAGTACGTTTATTTCTGTTGCAGTAGAAGTTACTGCTACATCTTCATTTATTTTAGGACTTGTTAAAGTTTTGTTTGTTAAAGTATCTGTTGATACAAGTGATACTAGAGTTGAATCAGCACCAGCAGGTAACAACATAACGTTTGTAACTGTCGCTGAGTGTGGTTGAGCTTTTAATATTTGACCGTGGCTATTGTCTTCACAATTAAATTGTATAGCACCTGAATTTGTATCACCAAGAACAGTTACATGACCAGTGCCTTTTGCACCTATATTAAAATCAATATTAGTATCACCACCAGTAGCTTGTATAGATGGTGGATTACCTGTTGCAGCATTAGTTACATCTATTTGATTTACTGCGGACGATGTTGTTTGAAATATAATTTGTTCATTACCATTTTCATCTGCAATAAAATGTGCATCATCAATTAAAATATTTGCAGAATTAGTATCTAAATTACCTCCAAGTTGAGGTGATGTGTCTTCTACTAGATTTGATATTGCACCTGAAGTAGCGAGTCCTGCTACGATCGCTGATCTTGCAATTTTTTTAAGTCCACCACCTGAAGTGTCTACTGCTATAAAAATATCATCATTTGCAACTGTAGATATTTCAGATAAACTACCTGCAGCTACTGAATTAAAATTAGTACCATCTGCAATTAATAAATTACCTGCAGTGTTTGTACCCATAGTAATATCATCACCAGATACTGTAAGATCTCCAGTTACAATTAAATTTTGTGAAGCTGTTACATTACCGCTTGAATCAATAGCTAAAGCATCTGCATCAGAGGTATGACCTATGTTAGCTCCATTAATAATTATACTATCAACTGTTAAAGTTGTAAGTGTACCAACCGATGTAAGATTAGGCATTGCTGTAATTTCATCGTCAAAGTATGCAGCTAAATCTGTAACTGCAACTTGTACCATTGTACCATTGTCATTTAATACAACTCTGTCTGCATCTGCGACTGTTGTAGATGTAGCTGATGTTCCACCGTCAACTATATTTAATTCTGCTGCTGTAGAATCTACAGCTGCAAGTTTAGTTAAATCTGCTTGTACTAATCCAGAAACTCCATCTAATAAATTTAATTCTGCTGCTGTAGAAGTAATTGCTGTGCTTCCAAAAGTAAGTCCACCATCTGGTACAACAATACTACTTCCAGATTGTGCTGTAAAAGTATTTGCTGTAAATTGAAAATCATCTGCGCCTGCAATTTTAATATCTATTTGGTCATCTGTATCTGCTGTAATACTTGTGTCACCGTCAGCATCTAAAATTAATTCTTTACCATCTAAATCAGTTCCACCGCTAAACCCTGCATCGACAATATTAGTTCCGTCTGAATAAAATAATTTTGTAGTTTTTTCTGATACACCAAAAGTAATACCTGTTCCTGATACTGTTTTAAATTGTACAGTAAAAGCACCTGATGTACCATTTGTTACAATAAAAACTTTTTCAATAGAATCTGGTACAGTTACAACTTGATTACCTGTAATAGAGCCTGTTAATTTTATAACAGCATGTCTTGCAATTGAAGTTGATTCTGTTGAATCACCATCTTGAATACTTAATGTTGTAGTTTGTGCACCGCCAGCTATAGATTTTTCTACATAACCAGCAATTGCTTTTTCTACTATTTCTAAGTTAGTATTAGTTTTATCTCCCCAAGTACCGGCGTTCTCGCCAGTTGCCATTTTTTCTATACCAAGATCTGTAAATGTTGATGCCATAATTTGTTATACTCTTTTCTTAATTAATTTTCCATTTATTTTTA
>Ga0209535_1001866_pt1 | contig 14012 bp, 20 predicted proteins | sample LinPmetageLP28_FD_184041 | JGI IMG/M metagenome (GOLD analysis project Ga0209535, IMG submission 184041) | Marine viral communities from the Pacific Ocean - LP-28 (SPAdes) (version 2) | ecosystem: Environmental > Aquatic > Marine > Oceanic | place: Pacific Ocean | collected 2009-08-22 | reverse complement strand
GCCAAGAAAGCATACGCACTAGGTAAAAAAGGCCGGGCAAGTGCGGCCAAAAGGAAAAGAAGAAAAGATCCAAATCCTAATAGACGTGGTAAAGCAATAAACGTCAACACCAAAAAGAAAAAATAATTTGCATTCCATACAGATCTGTTATATACTTGTTGGATAACAACAGGAGAAACAAATGGCAGTAAGAAACTTTAATGATGCTGAAAAGCAGAAACTAATCCAGATCATATCACAGGGTTCACAGGTACTAGGTGAAGTCGAAGATCTCAAGGGTGGATTAAAAGATACAGTAAAAGCAATATCAGAAGAATTAGAATTGAAACCAGCACTTATCAACAAAGCGATATCTGTTGCACACAAAGGCAACTATCAGAACATTGCAGATGAGATGGACACATTAGAAAGCATACTAAACACAGCCGGAAAACTTTAATGCTTGACAGAGTCAGATCATTCTGGCTCCACAGTTATGAATCCGACACTACTGCGTTCTATTATGAGCTTGTAAGTTTCGTATTCACAGTTGCGGCCAGTATGACCCTAGCAATATCCGCCAGAGATCCCAACATGTTGATCGTGTATCCAGGATTCCTAGTAGGTGCAATCACACAATGTTATGCTTCATACAGGAGAGGTGCGGCATGGGTTATGATTTTGACTTTTTACTTTGCATGTGTTAATATATTCGGATACGGCGTGGCCGCAGGATGGTGGTAGAAAATATGAAAATACTGATAGTAGGAGATAGTTTCGCCGTGGACATGACGAGATATGTTGATATTCCGCATCCAGGTTGGCCTAATTTGATTGATGGCAAATATTCCACAGTCAACTATGCAGAAGCTGGAGCAAGTCAGTATAGAGTATTAAAACAATTACAGAAAGCAAAATTAGGTGAGTTTGATTTTGTTATTGTCAGCCTGAGTAGTCCCAATAGAGTTTATTGTAAAACACACCCTATACATAAAACAGGACTGCACAAAAACAGTGACTTGATCTACAACGATATCAACAGGTTTAGTTTTTTTAACAGAAAACTAAACACAATAAAAAATTGGTTCAAATATTATTTTGACAAGGATTATCATAATTTTATCTACGAGATAATCACTGAAAAAATAATAAAAACATTAGATAATAAAAAATACATATTGCTAGGACATAATCACACTAGGCTTCATGTAAAAAATAAAAATCTCATGGAGTTTGGTCATCTATGGAATACGGCAAGGGGCAAGGTAAATCACTATAATCAAAAAGCAAATAAAGAAATTTTTAACACAATAGATAGAATATTATGAGTTATATAGACGCACTATACAAAAAAGACGAAGACAAAATATATGTAGTAGAACGTGATCCTAAAAAAGGTCGTGTGTTTGTAGAATACGATGCACGTTATGTATTCTATTACGAAGACGCAAGGGGTAAACACAGGTCAATGACGGGTGCACCTTTACAGAGAGTACAGTGTGCCACACAAAAAGAATTCATTAAGGAGCAGAGGATAAGATCCAACAAGACGCTCTATGAACAAGATATCAATCCAGTGTTCAGATGTTTGGAAGAGAACTACTTAGGTAAGGAGACTCCCAAGTTGAACACAATGTTCTTTGATATCGAGGTTGACTTTGATCCTGAAAGGGGTTATTCAACAACAGATGATCCGTTCATGCCCATAACTGCCATAAGTTGTTATATGAGCTGGACGGACCAACTGGTGACTTTTGCAGTGCCTCCTAAGACTATCAACATGGATGATGCAAAGGAACTTACAAAGAGATTTGACAACACCATGTTATTTGAAAAAGAGAAGGACATGCTAGATGCATTTTTAGAATTAGTGCAAGATGCAGATATTTTATCGGGATGGAACAGTGAAGGATATGATATTCCATACACAGTGGGTAGAATACAAAAAGTATTAAGTTCAGACGACACGAGAAGATTATGCTTCTGGGGTCAAAAGCCCAAGAAGAGAGTGTTTGAAAAATACGGCAGAGAACAGTTGAGTTTTGATTTAGTTGGCAGGGTACACTTAGACCTATTGGAGTTATACAGAAAGTACACATATGAGGAAAGACATTCATTTAGACTTGATGCAATAGGTGAACACGAGTTAGGCGAGAGAAAGACGGTGTACGAGGGTTCACTTGATAACTTGTACAAAAACGACTTTGGATTGTTTATAGAATACAACAGACAGGATACAGCACTGCTGGCCAAACTTGAGAAGAAGTTGAAGTTCATAGAACTTGCCAATGAAATAGCACACCAAAACACTGTACTACTGCAAACAACAATGGGTGCAGTCGCAGTAACAGAACAAGCAATCGTGAACGAGACACACAGACGTGGCATGATCGTGCCTGGTAGGAAGTACAAGAAAGACGGTGAGGAGAATCAACCGGCGGCTGGAGCCCATGTGGCAACACCACAAAAAGGAATACATGACTGGATAGGATCAGTTGACATCAACTCACTGTATCCTAGTGTTATTAGGGCATTGAATATGGGTCCGGAAACTATTATAGGACAGATACGACCCGTCATAACATCTGCAGAGATCAACAGGGCCAAACACGCAAAGAAATCATTTGCGGCGGCATGGGATAGCCAATTTGGTAGTTGGGAGTATGTTGCTGTGATGAATCAAGAGAAAGGCACAGAGATCATAGTGGACTGGGGAGATGATACCAGTGTTAGGATGTCAGCGGCACAACTGTATGAGTTAGTATTTGATGGCAACAACAAATGGATGTTAAGTGCGAACGGTACAATATTCACATACGAGTACGAAGCAATCATTCCAGGATTGTTGAAACGTTGGTATGAAGAAAGACAAGAGATGCAAAGGAAGATGCGTGACTGTGGAGATAACGAAATTGAAAGAGAGTATTGGGACAAGAGACAGTTGGTTAAGAAGATTAACCTGAACAGTCTGTATGGTGCTATTCTCAACCCGGGCTGTAGATTCTTTGACATGAGGATTGGACAATCGGTTACACTTACAGGAAGATGTATCACAAAACATATGGCTAGCAAGGTCAACGAGGTTGTGACAGGCCAATATAACCACAAAGGTGAGAGTATTGTGTATGGAGACACAGATTCCGTTTACTTCTCGGCATTCAAGACACTGCAGAAAGAGATAAAAGAAGGTGTTATACCATGGACCAAAGATTCCGTTGTAGCACTTTATGACAGAATAGCAGATGAGGTTAACAGCTCATTCAAATCATTCATGACCAAAGCATTCCACACTCCAAGTACACGTGGGGAAGTTATTGCGGCAGGTAGAGAACTTGTTGCATCAAAAGGATTGTTCATCACTAAAAAAAGATATGCTGTATTGTACTACGACAAAGAGGGTAAACGTGCAGATGTTGATGGCAAAGACGGTAAGATGAAAGCAATGGGCCTCGATCTTAAACGTTCAGACACACCCGTATTCGTGCAGGACTTCCTAAGTGAAGTACTATACATGGTGTTACAAGGCAAGGATGAGAAAGACGTACTAGATCGAATCAGCACATTCAGGGCAGAGTTCAAAGCCATGCCGGGCTGGGAGAAAGGTTCTCCCAAGAGAGCAAACAACATGACCAAATACACAGCGGCAGAAGAGAAGGCCGGCAGAGCAAACATGCCTGGACATGTTAGAGCCAGTATGAACTGGAACAGATGTAGAGAGATGTACGGAGACAAATACAGTATGCCTATAACAGATGGTGCAAAAGTTATTGTATGTAAACTAAAACAGAATCCACTGGCTTATACAAGTATAGCATATCCTGTGGATGAGATGCGTATACCAGAATGGTTCAAAGAACTACCATTCGACGGTGATGCCATGGAAACAGGCATACTGGATCAAAAGCTAGATAACTTGATTGGTGTGTTAGACTGGGACGTTCAATCAACGGAAACCAGTAATACGTTCAATAAACTTTTTGAATTCTAAATACAAACATGTTGAGCATAGAAGAAATTAAATTATTGATTGAGAAACTAGAGAAAGTCAAAGCAACAGACTTCCAAGAGCTGATAGATTCAAATCTTAAAATTTTAAAGGATATAGAACACGCAGTAGATGCCAACAATACACAAGTGATTGATAGGTTGGATAGGACTCCGGAATGGTACAAGAGAGACCTTGATGAAAAATTCAAAAACCCTTTCATAGATCCTATACTTCAGAAACAGATACAAACAAAGATATTTCAATTTACAAAATCAGATGCGTACAATAGTTTAGAGATAGGGCCTGGTAATGGAATGTTCTCTATGGATTTTAGATCATGGAAACTTAATTATTTCTTAGATGTGTTACAAGATAGAGAGAAAGTGATAAGACCTAAATTTCCTGGTCGTCACCAGAAGTATCTTAAATTTTATCATACGTGGAATACAGAATGTTCTAACATACCACAAGGCAGTTGCAACTTCGTATTCAGTTGGGATACCTTTGTTTTCTTTACACAGCAACATGTCCAACAATACCTACATGATATCAAGAGGGTACTTATACCCGGAGGATATGGACTCATACAGTATGCCGACTGCCATTACGATCGAGAGTTAGAATTGGCAACGAGGGGCTACTGGAACTATAATACCAAAACAGCAATGGAACAAATGATAGTAGACGAAGGATACCAGGTTATTGAAATGAATCAATTCAGGCCAGGTGCCAGCTTTGCTATATTTAAGAAACCTGGTAAACAAAATCCAGTTGTTTACAGAGTTGATGAAATAACACTAGACTAAGACCTAAATATCATATACAATAAAAACATTATGATAGACATCTTAAAAGACATCGTTAAACATACGCATGGACTGGGATTCTTGGATCTTGTTAAAATCACTGGGGACGATAAAGAAACTACAATCGACTCAATGGCTGAAGACAGATCTGTGATCCTGCAAGGGTCTTTTCACAAGCCAGAGACAGAAATGTCTGGTACGTTTGGTATGCCTCAAATGGGTAAGTTAGACATCCACTTGAAGTGTCCAGAGTACAAGGAGAAGGCAAAAATAACTGTATTGTCCGGTGAGAGAAACGGTGCAACTGTTCCTACAGGAATCCACTTCGAGAATGAAAAGGGTGACTTCAAGAATGACTACAGATTTATGAATGCTGAGATTATCAACGAGAAACTTAAGACAGTGAAGTTCAAAGGTGTTAAGTGGGACGTTGAGATAGAACCTTCAGTGGCAAGTGTACAAAGATTCAACTTCCAAGCAACAGCAAACACAGAACACAACTCATTCGTTGTGAGAACAGAGGATGGAAACTTGATTTTCACTTTTGGTGATCAAGCATCGCATGGTGGTGAGTTCACGTTTGCAACTGACGTTAAGGGATCACTTAACAAAGGTTGGAGTTGGCCAGTAGGACAGGTGCTACAAATACTTAAACTTTCAGACTCGGCAAAGGTCACATTACACTTCTCTAATGAGGGTGCAATGCAGGTCTCTGTTGATTCAGGCTTAGGCAAGTATCAATACATCATACCGGCACAGGCGCAATAATGACGACAAACAATAACAAGCAAGAACACTTAGGGGAGTTAAGCAGAGACTTCGCAGTGTTCTTGCCTGCTATTTCAAACTTCTATAATACATTCATAAGCAAACAGAGAGTTTCAGGTGGTACTCACATACCAGCAGAAAGAATTCCACAAGGTTTTGAAAACGGAGTAGAAGGATTAAACTTCTTGAATCCAGAAAAAGGTATGTTCACATACCCAACAGCACTATATTCGGCAGGACATGCCTGTCTTAACATGGAACAAGTGAATGACAGAGATTCCATGGTCGTGAACAGAGATAGAAAATTCTCAACAATAGTAGGAGATTCGGGAGGATATCAGATAGGTAGAGGAGTTATTAAATTTGATTGGAAAGACTTCGAAGGTAACAAAGCAAACAAAGTAAGATCAGACATTCTAAACTGGCTAGAACTAACAAGTGACTGGGCAATGACATTAGATGTACCCACATGGGCGGCAGATGATCTAAACTCACCCAAGACAGGGCTAACCAGTTTCAAAGACACACTAGACGGTACAATATATAATAATAAATTCTTCCAAAAGAACAGGCTGGGACAAACAAAACTATTAAACGTACTACAAGGCGACGACTGGGAAACAGCACAGACATGGTATGATGCAGTAAAAGACTTTGAGTTCGAAGGTTGGGCCATGGGCGGTATCAACATGTGTGATATGGAAGTTATGCTGAAACGCCTAATCATAATGAGAGACGAAAAGAAACTAGACGGCAAGGATTGGATGCACGTACTAGGTACCTCACAAATGGACTGGGGTTGTTATCTTACACAGGTACAGAGACAGGTGAGAAAACATATCAATCCAAAGTTTACAATAAGTTTTGACAGTGCATCTGCTTTCTTGTCAACTGCAAATGGACTAGTGTACACATACAACTCATTCACACCGGAAAGATGGTCATTTGTAATGGACAAGGCACCAGATGATAGGAATTTAAAAGGATCTAAGATACCATTCCCGTTCCAAAGCGGAATCGGAAGCAGACTGAACATGGGAGACGTGTGTTACTACGGTGAGAATGATCTAAACAAGAATGGTAAAATTGGAGCAACCAGTTGGGATAGTTTCAGTTACTGTTTAATGATGGCACACAATGTTGAGAATCAGATCAGAGCAATACAGGTTGCTAATGATTTCAATGACATAGAAGCAATGAAATATAAGCCTCAGGTTAAACACTGGAGAAAAACAAAAGCATCAGACAAGACAGATGAACCAAGCATATTCGTTCCAAGAAATATACTTTATTTTAACACATTCGTAGAAGAAGTCTTTACAAGTGAGAAACCAATGGAAGTAATCAGCAACGCATCAAGTTTCCTAGCAGACATAAGGGGAAATAGGTGGGCAAGAGCAACAGGCGGTGGTAAAGGCACAAACAATTTCAGTTCATTATTTGAATAGGATATATGTCAGAGACTCAAGAACAAGGTAAACATGGAAATTATAAGTACTTGCAGTTTGGTCCAGTATTAGCAGGCACTAATGTTGATTCAAATTTAGTTAAAGAGTTGCTTAAACGTGGTGAGAAGACAACTAAATCTAATGTGCATGACCTTGCAGGACATATTGAAACTGAAAACGAATTTGAAGTAGACGACTATGAATGGTTCGTTGAAAATTTTAAACAGTATTTTATTCCATATTTCAAAAAACTTCAAGTAGGAAACAATCCTAGTTACTATTACGGAATGAAACCGTTTAATAGAATGTTGCTTAACAAAATGTGGATCAACTACATGAAATGCAACGAATTTAATCCTCCCCACACGCACAGTGGCTCATTTTCATTTGTGCTATATCTAGATGTACCAAACGGTATAAAAAAAGAGATTGCAAATTACAAAGGTACAGACTCTGGTCCTGGCACAGTTAGTTTCTATCACGGAGAGGATCAAAAAGGAATAATAAATGCACACAGAATCAGACCAATTGACGGTGATTTGTGGATTTTTCCAGCAGTATTGAAACACATGGTCGCACCTTTTAGATCAGATGTCACAAGAATATCTGTTTCTGGAAATATTTTCATTACAGACTACATCAACAGGGATCATCCAATACAACCGGGTGAATTTTTAATCAGTAACACGGGAGAACAACATGGTAAAAGTAAAAGATAAAAAGATAAAAAAACTACAAGTTCATCACACTTATCTAAATAAAAAGGTAGACCAACTTACCAAAGATAGGAAAAAAGATAGGAGTTCTGAGAGTAAATCGGTACTGATGAGATTGAAGAAAACCAAACTTGCAATTAAAGATGCAATCGTAAGTGCAAAAACAAGACTTGGTTTGACAAATTAAAGTTACAGTAGTATAATAAAGTATGGACAGAGATTACAAAACAGGCAAGAGTGACAGTGTAGGTGTTTTTTCAGGATTAGAAATAGAACATACCCCTGCATATGGCAAACAAACATTATTCCTAGCTAGGAATGATCTAGTTTTCGATCAAATAGAAGCATTGGCAAAGAATGTTAAAGCAGAAGCAATATATTTTGGTGCTAACAGAACATTCATGCCCCATATTGTAACACAGCTTACACAGATGATGAAACTACTGGATAAAGGATACTGGGTGACCATAGATTATCCACACGCCATACATGACCAAGTCAAAGAAAATTTCAAGACTGTTTGGACACACGAGAAGTTCATACCGTTCTGTTCTGTGATATTCCCTAATTCCGAGGGCGATGACAACCTGTGCATCAAAGTAGATGACACGGATTTCAACGCAACTAACCCGGGTGTATGGACCATGAGCATGGACCATTTCAAACAGACAGCTGGATTCACAAGTTGGGACGAATACAAAAAAGATGAACCGTTGGAGATCAAGAATGCCTAAAACAAAATTATCTAAGGAACAACTAGACTACAAAGAAGGTATCGCAGATTTCAAAGCCTGGTTGAAGATGAACAAAGGGTTTGAAGATCGAGGATTGCACGGGACGGACTATTACGTGAGAATGGTAGAAGAACTAGAAGCAAAAGTAAAACGATTAGAAGCAAAACTAAAAAGGAAGGTACGATAATGAGTGAAGCAATAAAAATTGATAACGCAAGTAAGATGGTTTGGGTGACATTCCAAAAAGAAGGCATGCACAAATACCCGGCGGCATTAACAGATCCAAAGTTAGCGACAGGTGACGAGTATGACGTTTCGTTCCTGGGACATCCGCACAGACACATGTTTCATTTCAAAATAGCGATAGAAGTATTCCATGATGACAGGGACATAGAATTCATACAGTTCAAGAGATGGATATTGAATCTATACACACAAGGCACACTACAGAATGATTACAAGAGCTGTGAAATGATGAGTGATGACCTGTACGTACAGATAACAAAGAAATACCCAGGTAGGAAGATCGAGATAGATGTTTCTGAAGATGGGGAAAACGGATCACATGCAGTATATGAAAGAGGTTAATATAAAAGAATCTAGAGCGACAACAAGAATGGGTTACCTGCCAATTGGAGGAGGAGGACTCAATGCTTCTTACACTACGGTTGATGCAGTGGCTAATATATGTGCCACGGCAGGAAATCTTGGTTTGAAATACGGTAAAGATTTCATCTGGTCGCACCAAGGGTACGACAATAACGATGATGACTGCGTGACTCTGTTGGTCAAAGAGGACAAATACGAAACTTTCTTGCATCTCGCCTTACAAAACGATCATAGAATTAAACACACTAACAAGGGTAATATTAAATTAATTAAGGAGAGAAGATAAGATGAGAATACCGTACACTAACTTTAAGACAAGAACAGGCGACGACAATGCAATAGGCGGTTGTGCATTTATAGGCGGCGAGTGGAAAGATATAGACACAGTTGAAATGTTCGACAACAAAAAAATTGTTGTGTTCGCACTACCGGGGGCATTTACGCCAACATGTAGTTCACAACAACTACCAGGATACGAAGAACTGTATGATGAAATTAAAGCACAGGGCATAGATGAGATTTATTGTTTATCAGTAAACGATGCATTTGTAATGAATGCTTGGTTTAAAGATCTCGGCATTAAGAAAGTTAAAGCATTAGGCGACGGGGAAGGTGTGTTTACACAGGGTGCTGGCTTCTTAGTAAGTAAACCTGCACAAGGGTTTGGAATGAGATCTTGGAGATACTCCATGCTAGTAGAAAATGGTGAGATTATAAAACAGTTTGTTGAGCCAGGCCAAAACAATTCTAGTGATGACAATGATCCATTTGGAATTTCTGATGCTAAAACAATGTTAGAATACTTAAAAACAAATGCCGGGTAAGTGGGATGGTAAATCACGACCCAGTAATGACAAATATAGAGAAAACTTTGATGACATATTCAAAAGCAAAAGAACACGGGTGGCTAGAAGCAAAACAGTCAGGCGGGGCAGTGTACGAGCTGGGAGTCAAGCAGTCAAAACACGGAAAAGCGATTAGAAGGATTGCAGAACCACTGATGGGAAAACACTGGAAAAATAGTGTTACAAACCTGCATAGAATATACAAGGTTGCCGAGTACTTGCTTAAAAGACAAAGCAGATCAAACAATGAAGATAAAAGCAAATTAGTAAATGAAGCCTCGATAGGTTCGTTTTTTAAATCATGTTTATCTACAGAAGAAAACAAAAAAAGGAAAAAGAAATGATAATAAGACTAGTGTTTGAACCCGAAACTAATGTCAATTGCAATCATGATGCCATGTTCCGTTATTACTCTGAGAACTACCTAAGCGACTTTAATACAACGTGGGGTGGATACATCACAATCAGTGCTTCGGAAATGGTACACTCTGATAATATTGCTAACCAACCATGTTACCAACGTTATGTACCAGGTGTAGAGGGAACACAGAAAACACTAGACAAAATACTAGAATATGTTAAAATTAATCCAATGGCAGGATACACAACACACATATACGCAAACCCAGAAGGGGGAAATGAGGTTAAAATAATATGAAAATTTTTTACATGGGCCTAGAGCCTTACGAAGGCAGATACACATTGCAGTTGCAAGACTGGACAGAAAGAGCATACAAGAAGCGAGGCGTAGAATATATCGTTGTGCCAGGCACAACCATAGATGACACAAAAGCAATTAGTGTTGGACAAGTGTTAGATGCACACGGTAGATCATTTTTTGGCATGAGTCAAATGATGAATCTGGTACAGATGATGCGTAATGGTGAAGTTACAAAAGACGATGTTGTGTTTTTTGAAGACATGTTCCAACCAGGCATGGAATCGTTACCGTATATACTACACCAAGTAGAAGATAAACATAGACCTACAATATATTTGAGATGTTTGGCACAAGCTATAGATCCAGATGACTTCGTACACGTTTGGGGTATGAGCAAGTGGATGAGTATGTATGAACAGATGTGTAACGAGATTCCAAATGTAAAAATATTGGCAACAAACGAAGAGATGGTTGCACATATGCGTATAGCAAACTGGTCGGCTCCCATATACAACATATCAGGCTTGAGCTTTGGCAAGGAAGAAGTGCAGGGCAGGGTTCCAGACAGGAAGCCGTTCATAGAAAGGAAACAGAGAGTGATTTTTGGAGCGAGATGGGATCAAGAGAAACAACCACAGTTCTACATGACGCTGGCATTGAAATACAAAGAGAAACACCCAGATGTTGAATTTGCGATATGTCAAGGTGGTCCTTTGAGATCGAACAACCAATTCTTTGTAGACGAAGCCAAATATCTTGCGAAGCAAGGCACACTGACCATACATGAGAACTTGAAGAAGAACGAGTACTACGAACTACTTGCAGACTCTAGAGTGATGTTTAACTGTGCTTTACAGGATTGGGTTTCAAACACAGTGTCAGAAGCAGATGCAATGGGTTGCAACACACTGTTTCCGGCATACAGATCATTCCCGGAGACTTTCGCAAATGATCACACCAGAATGTATGTTCCATGGTCAATGGAAGATGCTATGAACAAACTAGAAGTATTATTAAGCAAACCATCCCCTAGTATAGGCAAGATTTCTGATTGGACCAACGGTACAATAGACAGAATGATTGACATTATGACAGGCAAGGGTGAACAATGGAGAAGAGATGGACAACACTACAGAACACCGGTATCAGAAGCAAAATATTAAAGGCCCAAGCAAAGCTGTACTTGTCACAGGAGGTGCAGGCTACGTAGGATCACATACTTGTAAGTTTTTGGCAAAGAACGGTTTTGTACCAATTACAATAGATAGAGATCTCAAAAGTAAATTTAAACCTGCAGAATTTGGTCCAATATTTGATATCAACCTACCACAAGAGATTGAACGGTTAGAAGAGATTATAAAACGATTCAACATCACAAGTTGCATACACTTTGCCGGAAGTGCCTCGGTGGCAGAATCTGTTAGGAATCCGTCCGAGTATTATAAAAATAACGTAATCAGTACAGTAGTATTACTTGATAAACTGATCGAATGCGGAGTCAAAACATTTATCTATAGCTCTAGTGCGGCAACGTACGGAGATCCGGGATTTAGGAAATGCAGAGAAACAGATGTACCAAAACCTATTAGTGCATACGGCGGAAGCAAACTGATGATGGAGATGATCTGTAAAGATTATTTGAGAGCTTATGGACTTTCGAGTGTGGGTCTTCGATATTTTAATGCCGCTGGTGCTGATCCAGATGCAGAAGTAGGAGAATTAAGAGAAAATGAAACACACATAATACCATTAGCAATAGATGCCGCAAGACACGGGAGAACATTTAAGATGTTTGGTGACAAATACGATACACCAGACGGATCGTGTGTAAGAGATTATGTCCACGTGATGGATCTTGCAGATGCACACGTCAAAGCGTTAAACTATGCTTCAGAAAATCCAGTATCGGAAGTTTTTAATCTAGGATCAGGGGCACCGGCATCTAACAAAGAACTGCTTAACACTGTACAAAAACATACTGGTAAGATGAACATAGAAATTCATGACAACAGACCAGGAGATCCTGCATACCTAGTAGCAGATATTGACAAGGTAAAAAAAGTTTTAGGGTGGGAACCAACGCAGAGTTCAATTGACAATGTGGTGTTGACTGCTGTACAATGGTATAACAAGACACACAAAAAGGAAATACAATAATGAGCGAAGATATTTTAAAAGACAGTTGGGAGCCTAAAGGCACAACAAGTGACGAGATAAAGAAAAGAATTAAAGCTGACAAGGCTCGTTTTTGGGCAGGCGATAACATCAGCAAGTATATAGAAGATGGTGATAAAGAAAATCTCATAGAAGAACTTGCACCCAAATTTGACTCGGTCATAGATTCATTAGTCATCGACAGAGAACATGATCCTAACAGTACTAACACAGGTCGAAGACTTGCCAAGATGTACATCAATGAATTAATGGCTGGACGTTATGATGCAATGCCTAACGCAACTGCGTTTCCACAAGAGATGGCAGAAGCATACACAGGCATATTAACAATTCGTTCAGAACTTAAAAGTGTTTGTTCGCATCACCATCAACCAGTGAGTGGAATCGCATACATTGGAATACTTGCGGCGGAGAAACTTATTGGATTGAGCAAGTACACAAGGATTGCCCAGTGGTGTGCAAGACGTGGAACACTACAAGAAGAATTATGCAACAACATAGCAAGAGAGATTATGAAAGCAACTGGCAGTAATGACGTAGGTGTGTACATCCAAGCAACACATGGTTGTTGTGAGAACAGAGGCATCATGGCATACAGCAGTTTGACACAGACCACTGTCCTGAAAGGTGCATTTAATGAAGACAAAGGTACTAAACAAGAATTCTTTGATAACATTAAACTACAACAAGAGTTTGCTCCTAGATAATATGTCTAAAACAAAAGAAAAAATTACATCCGACGGCATACAATTTACTGGTGGCGGAGAATATCAGTATTCTTTTTCAAGCATAGACGATATAGCTACAACTATCACTATGCCAGATAGTTTAAGTGTTGAAGGTATAGATATAGATATAGATATCGACGACAAGGAACTAAGAGCAAAATACCCAGCACTGCAAGATGCATGGGATCATTATTCGAACGTAAAACATATGTGTGAACAAAGGGAAAAAGAAGATGAGAATTGATAACGAACCCAAATTAAATTTCGAAGATGTTTTATTAAAACCAAAACGTTCTACATTATCATCAAGAAGAGATGTTGACATGACTCGTAAGTTCAGTTTCCGTAATTCACCTAAGGTAATGGACTTCCTTCCGGTATTCGCAAGTAACATGGACGGTGTAGGCACATTCTCAATGGCGAAGGCCATGCAGGAACACAAGATGATGACTGTAATAACAAAATCAACCACACCAGAACAGTGGAAAGCGGCCGCAGGCACAGGCCTAAGAATGCAATCAGTGTCAGTATGCACAGGAACAAATGTCATGTTTG
>Ga0209535_1001865_pt1 | contig 14013 bp, 31 predicted proteins | sample LinPmetageLP28_FD_184041 | JGI IMG/M metagenome (GOLD analysis project Ga0209535, IMG submission 184041) | Marine viral communities from the Pacific Ocean - LP-28 (SPAdes) (version 2) | ecosystem: Environmental > Aquatic > Marine > Oceanic | place: Pacific Ocean | collected 2009-08-22 | reverse complement strand
CGACGAGGGAGAAATGGCAAGATTTGATAGGCACATGAAACCTATCAGACTGCTAAACGAAAATCGTAGACTGAGATTAATCAGAGACGAATTGAAAAAAGACTTGCAGACGGAAAGACGAAAGCTCAAAGCGAAACGCAACGAGCAAAAAATTCTAGAGCAAGAATTGAAATCATTTCCACCTCTACAATTAGAGCTACCTCTGAAACCCTTGCTATAAGCGGGTTTCAGGGCGGGCGGCGCCGAGCTGATTCAGATAAAGCTAAAACAGGTATACGTTGACTGATTTAACTAAATCAGGCTGAATTAGGAAGTCTTCTAAATCAGGGCTGAATGATTCTCATTCTCATAATGATTCTCATTTAAGGAAAGCGCGCGCGCCTGCGCCTAAGTGCGAAATTGAAGTACTAAACTGAAGTACGCAAATGAAACCCCGCCACACGCAGTGTTTGACAGGGTCTCCGCGGGAGTGAGTACTTACTATCGTTTTAAAAACCAAAAAAACCCGACTTGCGTCGGGTTCTTAAAACTATCTTACTAGTAGTGCGACAATCGTTGCTTTGTTCGCTCTTTCGAGTGAGTTCAGCTCGAATTTTTTGAAACCTAGTTTGGCTTCGACTTCACGGACCAACGCTGTTTTGGTTGGCTCAAGGGGCTTGTTTGCTTTTTCCATTATGTTCTCCTAAAATATGGGTATATTATAAAGGGTTTGTTCGGGGTTGTCAATAACTCGGCACAAATTAATTAGAAATATTTTTATCTTTTGCCATATCCAACGAAGCGGCCCTGAAATAAAACATCACAGCGATAGGTGCCGTCTGCGCCTAAGTACGAAAACTAAGTACAAAAATGAAAGACGCGCTAGCGGGTGTAAGTATGTAAATGAAGTACTAAGTCTAAGTACGAAATGTAACCGCGAACGCGCGAGCTTGCGAAATCTAGAAAAAGTAAGTGCAAAACACACAACTCGGCAAGCTTGGCGAGCCTCCGCAACTTTGACTTACCCCTTCCCCACCCTGGTATTATATCAGGTTTTTGCGGGTTTGTCAAGAGTTTACGGCAGATTTATGACAATTTTTTGCGTTTTTCGAAGATTTCGCCACGAAGGAGGCGTGGTTTCGCGTCCCGCCCCTCGGCGTTCCTCTGTGCATTTTTATGAATACTTCACATTTTCTATTGACAACGCCAATCAATTACGATATAATAGATGTAATTATGAAAAAACAAGAAAACTATAAAGACTACACACTAACTATTCCTGCTGACATTCTGATGATTGTTGACAGAGCGAAACTAGTATGGGACGACTTTGACTTTGCTATATTTATCAAAGACGGAACACCACACTTCTGTGACATGGTTGGCTACTGGGATGACGGAAATTACAACGACAGAACACCAGAGCAAACATGGACGCTAGTAAGAAAGTGGTGGGCAGAACAAGCGAAAGAAGTAGCGTTTAACGAAGAAGTAATCCAAGCAAAAGAAAACCTAGAAAGAGCGCGGAGCGATTTAGAGGACTTAGAAAAGAAAGCTAAAAACAAGAACTGGCATTTCTGGAAATGAACCAGCGAAAAATATTTCTTGACAAGTCAAACCGATACTGCTATAATATACTAATGTTTCACAATAAACGACTCAATGTGTCTAAAGAAATAGAACGCATTAAGGAAAAACGAGCTAATAGAAAACCTGTGCCGTGGGCAATGTTGATAAAACACCCACTCACATGGATACTCTTGGCTACCATATTTATAGGAGTTTTTGGCTAATGAGTAGAAGAATGAGAGTAACACGACAACGACAGAGGTCTGTCAATAACAGCATAAGATTGCAGAAGAAAAAGAGTTTGCTAGAACAACAATGGCAGGCAACCCAAATTCAAATTTGGCACAGCATGAATGAACAAGACTTGGCACAAGAAAAAATATTAAAAAAAGTGAGCCAACCTATTGACAAGCCAGAAGTAAAGTTGTTATAATATTATCATAATGAAAACAATTAAACAAATTTACAACCAACTATTTAAAAAGGAGACTATTATGGCACAAGCCAACTACACCCAACCAATGACCGACAAAATGGTCGCAACATACACAGCTAACCCTACAAGAGAGACAGTAGACGCATTAGCTAAAGAATTAGGCAAGAACACAAGAAGTGTCATAGCCAAGCTATCAAGAGAAGGCGTGTACAAAGCTACACCACGCACAACAAAGACTGGTGAGCCAATCGTACGCAAAGCAGAACTTCTTACAGCTATCGAGACACATTACGGAATCGAGCTTCCTTCCCTAGTGAAAGCCAGCAAGGCTGACCTCCAAAGATTGATTGACACAATCAGCTAGTCCTAAAGTCAGGAGTGGTGAGCCTAACTCACCACCATTTATCAAGTAGGAGAGATAAATAATTCAAAATTCTTCTTGACAAATGGTTTCACTTTCAGTATAATATATTTATATCGAAAAAAGATACAAAGACATATTTCGGCGACGCATCATACCGAATAACAAATTGACTGCGAAAAGACTGACATTGCGTAAATTGGTATCATTCCTATGTGTGTCAGCAACTCTCCAGAAAGTGATTGAAGGAGAGTAAGAGGTTGGACTATCAATCGCCCAATCCCCAGCAGTATATGATTCGACCCATTACTGCAGTATGAGAAGGTCGGCGTGAGGGTTAGTAGTAGCATTGCAATGCAAACCTAGCAAGGCGTAACGCACCCGTGATTATCGGACAATACACGACAATATTGTGAACCAGTCGGCGTTGACTTTATGCAGCGTTTTCCACAGAATCGACTTTTAAACAATGAGTAGGAAAACAGCACTTTTAATAGTATGTGGCAGGTAAACCCCAGCGTACACAGGTAAAAAGAAATGATTGAGCCGTGATGGTGTCGCGTTCTACGCGGAATCCTAGCCAATAAATAAACCTCGCTAACCTTCCCCATACTCTTAAAAGTAGTATGTTTAGTAATTATAGCCCATGTTCTTTTATGTCCATGCCCTTAGCTAAACAACGACTTTATGAGAGTTAGGCAATAAGTCTTACAGGTCTCAGTAACCAATCTGTGTAAATCCTCCGCACTAAGTCCTTCATAGTAGTAGAACTACCACAATGCCCTCGCCTATCTGTGAACACAGTCGGTAAGATGGGTGAACGGCTACTACGCTCTTAACTGATACTCAGAGTGCGAGGTGCGATTCAGCTTTAGCTGTCAAGCCCATCAAGTAATGTGAGCATAGTATCAAAATGGTAAGAGTGAGGTAAACTATTAGGATATTGAGAAGTTATGCCACAGCCATACAAGTTAGACACTAGATATAGTGCTTATCTTATGAAACCCGAGCCAGATATGGCAGTATGTGAATAGTAAGATAGAGGTAGTAGGAACAGAGCCTTAATTCGATACTCGCAGGGTAACTGCGTAAACAAGCCTCGGAAGAGCTTTACGAGCCGTGTAATAAATACAAAGCAAAAAACTGGAATAGTAGTAAATCTTCGAGTTACTCAGCTCCCTGCATAAGTCCCCTGTTCGCGATGGCGGGCCCATGTCATAGTTTGATATCAAGTAGTTAATCTATAACCCACGCAGATATTTTGTTAACTACATTAGTCCCTCCTGCGTAACCAATAGGAGCAAAGTAGACCACTATGTTCAATACTTCTAGTGGATAAGTGAAGTATATAAAAGATGCAATATTAACATTTTCCCCCTCCGTTCCTTTGAGATGTACATACAGCAAGGTTCGAGGGGTTTTTTATTCCCCACATTCCTCCACATCAAATTTCTGATGCCAAATCAAAAAAATCTCTTGACAAAATTCCTTAACTCCTGTATAATATTCATATTATGAAAAAGAACAAGAAACAAAATATAGTCGCAAAGTACGCCCGTAAATTCGTAAAGGCAGTGACTATGCGCGACAGAACAAAATACAGTAAAAAAGTAAAACACAAGGGAGAAGAAAAATGCAATTACTAGACATCATGCAATTAGATTCAGTAGACTTACTATCTCGCGAAGGCGAGCAGGGTACAGTTGGAGCGAGAATCCGCAAAGAAATTTCACGCAGAAATGCAATCGGCTACTGGAAAGGAGACTTCGGCAAAGTAGTGGTAAAACAACAAGAAGAAGAAGTATACATCATAGGTAGTAAGCAAACTACACCTGTTGCTCGCAAGGTCGAGAAGAAGATGGCAGGGAGGGGTAGATAGTGATAAAACTACATGAATGTCAAAAACAACTGGTAGCCACAGGCAGACCAGCAGACTTCAATCTATACATGAATAGTGGACACTTTGTTAAGTACTCCACCTTCCTTAGACTAAGAAGTCAATTCGACCCAGACTCAGTCGCAAAACGAGACAACTACAAACAATTTTTAAACGCCAGAACTAGAGGAGAACACAATGCCAGCTAAATTTAAACCAACAGAGAAACTAAGAACTCGTGGCTCTACTAAAGTAGTTACTAAACACTACTACCTAAAGACTACACCTAAAGAAGAGTTGATAACTTATATAAACAATGGGCAAAAGCCTAAAGTTAAACAGAAGTGCCTAAACGAGCTTGCTCGTAGAGGACTCAAAGTCAACTGGGTTGAAGTAGGAGTTCTATAATGGCAGTACGATTTAGAAAAGACCTCAGAACAAGTGTGAAAAAGAAAACATCACAAGGTAGAGGCAAAGTTGGTACATCAACCATGAATAAGAGTAAAAGACGCTCGTTCAAGAAATATAATGGGCAGGGCAGCTAGTGGCAAAGGTTATACAATTTCCAAGTAAAGTACAGATTAACAGAGTACAAAGACTACAACAACTAAATGATGCGCTCGACCGACAAGAGCAGATGCTTCAAGAAGTTATGAAAGAGTTAGACATACTTAATGAGGAAATTGTTACACTCACAAGTGAGTATAATAGTATGTTGAAAGAACTAAAAGAATTGGTTATGCAAACATAGTATTATATTTATAGGAGAAAAAATGACATATTGGAAAAGACAAGCAAATACACATTATCATATTGGTCAAAAGACTAATGGTAGTACAATCGTAGGCATAAAAGCCCCAGACACTTCTGAAGCGGGAGCTTACATAGAACAGTGGCATGGCACGCCTCTTAAAAAGAACCCACGCTATATGAACATCACTTTAGCTAGTGGTAAAACGATACAATCTACAGAACTTATGCGAGATTTAGAAGATGTTGTGTAAATGTGGTAGCAGGATATCACCTGCAAGACGAGAGCTTGGCTACAGGTTATGCTTACCCTGTGGCGAAGCAAGTGCAAAATCTATAGCACACGCAAGAAAAAAGCAAGTAGGGATTACCTACAACAAGGGTGGTTATCAGTATATAACCGAAAACGATTTAAAAACATTAGGGAGATAAAATGGAAGAACTAATACAAAAGGTGTCCTATTGGCATCACAACAGGAACTTGATTGAAGGCGCGACAAGCAAAGACCAAGTACTAAAACTAATACAAGAAGTAGGAGAACTATCCGACAGCGTATGTAAACAACAAGATGTCAAAGATGATATAGGAGACTGTCTTGTTATTCTAATAAACATTGCTGAGAGAGAAGGTACTACTTTGGAAGAGTGTCTGCAGGTAGCTTATGAAGATATCAAAGACAGAAAAGGTAAAATGATTGACGGAATATTCGTTAAAGAGGGAGACAGCTAATGACATATGATGAATTTGTAATGGCATTTGTTCTTGCTCTCGTAGTATTTACTTTAGGTATGTATATCATAGCAAACAACGGAGATGATGATGGGTCAGTATGACGACTTAGTAGAAAAACAACGAATGGTTCTAGCAGTAGAGAAATGGCGTAAGAAAGTAAAAGAAATCGCAGGCACAATAAATGGTCTGGTTAAGTCATGGACAACTACATACAACGATGGTTCGCAATTAATTGAAAACATTAACGGCTTTGCGAGACATACTGAAGAAGTACCTAGTAGCATGACTACGGCAGAGTGTATCGACCAAATTAGTAGGGAGGGCGAAGATGCTAAGTATAGGCAGTAAAATTTGTTTGCATATAGACTATGAACTGCAACTAGCAGAGGATATAGAACATCCAGTAATCATTAGAAATCTAGCAAAAGAATGGTTATTAACAACTAACGAAGTTGAAGATATCGTAAGAGAACAAGAAGAATTTTTAACAGCAACAGGAAAAGGGGAAATAGTATGAGTGTAAACTATACAGAAGAACAAGTAAACTATATGGTTAAAGCATATGAAACAGAACCCACAAGGGAGACAGTAGATGCTCTAGCAGATGAACTCAACAAGAGTGTAAAATCTATCATAGGAAAGTTAAGTAGAGAGGGAGTATACAAGAAAACAGTATACAAAACAAAGACTGGCGAAGACCCTGTGACCAAGAAAGAGTTAGTAGAAGAACTAGCAAGTATTTTAGATATAAGTGCAAATTCTATAGTAGGCTTGGAAAAGAGTCCAAAGTCTGACCTTAAGAATTTAGTATTAACTCTAAGAGAGTACGAAAGTAATGGTGAAGAAGGGTATGATGGATATCAATTAGTATGGAGAGGTGAATAATGGGTAATAGAGATAAGCGATACGCTAAGATTTTTCCGAACAATGATAAACTTCGTAAGATAATAGCAGAACATGGTCAGTACTTTGAGGTTGTATCTAGTCCACAACCTGAGCCACAGTTACAGAATCAACTAGCAATAACTTTGTGTGATGAGAATATAACTTTCACAACACAAGTAGTAAACTTACGAATGATTCAAAGAGACTAAAAATATAGGTTTGGTAGTATAATGGTTAGTACCCTAGCTTGTCACGCTAGTAATCGGAGTTCGATTCTCCGTCAGACCGCCACATAAGCGAGATTAGTATATTGGATATTATGACTGGCTTCCAACCAGTAGAGGAGAGTTCGATTCTCTCATCTCGCTCCACTTTGGTTTAAACCTGCAACGGGTGTATAACGAACCAAGAACCACTACAAACCTGTAGCGGGTGTATAACATACTAGGGATAATTTGAATAAAATTGTAGTTTATCGTTATAATTGCATATAAGTACTTAAAGTATATAAGTTAATTACTTATTATACCTTATAAATTATAGGTAAAAATAAATTTTCGCTTAGGCGCAATTGTAGTTAAGTCGTTTGAAAGTTTGGGATTGGTGAAAAGCCGTATTAGTTTTAGTTGGCTTTTCTTGGGAGTGATATAATTGACAAGATAAATCATAACCTATCGCATAAATCGTCTAAATAACAAGGTATGCTCTTACGCTTACGCGACGAGCATAAATTAATGTTTTTCATTCGATAATGCTCTAGTAGGCGATAGTGATAAGTTGTTGTTTGTCGTAGTATCTATCTTGAATTAGATAATAATATTTTACCATAACTTTACCAAAAATGCAAATACTTTTTTTCATAGGAGTATGATTTAGTGAAAAGATTTGAGTCTTTTTGTGATTAAAATATTTTATTTCTTGAATGGGTAGAGGGTTTTGAGTTTGTTCTCGTGCAATTTTTTATAAAGAGAAATTGTATCTCTTCCAAAACGAGACTGTTCAAAAATCTCACTCGCAGAATGTAAGACCAGTAAGAAATATACACATAAACCAAAGACAGCTACGGACAATTTTTCGTAAAACAATAGTGATTTAATTTTAAGTTCTTTCATGCCTTGGTCGTTTCCTAGTATATTTTCTATATTCGTTCGTTATTTTTTGTTGCCTTTTGGATGCGGCAGCTTTCATTCTTTTCTTCTTTGCTGTTGGCTTCTCGTAGAATTCGAGTTCCTTTAGTCTTTCTTTTCTTCCATCACGGTCTAACTTTCGTCTTAGTATTCGTATGGCTTTTTCTACTGGTAGTGTTTTACAATCAATTCTCATTTAATCCTTGTGCTCGTGTGAGGCGACACAGGTCATTCGCAATGTTATGCTGATTGTCAACTGTAGCTTGAAGAAACTTATGAACCCATGCCATATCAAAAACGAAGTCAGGATTTACTGTATTCATTCCTTCTTTGTGGCAGTGTGCTATAAGTGCAGTTACTAACTTATCTGTTAATTCTTCTGATTTCTTCATTCTAGGGAATTCAATTATGTTATCCATCTTTTCTCCTGTGAAATGCCCATCCTCTTTTTCGAAGATAGTTTACTTGTGATGTTATGCTAGTAGTTTTTCTCAGTAATCTACTTGATAACTCGTTTATTGGTAGTTTATTATAAAGGTCTTTGAGTGTCTGTCTCTCCTTCGTTGTCCATTTGCCTTTTTTATAAATCATACTGTTATTATATCAAATCTTCATCCATGTGTCAACAACTATTTTTAGATACCCCTAATTTTTTACTTGACTTATGGTTAAGAATTTAGTATAATATAGTCATTGGAGAATAATTATGGATATAGATATAGCATACCTATTAATACTGGTATCATGCATTTACCTTGCATACAGGCACGGACACCAAGAAGGAATCGGAAAGACCTTAGACTACATGAAAGCTCAGGGCAAGATAGACTTCGATGACTAATCAAAAAATAATTGTTGACTTTTGGTCTTAATTTTAGTATAATATACATAAGTGTAAGAAGGGTTTCTTGCACAATGGCGTCCATACCGCAAGGGTGGGCATAGTTTTACTGAAAAGAAAATTAGGAGAAAATAATATGACGATTGATATTAGTAAATTTTGGCTTGGTATGAATAACGAGTGGTTGTTACACAACACTGATACTTCATATCCAAGATATAACATTGTAGAGAACACGGTAACAGGTAACTTTCGAATAGAGGTTGCGGTGCCAGGTTGGTCTAAACAAGAACTTGAGTTAATTCATGATGATAATGAGTTGCTCATCAAGGGGAAAAAAGAACAGAAACTAAGTGAGAGTGAAAGATTCTCTCATCAAGGTCTCAGTCTTAAATCTTTTGAGCGTAAGTTTATGTTAAACACGGACTTAAAAGTAGATGATGTCGAACTAACAGATGGACTATTGACTATCGCGCTGTCTAAAACTCCAAATTCTAATCGGAAAGTATTGGATATTAAATGAAAACACTTATGAATAGTTTTAGACAAGTAGAGAAATATGAGGATGTATCAGACGCAGTCACAATGATTGGGTTAATTGGTATATTTGGATTGGCTATCGTAGCCAGTGCAGCTCCTTTATTCTAGTACGAGTCAAGACCTAAGTCGAAGGGGCAGGTCAAACTGCCCTCTCGCATTACTAATATTATGATAAATTGCACAGAGCCTGCATTAGAAAGGCTACAAAAGAAAGTAAAAAACAAACAGGTTTGGGGGATACGATTAATGTTGAAACCCAACGGATGTAACGGGTGGTCGTATGACTTGAAGTATTTGGAAGAACCAAATATGTCAAGTGATGCGGTGTTCTATGGTATTATTGCTGTAGACCCAATGACATTTAGCTATGTTAATGAAATCAATATAGACTGGGAAGAAAATGGACTGAATGAACAGTTTAAAATCTCCAGTCCACAAGAAACAGCCCAGTGTGGTTGTGGAGAAAGTTTTACATTATGAAAATATCACAAGAGGGCATAGCCCTTATCAAGAAGTTCGAAGGCTGTGAACTAGAAGCGTACAAATGTGCTGCTGGAGTTCTCACAATCGGATACGGACACACAAAAGGCGTAACAGAAGGTATGCAAATTACCAAGGCACAGGCAGATGAGATGCTAGTAGAAGAACTAGCTACTTATGAGACATATGTGTCAGACGCAGTAGACAATCAATTAGACCAGTGTATGTTTGACGCATTAGTGTCATGGACATACAACCTTGGTCCGACTAACTTACGAAGCTCAACTATGTTGAAAGTTCTAAATGCTGGAGAGTACGACGAAGTGCCTGCCCAGTTAAAAAGATGGAACAAAGCAAGCGGCAAAGTTTTAGAAGGATTAATCAGACGAAGAGAGGCTGAATCACTACTATTTGAAGGCAAAGACTGGTCAGATGCCTAAAAATAGGACAATATAGGAGAAATAATGGATATATTACTACTAATGTTGTTAATTTGGGGATATAATGAACAACCCAAAGATGCAAAAGAAGAACAACCAGAGATAGTTCCAGTACAAGAAGTAGAAGTACCTGATAACGCAGTAGATGTGGTAGCAGTTACTCAAACAGCAGCAGTGCTTACAGCAGTTGCTGAAGCTATGACAAGTACAAATACTGCTACTACTAGTACAAATACTAGTACAAATACTAGCACTAATACAAGTACAGAAACTAATAGTGCAAGTACTACAGCTACAGAACAGGCTATCATTGATGAACTAAACAGCATGACTGAAACAACAACAGTTACAGCGACCAGTACAACAACTAGCAGTTCAACTTCTACTTCATCATCAACATCAACATAAATAAATTATTAGTGCTACTCGTATGGGTAGCATTATGTTTTCATTATTACACATACACACAGTATGTAACAGAGTTAGATATAACAAGAAATATAGAGTTAGCAAACTGGCAAAAGCTAAACACATTAGAGAGTACAATAAATGCACAAAATAAAACAATTTTTCGCATCAGTCAAGAACTGGTGGATATGGCTGAAGAGCAAGTTTGTACCCATTTACAAAGTGACAGTGAGCTTTAATAATGTATGGGGAGACTCAGATGATCAAACTTTTACTGTTAGAAAGATAATAACTCAAAAAGAAAAATTTTTAAAGTTCAGAACTGAAAGTGGAGAAGTAATACAATTCTCTGGCGCAGAAGGACTCAATTACAAAATAGAGGAAATTTAATGAAATGGATAGTATTAGTAGCAAAAATGCTACTGTTAGCTGTAATAGCCTCCTTGTTCTTACCTCAAGGAACAACATGGTTTGCAGAAATAATAAACAACAATAGTCAGTCAATGGGACTTTTTGTTTTACTTTGCTTAGTAATAATAGCAATGGAACAAGAAGATGTATTGAAAGCTGGCACTAAAGGTATCACTGATGAGTACGAAAGCAAGTCAGGTGAAACAAGAACAGCTAAGAAGCTGAGAGAGGAACACATAGTATGAATCAAATGTTATTAGCTTTTTGTTTAGTTTTAGGTGGTACAAGTTATTGGCTTTACACAGAAAACGAAACACTTAAAGTAAACAATGCAAAGTTAGAGGGAGCAGTAGCAACACAAGAAGAAGCTATAGCTACCATGCAGGCAGACTTTAGTTTGCAAACAGAGATGTTACAGGCTCAGACTTTAAGAAGTCAAGAGATACAACGAGAATTAAATAGATATAGTGATTTCATAAAGAACTATAAATTAACAGCAAAAATACTGGAAGACCCAGTAGAAATGGAAAGGAAAATAAATAATGGAACAAAACACGCATTTGAAAATATTGAGAAACTTAGTGCTACCGTTGACGATCTTGATGATGGTCTCCAGTTGCAGCCTACTATCAACTAGAGCTATTGAAGTAACAGCAAAGCCTATGGAGAGGAAGATTGTTCAACCAGTCATGCCTAGAGAAATAGACCTTTCAGCTCCTCAATGGATAGTTGTAAACCCAGACAACTGGGAAGATCAACTCGAAAAGATTAGAGTACAAGAAGGAGAGTTAGTATTCTTAGCAATGACAGTACCAGACTATGAAGTAATGTCATTGAACATGAAAGAGTTGCAAAGATATATCACTGAATTAAAAGATGTAGTAGTATACTATAGAAAAGTAACGACTGAGCCGTTAAATACTGATCAGTAATGTTTAATTTTGTTAGACAGTATCTCGCATATAGAGATGGAATGAAAGGTGCCAAGTACTTTGAAAAGCACCCACACTTACAAGAAAGATTAGAAATAATCGAAGAATGGTGTGAAGAACTAGAGGAAAGAATTGTAAACCTAGAGAAGATAGCACACCCTAAGTGTGGTATAGAAGAATTTGATGGGTATACACCTTTAGTGCAAAGAATTGAAAAATTAGAGGAGATAAATAAATAGACGCAGTAAGAGCATTAAGTTCACCTGTTAAAACACTATCAGCTTATTTAGTGAAGGAACACCTAGAAGAAGCTGAATACCAGACAACCGTTGTAACCCTCGATAGAATTCATTGTGTCAAAAATAAACCAAAAAGAAAAAGAGTTGAAAACAAACCCCTTGTATTGTTAAAGTCCAGCAAACAAAACTGTGCTTTAACAATGGAAGGTAATAAACCTTCCAACTCTAAACCGTTCGTATGTTATAGTGGTAATCTTAGATTACTTCAAGCAGAACAGTTAGGATATGAAGCTATAGACTGTATTATCGCAGACGATATATACTGGGCTAGAGCTATTGAGATAGCCTTAAATTAAGGCTCAGCCTCGTAAGAGGGTTAGGAGAGAAGAATGTTAGGATTCTTACAGTGGGTTATAGGATGGATTCAAGTTATACCATGGTTAGTCATGAGTGCTTCAATCATAGCGGCGTGTACTGACACACCAAAAGATGATAAGTTAGTTGGAAAGATGTATAAAATTCTTGACTGGTTTGCAATCAATGTTGGTAAAGCTAAGCAAGACGCAAAGGAGAGCTAAATGGCAAATCAAGACCAATTCCAAGGTGATATGAGCCGAAATGAAGTTGAGATAGACCTTAATAAGTTTATGTCAATGGTATCAGAAATCGGTGAATTAAAAGCTAAAATAATGGAGATGGAAAACGAAAGAGAACCAGACAATCCATGGCAAAGATGGATATGGCTATCCAATATGGTAGACTCATGGCGTATTTTTCCTAGAATGTTCTTGTCAGTGTATATGTATTTATTATACTATTGTACTTTCTGGTTTATGGAATTAGAAGTACCGACATTAGAACAGTCAGGTCTTATTTCGATAGTTGTAGGAGCAGGTGCGGCATGGTTCGGACTATATGCAGGTACAGCTAAAGATAAGATTAATGGAAACGGAAAATAGTTCTTGACTTCATCTCATAATTTTAGTATAATATAAGTTATGAAAAAGTTCAAAGACATTAAAAAAATCAAGCCAACAAAGAAAGAAGAAAAAGTATGCTATTACTGTAAGACTACAGAAAATGCAGACGGTCTTTGTGGCGTATATAAGTGCTGGAAGTAGAGTAATGAACTTATTTTACTTAGACGAGAATCTCGACAAGGCAGCAGAGTATCATGTTGACAAGCATATTGTTAAGATGCCACTAGAAGCTGCCCAGATTCTTTGCACAACAATTTACATAGACAAGTTTCTAGGGTATGTTCCTCGCGCACTCAATGCAGACGAGCGAGAAGTTCTCAACAAACTCAAAGCAGAAATCAAGCATTTGCCTCTTGAGGAACGACCCTTCCCCTACCTCCCAATGATGTACAATCATCCTTGCACAATCTGGGCAAGAGAGTCATTGGACAACCATGAGTGGGTTCATTGTTATGCTAACGCATTGAATGATGAGTACCACTATCGCTACGGCAAGCTACACAAATCAATCGAACAAGTAGTAAACAAATTGCCAGACCCAGTGAATCTTGAGAGAGTAGGTTTTACTAAGTTCGGACTGGCAATGCCAGAGGACTTACGAGATTACGATAATCCGATACAAAGCTATCGAGACTATTACCATTTAGACAAGGCAACCTTCGCCAGTTGGAAATACAGAGACAAACCACACTGGTGGAACGAAGACTATGCCGATTACGAAAAAAGGATAACCCGTGTATAACCCAAAACAAGTACCACAGTACAAATTCAATGAGGACTTAATATTGTCCCGACTAGAACAGTATGTTAACAATACATATAGCCAACACTATGCTACTACAGGTAAGCAAACAACAGAGATGGTATTTGAACATGGTCATGGAGATGGCTTCTGTATCGGAAATATTATGAAATATGCACAGCGTTTTGGAAAGAAAGAAGGCAGAAATGAGAAAGACTTATACAAAGTTATTCATTATGCAATCATTCTTTTAGGCTCAATGCAAGAGGAACAGAATGGCAGTT
>Ga0209535_1001864_pt1 | contig 14015 bp, 14 predicted proteins | sample LinPmetageLP28_FD_184041 | JGI IMG/M metagenome (GOLD analysis project Ga0209535, IMG submission 184041) | Marine viral communities from the Pacific Ocean - LP-28 (SPAdes) (version 2) | ecosystem: Environmental > Aquatic > Marine > Oceanic | place: Pacific Ocean | collected 2009-08-22 | reverse complement strand
AGGCATCAAATTGGTAAACTGTGCAGTGAGGACTAACAACTAATAAATATTCATACTTTTTAGTAGAATCAAAAGGCGGCTTTAGGGTCGCCTTTTTTTTAGGTTATTAAATCTAAGATTGTTTGTAACTTTCCTTTTATACTTTTATTGTTCAAAGTATTTTTAAGACCCATGTGTAGGTTCTTTGGCCAGCATTCAAACGCAGTCCAACAGTATCCTGAATGTTCTTGATTGAGTTTCGGTAGGAACTCTGAATCAATTGCTATCAGGTAGGTATGGAAGAAAAACTTTTGATCGTTTGATGTGAACATCTCCAGAGGAATAACCTTTTTGAACTTTGGCATCATGCCAACTTCTTCCTCTACTTCTCTTTTTAGACCTTCAAAAGCGGACTCCGTGAACTTTGATTTGCCACCAACCAGTCCCCACATGCCTTGTGTCTTCTTGTCAGTCCGCTGTAAAAACAAAAAACGTTTAGTGCTGGTGGAATAGAACAATGCACCAGAACATACTATATTATCTTTCATATTATATTATAACAGGTATGCTTTAAATTATCAAGGGGTAGTAGCATCGTTGGCGTCAGCGTCCTCTGTCTGCTGGTAACCACCGTCAAGCACGATACTCCAATCGCCTTGTTTGTACACACCCTCGTACGACTTGACCCATTCAGTTCCTGTGAACCTGTACTGTATACCTGTGTTAAGATTGGTAACATAGTGTTGGGTTGAGTCAGGATCAGAGGCATCAAATGCTATGTTCCATTTGGTAGTTGTGCCGTTGTATTCGATTATATCACCAACTTTTGCTACTAAAGTACCCCAAGTGCTACTTTGAAAACTTGCTGTAGAATCTCCAACGTCATTTATAACCAAATAACGATCTCCATCTACTGGAGTGCCTGGATTAAACGTTGCAGGATTAATAATTTTTTTGACAGCAGTAAGTGAATTGCTTGGTATTGTGTCCGAATCTATTGTATAAAGTAGTATTGTGTCATCCAAAGTGGTGGTTGCTATTGTACCAATCACTTGGTTTCCGTTTGGTTGTTGTAGTCTTATTTGAGACGTTCCGTTGATCACTTTTCCATACTGATCTAAGATTAATTTCCAATTCAATGGCGGCCCGAATGTATCAAATGGATCTGCTAATCCTGGATCTCTGGCTCCTGTATGGAAGCCGTCACCACCAGATTTCACATTTACACCTGTTGTTCCTAACAATCTTAATTGGTTTCCTGATACCAGTAGTCCAAAATTGTTTGGTGTGATAAAACTTCTTGAAGTCAACTCTCCGTCAATTAATCCCTTGGCTATTCCACCATCGTCGTCGTATATACTCATTATAATTTTTTGTACAACACCCAACTTTTTAACTTTTACAGGTGGTGATAACCATATTGGCATAGAGAATGTAAGCGTTGCAACATCAATTTCTGAATCTGCACCTATAGGTATTGTTCTACTGCTGAATGTTACCCCTGTCAATTCAACATAACTTAAACTAGTCCAGTCAATATAGTTGTCTGTCTTCTGTATCTCGAAATCAGGATTGAAAAGATACAGTATCTGTTCCATTATTTGTAACTTTTGGTCTGTGTTTGTAGTCCATATGTCAGCAGACACTTCCAGCCTAAACGGTGAAGGCATTACCTTCTCTACAGTGTAGCCTGCACCCAATTGGTTGGTGTAGTTGCCGTCGTCGTCCACATCTCTTTCCCTCAGATGCTGTTTCTCTATGTGATAAGGGTTCTGCATTCGTTCCCTGTCATAGTTCAATTCCCTAACATAAGCCGCAATTCTTGGTGCATACTGCAAAGCATTCTCTGAGTTGTTTCTTATGATGTTGGCTACCTGCCTGGTTGGGTCTCCGTACACGACAGGCACAGCTCTTAAACTAACCGAACCGTCGCTTCCTTTTCCTGTTTCAACTGAGAAATTACTCAATATCCTTATAAATTGAGTTAAAAACTTTCTAACCTGTCCTTCGTAGAAATGTAACATTAATTGTCAGCCTTTGGTTTAAGAGCATCTGTTAAGGACTGTCTTTGTGTGACAGTCAGTCCATTAATTGTAGATTCTGTTGTGTTGTTGACAAAACCTGTTTTGTAGTTTGCTCTTGAATCGTTGTTTGTTGTAGTTATCCTGACAGAATCTTCTATCTTTACCCATCGATTTCCGTCATAACGGAATAATCTGTTTGGTAGATAATCTGTCCTCAGGAAGTAGTCGCCCTTATCAACATCTGCAATTGGAAAAGATATCCCAAAGCCTGCAGGGTTTCCGTTCGGTGCTACACCGTCGCCATCTAGGTAGAAACCATAGTGTGAACTTGCAGGAGTGTCAATGGATGCATTGACTGTGGTACTGCTACTTGCTCTCTGACTCTCCGTGTTCACGTTATCTGTTCTGATGTTGCCTCTTTCATCAATAGGTGCAACATAATATTGTTTGTAATTAAAACCTGCCTTGGGTGCATCTGATTCTGCCTGTGCCACAACTTGGTCGTTAATCTCTTTCTCTTTATTGAATGTTGACATGTAACTAGCCAGACTATTCGTTGTTGTTGCATCACCAATTACATCTCTAAACTCTTGTGAGTCCACAAGTGTTTTTAATTTTAATCTTAGCAAGTGCGGCCACCAAGTTTGAGAAAATCCTTCAGCGGCTCTGTTTACATCTTCAACGACATAATATCTTTTTAGTGCAATCGGAATACTTTCATCTAATGAAAAGTCTTCTTTCATGTGTGGGAACTCTAGGACATCGCCCGACATTGGCTTCCGGCCAATACGTTCAACAATGTCATTCATGTGTACAGTCAAAAATAATGTATCATTAGACAAGAACATACCAAACTGAGATAGATTGAAATCTTGATCCTGCACATTGTATATGCCTCTGACTGTGTAGACATCACTGTGATATTTCCTATCTCTGTTCTCTAAAAACAACAGATCCTGGATTGTAGTTTCATTAATTTCACTACCTGCGTAGTTGGGTTGAGTCGGAGAAGCCTGTCCGTCCTTTTGTTGATCTCCCTGATCGTAAGGTCCTAGATATTTGTGTAGGTGTAAATCAGTACCGCCCACTGTAAACATCTCTCTGATGTTTCGATCAAAGAATTTGTAGTCATTGCCCTTTTCAGGCTTAAAAATGGATAATCTTGGCATGTCATACATATTTATTGCACAGGCAAAGGCTATAAATATGAGTATGTCAGAACTACAAACAGGTCAGCAAGAAATATTCGATTACGTTAAGAACAATCTCGGTGAAGGGATGATTGACGTTGAATTAGACCCAAAACACTATCAAACGGCGCTGGAAAGAGCCGTGAACAAATTTAGACAGAGATCATCAAATGCTGTAGAAGAATCTTATGCTTTTCTTGAGCTCCAGAAAAATCAAAATACATATATTTTACCAGATGAGATAATCAATGTAAGAAATCTTAACAGAAGAACAGTTGGATCTAGAACAGAAGGCGGCGAAGGTGGAACATTGTTTGAACCGTTTAACTTGGCATACACAAACACATACTTGTTACGAGCAGGTGCGACAGGTGGATTGGCAACTTACTATGCGTTTGCATCATACCAAGAATTAGTAGGAAAGATGTTTGGAAGTTTTATACAGTTCCATTTTGATGTAGCAACAAAAAAATTAACTATTACACAAAGGCCCAGAGCTGACAACGAAACAGTTCTTATGCACACTGACAACTTTAGGCCTGACATCACACTTTTCAAAGACATATACTCTAAACCATGGATCAGAGATTATGCTCTTGCAGTGTCTAAAGTAATGCTTGGCGAAGCAAGAGGCAAGTTCAACACAATCGCAGGTCCACAAGGCGGGACGACACTTAACGGTGATGCTTTAAAGAACGAAGGTCAAGCAGAGATGGAAAGACTAGAAAACGAAATAGGCAATTTCCAAGAAGGTGGCACACCTCATAGTTTTGTTATTGGTTAATACCAAACAATATCAATTTAAATAGTTGGTATGAAAGACTCAAAATACAAAAACTATTCTGATCTCACATTAGACGAACTAGAAGTGTTAGTTCAAGAACTTGAGAACATGAGTATCGTTGCTTTAAAACAAAAAAAGAAAAGCCTTAGAATTACCATTTTAAAATCTGTCCAAGAAGTAATTAAAGTGATTGAAATAAGACTAAAAAAATAGTATAATACTGCTATGCTGATAGGTATAGTAGGTTTAATAAGTTCTGGCAAAGGCACTGTTGCTGACAGATTAGTTGAGCAACACGGTTATAAAAAAGATAGTTTTGCAAAAAGTCTTAAAGATGCTGTTGCATCTATGTTTAATTGGGACAGGAGTATGCTTGAAGGAGACACAGAATCCAGTAGGCATTGGCGAGAACAACCAGATAACTTCTGGAGTGAAAAGTTTGGCAAACCTATAACACCCAGATGGGTACTACAATACTTTGGTACAGAGGTAATGCGTGGCCAAATGTATGATGCAATATGGGTTGATAGTTGTATAGGTAGATACAAAGGACAAAAAACGGTCATAGCAGATACCAGGTTTCCCAATGAGGTTAAACAAATCAGAGCACATGGTGGCAAAATTATTCTAGTGCAAAGGGGTAAAGATCCTGAATGGTTCACAAATTATGTTGAGGGAAACATCCAACCAACCGGTGTACATTCATCCGAGTATGCATGGGCCAGAGAAGAATTTGACTTTGTAATACATAACAATGGCACTAAGGAACAACTTTACACCGAGATAGATAGTTTAATCGTCAGCAACAAGATCACCAACACGCCATCCAAGTCTACGAGTGCTACTCAGCCGTTGGCAATTGGCGCAAACAGTTTTTAAATTACTGGTTACAGTATTCCTAAGATTTCCATCCACAAATAGCACATCCATCTGAGATTTGTCTTGAGCCTTGAATCCGCAGAGCTCACATTTCTTTTTGATCTTGTATCCTGATCTTTGCAAAGCAGTCACTCCGCCAACTTTTTTCCCTGCTCTTTTGCGAATGCAGGTGTCACACTGACTACGCCAATAGACCTTGCCATAACGCTTGTAGGCATATGCCCTTGGCTTAGATCTACACTCCTTACACAATGGTCGATCTTTGTACTGCATGTGTGTATTTACGTTCCCTATATAGGCACCTAGAAAACGGTAAATTCTGTCGTAAAAACCATATGATTGAATAAATAACTCTAGTATATACGTAACTTGCAAGGAGAATACGAAAAATGGCATTAACATCACCAGGAGTAGAAGTTTCAATTATAAACGAGAGCTTTTATGTACCATCAGATGCGGGTACAACACCACTATTCATAGTAGCATCATCACAGGACAAGAAAACAGGAGCAGGAGACAGCACTGCGTCAGGAACACAAACGGCCAACGCCAACACTGCATTCTTGATTTCTTCTCAAAGAGAATTAACAGAGACTTTTGGAGATCCAAAATTCTACACAGACGCATCAGGAAGTTCACTTCATGGTTATGAATTGAACGAATGGGGACTACAAGCGGCTTACTCATTTTTAGGAGTTGCCAACAGAGCTTTTGTTCTAAGAGCGAATGTGGACACATCAGAATTAGTTGGAAGTGCTTCGGCACCGACAGCGAGACCAACGGACGGAACATACTGGTTTGACCTTGCATCAAGCAGTTACGGTTTATTCGAATGGTCACAGACTAATCAAACTTTTACAGCCATTACTCCAATATTAATTACTACGACTGCTGATCTTGTAGGATCTGCTTCAACAGGTGCTCCAAAACAGAACATTGGATCAGTTGGAAGTTACGCAATTAACACGACACACGTGTCAAACAAGATCTACAAAAAGAACGCAAGTAATGAATGGAACCACGTAGGTTCAAGTGCATGGAGTACGGCAATACCAATTATTACAGTTGCTTCAGGAACTACAGTTACTAGTGGACACAAAATGGTATTAAACGATACGGAAATCACAGTATCAGGCACAGCATTATCAAATGTTGCAACAGCAATTGGTACAAATGTAACTAACGTTACTGCAAGTGTAAACAGTGTAACAGGTAACTTGGAGATCTTCCACAATGGAAGAAATGCAGGTGACTCAACAGGTGGTGCAGGATCTATCAGATTTAATGAAGGTACCGGTCTATTAGCAAGCCTAGGAATCACAACCGGTGTATACCAAGGACCTAAATTCCTACAAGCAAAACACACTAGCAGACCAACTTGGAAAACTGCAGACGAAAACAGACCAAACGGATCAGTTTGGTTCAAGACGTCTTCTGCAAACTCAGGTGCAAACATCATAGCGAAACTTTACAGTTCAGCGAGTGCAAGTTTCTCAACAGTGGCGGCGCCATTGTTTGCAACAAACCACTCAGCGATCTTTAACCTAGACGCGGCTAACGGTGGAACTGCATTAGCAACAGGACAACTTTACACACAATTCAACATCACTGAAGAGAGCATGGGTGCAGATGACCTAGGCGGAGTAGATACTACTGCTAACGTGGGCGACTTCCAACTTTTCAGATACGAAGGCGGAGCAACAATAATTCAGTCTAAGACAAAAGATCCAAGTTTCACAGCAGGTGAGACTTTCTCTGTACAAGAGTCATTAAAGAACACCGAAGCATTAGACAGTGCTAAAACAGTTACAATGATTTCAGGAGACGGTTCTACGTTAGGTGACGCGGACGACTTTGTGACTGCTTTCTCAACAGCAAACTTCACAAACTTAGAAGCAGAGGTTATTACTACAGGTGAAAACATTGGTGCAATACAGATCAAACACAAACTGGGCGGTGAGTTCAGAATGGTTGACACATCAGGCACTCCATTAGCAGACGCAGGTATAAGCACAACCACTGCACACAGTTATGGATCATTCACAGCAAACAGTTCAACGTTGATTGATAATTTATACGATGCTCCTACAGGAGAATCATTAGACTCATCAGCCAACAATGCTGTTGTGGCTTCAAACTTCAAAAGATTGAGCTACACTGCATCATTGAGTGAGCCAACAAGTGAGCCAGCAGATGGCACACTTTGGTACGCTACTTCAATAGACGAAGCAGACATCATGGCACACAACGGAACAACTTTCGTTGGATATGCTACAGCATACTCTACAACAGACCCTAATGGTCCGCAGTTCAGTGCAACAGCACCAACTACACAATCAGATGGTACAGCACTTGTGACTAACGATTTATGGATTGACACAAGCGATATTGAGAACTATCCAAAACTTTACAGATATAACACAGCGGCAACTCTAAGTTCTACAAACACAGCGAACCAAGTTGCAGTAACAACTACAGGCGCGGCTTTTGAATTGGTTGACAAAACAGACCAAACCACAGAAGATGGTATCGTTTTTGCAGATGCAAGAATGCAAACTACAGCGGACAGATTAGATCAATTGGAAACAGGTACTGCCGGCCCAATGAGTCCTATCAAAGACTTGTTAAGTGATGGCTTCCTAGACCCAGATGCTCCAGATCCAACTTTATTCCCACAAGGTATCTTGCTTTGGAACACTAGACGTTCTGGTTACAATGTCAAGGAATACAAAAACAGTTACATCACTTCTGCAAAATATCCAGGAAGTGGATCGTCAGGTTTAGGTAACGTGAGAGCATCTAATGAGCTTGTGAGTGGTTACTTCCCTGACAGATGGGTTACTAAATCAAGCAACAATGCAGACGGCTCTGGATCTTTCGGAAGAAAAGCACAGAGAAAAGTTATTGTTGAGCAACTTAAATCAGAGATCGATACCAACCAAGCAATCAGAGAAGACCAAAGAGGTTACAACGTGATTGCTGTACCTGGTTACCCTGAACTGATACAAAACATGATTAACTTGAACACTGACAGAAACAACACAGCGTTTATAGTAGGTGACACACCTTTGAGATTAGAAGGTACGTCAACTAACATACAAAACTGGGCTAATAACACAGCAGGTGCACTTGACAACGGCGAAGATGGCCTAATCAGTGCAAGTGATTTCTTGGGAGTGTTTTATCCATCAGGACAAACAACTGACAACACAGGTAAAACTATTGTTGTACCACCATCACACATGATGTTGAGAACACTAGCAAACAACGACAACATCGCTTTCCCATGGTTCGCACCAGCAGGGACTAGAAGAGGTGTCGTTGACAACGCTACATCAGTTGGTTACATAGACACAGCAACTGGAGAGTTTGAAACAATATCTGTGACGGAGTCAGTTAGAGATTCAATGCATGAAGTAAAAGTCAATCCAATAACATTCTTCTCAGGAGCAGGGATTGTTAACTTTGGTAACTTGACAAAAACATCAGCAAGTTCGGCCCTAGACAGAATAAACGTTTCTAGATTGGCAGTGTATCTAAGAACACAATTAGACACTATTGCTAAACCGTTCATATTTGAACCAAACGATGAACTAACAAGAAATGAAATCAAAGGCGCAGTTGAATCATTCTTACTAGAACTCGTTGGTCAGAGAGCATTGTTTGACTTCTTAGTAGTTTGTGATGACACAAACAACACACCTACAAGGATAGACAGAAACGAACTGTATGTAGACATCGCAATTGAGCCGATCAAATCAGTTGAATTCATTTACATACCGTTGAGAATTAAAAACACAGGAGAAATTGCAAAGTTAGGGAACTAATTTTGAATAAATAGGAGAAACAGATGGCAATATCAACTTTATCAAAATTTACAGTACCACTAGCAAACGATCAAAGTTCAGCATCACAAGGTTTATTGATGCCAAAACTACAGTATCGTTTCAGAGCAATCCTGGAAAATTTTGGAGTATCAACACCAAGATCAGAATTAACAAAACAAGTTATAGATATAACAAGACCTAACTTAACTTTTGACACAGTGACATTAGACGTGTACAACTCAAAAGTTTATGTAGCAGGTAAACACACTTGGGATCCAATAACAATCACATTGAGAGATGATGTGAACAACTCAGTTACTAAACTAGTTGGTGAACAGATCCAGAAACAGTTTGATTTCTTTGAACAATCAAGTGCGGCATCAGGTATTGATTACAAATTCACTGGTAGAATAGAAATGTTAGATGGTGGTAACGGAGCGAGTGCACCAAATGTGTTAGAGACATTTGAGTTATACGGTGCTTACATTGAAAACGTAAACTACAACACATTAGCATACGCAACTTCAGATCCAGCAACTATCACTATGTCAGTAAGATACGACAACGCAATCCAAACTCCAACAGGAACAGGAATTGGAACAGCAGTGGCTAGAACAATCGGTACTTTAAGTACTGGTGGTGGACAGTAATAAAAAATTAAGTTAGCAATTATAAGCAAAAAAGCGTCTTTATAGGCGCTTTTTTTGTGACTATAAATAACAGTATGCCAAGCATTAACAACTTCCTAAAAGGTTTCCAGGACGGATTACCAGGTATGAAAGACTACCAACACGCATCGAGATTATACGTAGACGACAATTTCAAGTTGATGCCAAAACAGAAATTCCTGTTCCATGTGGTTTTCAACACAGACGAAACACTCTTTGTTGATGGATTTAATGCCAATGAAAGATACGAACTTAACATGTTAGTGAAAGCATGTGATCTACCAAAATATGATATGAGCGTCGAAGAAAAAACACAGTACAACAAGAAAATGTACACGGCGACTAGGATTGCATATGAGCCAGTTAATATTACATTCCATGATGATCATGCAGACACAGTAAATGCTTTCTGGAAGAAATACTATGAATATAACATAGCAGACTCGATAGGCATGAACAACGACCTCACAATTTCTAACACAAAAGATGATTATTATCTTTTTGGAGATGAGAGAAAAACAACAAAGTTTGGTCTTGACACACCAAAGGTGAGACAAAAACCTTACTTGAAAGGTATCGAAATTTTCGTTCTACACAAAAAGAGATTTACATCAATGACTCTAGTCAATCCTATAATAGGATCTTTCTCTCATGACAACTTAGATCAGGCCGATGGTCAAGGAGTAATGAACAACACTATGCAAATATTATACGAAACAGTAATATACAAATCAGGCATTATAAACAAAAACAATGTGCCAGGCTTTGCAACAGTGCATTATGACAATTCGCCTAGTCCCCTAACTGTACTAGGAGGCGGTACCAACAGCATATTTGGGCCTGGAGGAGTTGTAGACGGGGTAGGATCTGTAATTAGGAATGTGCAATCGGGGAACATCCTGGGTGCTATATTGTCAGCGTCTAACACCTATAATAATGCAAAAAAAATTAGGAAAAGAGATGTAAAAGAAGAACTTAAAGGCATAGCAAAAGATGGTGTGCTAAACATAGGCAAACAAGCAGGTTCAATTAGCAATCCTGTAGCACAATTCACAGTGGGTGCGGCAGTCCTTGGTGCGGCCACACTTGCTTCTGCTGTAGGCACAGTCGACAACAAAAACCAATCTAACAACAAAGTTATTAATAACAGTTCGATTGATACAGTAAACTTTTTAGGACCAGATGAAGCCTTCAATCTTGTCTCCAATGATTCAAATGTCAAAGATGAAATTGCTTCAGGAATATATTACAAGGACATCGGTTCACGTAAAAATTTGACTGTGGCGGAATCAGATGTTGAATACAGTGGATCATCAGATAATGTTAAAACTGTTTACACTAGTAAAGTGATAACAGATATCAGAAAACTAGTAACCGAAGGATACATAAAAATTGCAAGACAATCACTAGACGTAGAAATAGCAACTGAGAAGGCAACATTATAATGGCTGAATTTTACACAAACTTACCTCCTAAAGACCAAAACGAATTAGATAAAACAATCGAAAAACTTACCACAACAGCCTATCAAGAGGATTACCAGTTCAATGTTGGAGAGTATGACAGCACCGTGGCTTTTTTTGTAAAACGTAACTTTTCCAGACAAGCGGCAGAATCTACTGCTTATGCCATACTGGCACAGGCCAAAATTGACAACATCAAACCACAACAGATTCTAGATCAATTGGGATATGCAACAGAGGCGCTTCTGTCAGAGCTAATAACAATAATATTGAATGCTAATAGATACAAGTCAAGTAGGCTAGGTGTTAGGCAAACGCTGACCACAAAAGAGACTGTGTCTAGGAACATCATAGACTAATGTTACCCAGGTTCGCTAGGGGCAAGTTCTCTCCCAAGAACGGGGAGAAATATGTTGGCACAAAAACACCAACCTATAGATCAAGTTGGGAACATTCCTTCATGAGGTTGTGTGACGAACACCCAAACGTTTACCAGTGGGCCAGTGAATCTATCAAGATACCATACAGGCATCCGTTCACCGGAAAGTACACAGTGTACGTGCCAGACTTTTTCATAGTGTACCAGGACAAGCAAGGCAGGAAACATGCTGAGATGGTAGAAGTAAAACCAATGAGTCAGACATCAATGGAGGCCGCGGGAAAGAGTATGGCAAAGAAAAAACAAGTTGTCATTAACATGGCCAAGTGGGAAGCCGCGAGTGCATATGCCAAACAGAGAAAAATAAAGTTTCGGGTGGTGTCAGAAGAACAGTTGTTCCATAACGGCAAACGTAAGTAAATAAAACTATGACAAAAAAATTAGAAGACATCCTTAATTTACCAAATGTAAAACAAGCGTTCAAAGAGGTAGATAAAAAAGACAAAGACAAGAGAGCCAAAGAGGCAGGACATGACAACCCTAGCACAAAGAACCTGGATCCGCAGACACAAAAGAACTTGCAAAAGAGTTATGCAGAGTTTGACAAGATCGCGGCCGCACTACCACAGGTTAAAGGGTTGGGCGAACTGTCAGATCTTGAACTAGATAAACTTGCCATAGAAGCAGAAGAAAGTTATAAAAATCTCATGGATTTGGGCATGAATGTAGACTCCAGATATTCAGGACGTATATTCGAGGTTGCCGGCAACTTCCTACGTAACGCCATTGATGCAAAAGGTTCAAAAATAGACAAGAAGCTCAAAATGGTTGAACTTCAGCTCAAAAAGATGAAACTGGACAAAGACGGTAGCGACGGTGGCCCTATAGAAGAAAGCGATGGATTTGTGATATCTGATCGTAACGAATTAATGAAGAAACTACTTAAAAAAGACTAAATATTGCATATGAGCACATTTAAAGACTACCTAACAGAAGCAGTGAAGTCATATGACTACAAAATAAAGATCGCTGGTGCATCTAAAGACATCGACAAGAATGCATTGGAAACAGCACTACAAAAATTTGATCTTGCCAGTATGTCAGCAGGTAAGACTACACCAATCATGACACTACCACTTGATTTTCCTGCCTTAAGCAATGAGTCAGTGACAATATTTGACGTCACAACGAATTATCCGGAGTCACCGAGAGTGATGCACGAATACCTTTCGGACTTGTTAAGGATTCCAATGACACACATGGTTGTTAGGAAACCAGGTGAGCCAACAGAGGAATACCAAGACGAGATGCAGGTAGCAAAAAAATCAGAATTCGCAAACAAATTAGCCAGCGTAGAAACTAAATTCCAAGAACATCCAGTTAAAGGTGAAGAGCACTATGGTGACAAACACAACATGGGTCTACTAAAAGAATTACTAAAAGACAGAGAACCTAATCCAGTAGATGCTCCTAAAGAAAAATCAAACATAATGCCAAACGAGGATGACAAGACTGCAGGGTCACCGATAAGTACAGGGCCGGGACCAGTCAAAGGAAATCCACATCCAACAGCACTACAGGGTTTTAAACAATAAAGGAAAAAAGTTATGGAAATGATCGACGTACTACAAAAATTAAGAGAAATAGCAGAGACTAAACCAGAGTTGGTTGCTGATGCTGTTGACAATGTTCAGAGAACAAATCCAACTGAAGCAATGAATCCAAAACAACAAGCGGCGATTGCCATTTCTAAAAAAGAAAAAATGAAAGAAGGTGGCATGAAAGATTACTTGCACGACGAAGCAGAGAAATTATCTAGAGAAGAATTCATTAAGAAACATGGCGAGAGCATGGCAGGATTTTGGGATTCAATAAACGGTAGACCAGAAGCAGTGGAAGGCAAAATGCCAGCAGGTCTAAAAGCATACCACGACAAGAAAGCAGATAAAAAAGAAGAAGTAAAAGAAGATATTAAGATATCTGCCGACACGCCTCAAGAAGCAGGCATGATGATGCAAATTTTAAAACTAGCAGGAGTACAGCCAGTAGACACAGCAATGATGAATCAACCTGATCAGGACATGGAACCTAAACCAGACATGGATCAAGACGATGCTATGGGCTCTATGCAAATGGCCAAGATGAGAGACATGATGACTGCACCGGATGAAGAAAAAGCGGCAGAAACATTTGCAAACGAACCTGAAGAAAAAGTTCAGGATGTTGATTCATTGGTGAACAAACACTCAGGTGGATTAAACAGACAGAAAAGTTCTTTCTCAAGAGCAGAACCAGGTGATAATCCCATGACTGCAGAAGACAAGATCACTGAAGAAGAGTTAGCAAACAGTCTAAGAACACAGTATGAAAATTTCAAAGAAGCATACCATAAAAAAGCCAAGATGGATGAAGCACCAAAGCCTGACTTCTTAGACATGGACAAAGACGGCGACAAAAAAGAACCGATGAAAAAAGCCGTTAAAGACAAAGAAGACAAAGAAGCAAAGTAATACTTTTCTAAGTCACAACACAGCGTTAAATACTACACCATGGCGTATGTATCACTAGATAGCGACCAAATTAAGAAGGCGCATAAAAAACACAAATACACCAAAGAACAGGTAGAACAACTTGAGCAGTGTATGGATCCTAAATCTGGACCATTGTTCTTTATGAAACAGTTCATGAAGATACAACATCCGGTAAAAGGTTCTATGCCGTTCCACCCATTCCCGTACCAAGAAAGATTAATCAACAGTTACAACGATCATAGGTTCTCGATAGCGATGCTACCAAGACAAACAGGTAAGACAACCTGTGCA
>Ga0209535_1001863_pt1 | contig 14027 bp, 11 predicted proteins | sample LinPmetageLP28_FD_184041 | JGI IMG/M metagenome (GOLD analysis project Ga0209535, IMG submission 184041) | Marine viral communities from the Pacific Ocean - LP-28 (SPAdes) (version 2) | ecosystem: Environmental > Aquatic > Marine > Oceanic | place: Pacific Ocean | collected 2009-08-22 | reverse complement strand
TAGGAAAGTCTACTATGATGACAATCTATATTCTATGGCAAGCATGCTTTAGTAACGATCAACGTATACTTTTAGTAGCAAACAAAGAGGCTACCGCTATTGAGATATTTCAGAGAGTTAGAATGGCTTATGAAGAGTTACCAAACTGGTTAAAACCACCTGTAAAGGAATATGCTAAGACGTCCATGACCTTAGAGAATGGTAGTCGTATAGGTATTACAACTACAACTGGTACAGCTGCTCGTGGTCAATCTGTTAACTGTCTAGTTATTGACGAGATGGCATTCATTGAGCCGCATTTAGTAGAAGAGTTCTGGAAGTCAGTCTTTCCTATTATTACTTCTTCTAAAAAATCTAAAGTATTTGTTTGTTCTACTTCTAATGGAAGTGCTAATTTGTTCTATAAACTTTATACTGGTGCTATAGAGGGTCATAATGGATGGGCCCATGATAAAATAAAATGGGATGAAGTACCTGGTAGGGACGAAGAATGGGCTCAAGCTACTAAAACAGCTATTGGATCATCTGAAGCTTGGTTACAAGAATTCGAATGCGAGTTTATTCATTCAGGGGAATCTTCTCTTGATGATGATCTATTCGAGGAAATGATGTCAAAGGTAATAGAACCTAAAATTATATTAGATGAAGGTCATTATAAGATCTGGGAAGAGCCAGATGAGAGTAAGGTATATGTAGCAGGGGTAGATATATCTGAAGGTGTTGGTGTTGATTCATCTGTTATTCAGATTTTAGATATAACAGATATTAAAGAGATCAAGCAAGTAGCTGTCTATAGAAACAATCAGATACCACCTTTAGAGTTTACTAATAGATTATATAAGATTTTACGTAACTGGGGGTCTCCCTTGGCTCTCATAGAGAGAAACAATTGTGGCGCACAGGTCGTGGATAGATTATCAGAAGATTTAAGCTATGATAAAATAGTATCATATGGTAATAAAAACGCGCATCGTAGAAATGTAATGCGGGGAATGATAGCTCATACTAATTCTAAATATAAAGGTGTTCTTAATATGAGATACTTTATGAATGAAATAAGAGTAGTAACTATAAGAGAGGAGGATACTGTAACTGAACTAAGAAACTTCGTAAGGTATCCTAACGGTACTTGGAAAGCTAGAGCAGGGTTTCATGACGATAGAGTAATGGCATTACTTTATGGCTTGTTTATTCTTGAGAAAGAAATTACTGAAAGGTTCTTTGATATAGTAGAGGTAGATGATATGGGTAAGCCCTCTATTATTGAACCAATGGACTTTGGTATTCAATATTTTGAAGACCCTACTTCTATATATCTTGATGAAGAGATTACTGGGTTAGGATCCAATAATGTATCAGCCGTAGTATTTGGTATGGGTGGTGATGACGCGTCAGATGATATGGATGATTTAAGATCCGCAGGGTTTATGTTCTTAGGTGAAGATCCACAAGATAATTGGCAGGCGGGTATACCGAAGCAGCTATAAATATATACATGGCAAGGAACACTATGCAGCAGTCAATGCTGAACAAGTCAAGAGCTGATAAGTTTTTATTAGTTTTTGACGTACCACCGATCTTAAAACAGTTTAGTAAAAAATTTAAGCAATCTAATACTACCCTAATTCCAGACTCTGTACAATTCTCTATATTTGGTGCTGCAGTACCGGAAGTTAACGTACCTGCAGTAGAGAATAGATATGCCGGCAGTACTTTGTATTTATCATCTCATTCTAAGAGCGCTTATCCTCCCGTAACTTTAGGGTTTAAGATAGATAATGAGTATAAAAATTACTATGCAATTTATTCTTGGTTAAATTTACTACATGATCAATATGAAGGAAGATATAATGCTCGTGAGATAAACGAAAATAATCCTGATTTTCAAGATTACCAAACTGATTTGACCATTTATGGTAAGGATGAATTTAATAATAATCGTATTAAATTTACATATACCAAGGCGTTTCCTACATCTGTAGACGCTATTAATTACAGTTATACTGATTCAGATGAGATAACTTCCGGATTTACATTTGTTTATTCACAATTACATACAGAAGTTATCGATTTTTGAAATAATTAAACTGAAATAGGATAAATAATTTTATGGCACAGCGTACTATTAACTCACCTGGAGTAGAAATAAGAGAATCAGATCTTTCCTTTACAGCACCTGCCCCTGCCGGAACTAGCGTATACGTTACTGGTTTCGCTCAGCAAGGGCCCGTTGATGAAGTTTTACTTATAACTACTAAGCAAGAATTGGTTCAAATATACGGACCACCTACTACTGCAGCAGAAAAATATTTTCATTATACTTTAACTGAACTGCTAAATTCACCTGCTAATGTTTACGCTGGTAGACTGCCATATGGTGTAGGTACAGGAGATGGATTTGGATCTAAGTATTCAGCATTAGCTTACCCTGTTCAAGCATTTGCAAATGCCAATGGAGGAACAGTAGGAACTCTTTCACAATCCTCTTCAGCTATATATGTTGCTGGTGCCCCAGTTCATTTTGAATTAACAGAATCTGAATATTTAGGTATAATTGATGGATCTGGTTATACTTGGGCTGATACTGCTAGACTTAGTGCAGCTAGTATCGGTTCTGTAGCGGATATCGGTAAAGCTGGTATTATTGTTTTAAATAAAACGCAATTAGCTAATAACCCTCAATTGGAAGGTACTTATGTAGGATTGCTAAATAATAAACAAAATCCTGCTGATCCGTTTAACGCAATTGTAAATGTTGAAGCTATTACATCTACAGGTGCTAGTGGAAGAACTGCATCCTTTACTGGTGTGCCAACTAATACATTAACATTCGATCTTACTTCTTCTGCAACTGAGGGGTCAGGTCAGAGTATATCTCGTGTAATGGAGAATCTAACAGATTACAGTCTAGATGATACTTCATTCGATGACTACTTACAGGTCGGTGTATTTAAATTGCGTAAATCAATTTACGCTACTGAGGCTACTAAGCTTGATTATGTTTTAACAGATGTCATTACAGGTTCTATAAATGCAAATAGAACACAACTTAATCCAAATGGCGGAGCAGATGTTTCAGCATTTGTTGAAAATGTTGAGTCGCAAAATATTAAAGTATTAATTAATGATAATATTTCTGGTAGATTAACCGGCGATTCATCTCTTAATAATAGAGGTAAAGCACAACATGTATTCCAAACTAAGAGTACATTAGCTAAGGCCATAGGGTTATCAGCTGCTCCAGCTAATTACCCAGACTTAAGTCAAACAAATAAATTATTCCCATTAGGTCAGTTTACTAACGAAAAAGTAACTAACAAGCTTCTTGGTGATATTCCATCTAAGCTTGAAAGATCACTTGATAATATTAAGAACGATGAAGTCTATAATATCGATATTGTAACAGAAGCTGGTTTAGGTACTATTCACGCTATAACCAGTGCTGGTACTGCTTCTTATTATGATGATGTTTCTTATAGTACAGCAATTAGTGCCGCGGTGAATGGATTAAGAACATCAAACGAAGTAACATTCGCATCATCAATTAAATTAAGAAATGACTACTCTACTATCTTTAACAAGTTTGAGAAGTTCGTTAAGCCTCCATATGAAGGCGGTGATAGAGGTGATTGTATCTTTGTAGCAGATCCTATTAGACAGATTGTTATTAAAGGCGAGAATACTAAGCCACTAGCTGATAAGACTAAAAACTTCCAAACTGAAATTTACTGGCCAATCAGACATCAGTTTGAAAATGAGAATACTTCTTATGCTACAGTTTATGGTAACTGGATGGCAGTTAATGATAGTTATGCTGGTAAGCAATGCTGGGTTCCATCATCTGGATTTGCTGCAGCAGCGATGGCTAGAACAGATGCAATTGCATTCCCATGGTTCGCACCAGCAGGCTTTACTAGAGGGTTAGTTTCATTTGCTAATGATATTGCAATTAATCCTAATCAAAAGCAGCGTGATGAACTTTACAAAGCTAATATTAACCCAATAGCTCAATTCCCAGGATCAGGAATCGTAATATTCGGTCAGAAGACTTTACAGAAGAGGCCAAGTGCATTCGATAGAATTAACGTTAGAAGATTATTCTTATCATTAGAAAGACCTACTAAGCAGTTAGCTCGTCAGTTTGTATTTGAGCAGAACTCTGAGTTTACTAGAACTAGATTAGTAAATGCTTTAACACCTCTGTTTGAAAGAGCGAAGAACAATGAAGGATTATATGATTACTTGATTGTTTGTGACGAAAGAAACAATACTCCAGCAGTTATCGATGCTAATGAGCTTGTGGTAGATATTTACCTTAAGCCAACGAGAACAGCAGAGTTTATCTTAGTTAACTTCTACGCTACTAGAACAGATGCTAATTTCCAAGAGTTAATTAGCGGTTAAACAATAAGAACAATTAAATATTATTATGGCAACTACAATTCAAAACTTCTTTACTAAAGCAGCTGAAAATCAATTTTCAAGAGATTTTCTATTTCGAGTTAGAAACATATCATTAACTGGTGGAATCGAATTCGTTGGTGATAATGATTTAGTTTATGCTAAGACAGCAACTCTACCAGGAAGAAATATCGACAGTAAGACGGTAAACTATTTTGGACAAGAGTTTCAAGTACCTGGTAGATCTACTTACCCTACAGCTGGAGGCTATACTATTAGTTTTTATCATGATGAAGATTGTGCTTTAAGAACTAAATTTGAAGCCGCTTCAAGACTTGTATTTAACAACGAAACTTCTGTTGGTGAATATGGAATGCCTGGTACAGAGTCTATCATTAACTTAGTACAGATAGATAAGCAACTCAACGATGTTAGAAATATAGAGCTTGTTGGTGCTTCTATTAGAAACATTAGTGATGTTGAATATTCAATTGCTGATGGTACTGGTGACATTATGAGCTTTGATGTAACGTTTGCATACCACTTCTATAGAGACTTTGCTACATCATAAATTACTTTCGCGATTAAATATTATTAATGGCGAATGAAACTTACGACTTCCTAGATGGGTATAGCAATAGTGAGAAGTTCTTTCTTGCTCATCCATTTCTATGGAAAGTAACGTTTGAATATGATCCATCTTTAATAGCTAACGTTAATGAAGCTATAGGTAAAGCATATAGTAGTCAAGAGGATTGGCGCGCTATAACCGAGCCAAATAATTTTACTAAAAACAGCAATGTACTAGTTGCAAGGACCGTTACTGTACCTGGGGAAAATTCACAATTTGATCTCGCCGGTGCAGAAAATCTAGGAGGATTTCTACCGGGTTATGCTCTTACTAAGAGAATGGATTTTTTATCTAAAAACTTAGCAATTAACTTTTTAGATACTCAAGATGACATTGAACATAATTTCTTTAGACCTTGGATGATAGCTTTAGGTATAGATGGGTTAATTAACAGAAGGTTATTGTGCAATGTAACTTTAAGACAGTATAATAATAAGATGGAGTTAAGAAAAGGTTATAGATTTATAGATGTTTTTCCTACTAATGTCGAGGGGTATACTTTATCTTATAATGATGAGGGGTTTCAAGAGAAATCTGTTACGTTTGCATTCAAAGAGTATAAGCCTCTTAGAAGAGAAGAATTCTCATATGAAAGAGATCTTGGCCCAGCAAGTAAACTTCCTTCATCTAAACAAGTTACTCCTGCATCTATTAATAACGACGCCATCCTCCAAGGGATGCAAGACTCTAATCTTCCTGGTCTTCCTGGGGGTAACGATTTTCCTAGCGCAATGGCTTAATCGGCTAGAAAAATAGAGTTAAACTTGTAATTATAAACATGGATCACGTGTTTCAGCTTCCTAACGGTAAGAGTGTTACTGTAAAAGAGTTTTTATATAAAGATGTAAGAGAGTTCTTTTACGACAAGCCTCTTGAAGCTAAGGCTGAATTTTTAAACTCTTTTATAAAGACTAAAAATTTAAATGTATTAGAGAAGTTTATAGCTTTAGTTAAGTTGAGAGAGAGGTGTATTAAGCAATCTGTTAATTTAAACATAAATGGTAGAGATAAGGATGTTAATTTAGAATACGTTCTTACCGCGTTTAATGAAATATTAGATATTAGAGAAGAAGTTCAAATAGATAACTTAAAATTAGTTCTAGATTACCCTACAGAATTTGTAATATCTACTGATAATATATTTAAAATTATACAAACTATTGAAATAGATAATGAAGTAGTTGATCTTAATTCAGTAACGTCTGAAGAGTTTACTTTAATTACAAGCTCACTTCCTGCACAGGTATTACAAACTATAACTGATTTTTATAATAGAAAAAAGAAAGCATTAGTAGTTTCAGCTTTTGATAATGCTGATGTCGAGATAAACTTCTTAAACTCTTCTCCTTTTTACTTTATTGATACCTTGTATAGATGTATAGATCCTAATACGTATAGAGAGTATCTATTTGTTCTTAGTAAGAGAATGGGTGATGTTACATTTTTAGCCAACAGTACCTTTATGGATATATTAGATTATATAGAGCTATATAAAAGAGAGAGCGAAGATGAAAAAGAAAAAGTTGCAAAAATAAAATAAGAGTTAAATAATAGTATGTCTAACACTAAAGATTTTATCTCTAAATTAACAGAGTTAAAGAAAAATTTTAAGATTTTTATTCCATCTGTAAATAAAGATGTTAATGCAACGCAAATAAATCTTAAGCAACAAAAAGATATTATATCAACAGCTGTAAATGGGGTTGTTGGTGCATTACAATTTACTAAAGCAGTTAATGATGTAATTATAGATAATGTCGATGGAGATAATTTTTATACGTTCGACAGAGTACCGGTTTTACTAGCATTAAGACAACAATCATTAGGCAGTAGTATTAAAGATTCAAAAGATAACACCGTCTCTATAGATGATTTTATTAGTAAAGCGAAAGACATACCTAAGTTTGTGCTTAAAAAAGCGGTTAGTATTGATTCTATTAAAGTAAAATTAAAGCTTCCTACTTTAAAAGAAGAAAATGTTATTCTTAAAAGATGTATTTCAGAGATAGAGAATTTAAAAAGCGATAGTCTATCAGATGCTATGGGTTTAATTTACATTTTCGAAATTGTTAAAGTAATTGAATCAGTTTCTGTAGGTGAAGAAGAAGTCGAGTTTAATAATTTAAAGGTAGCTGATAGATTTAAAATTATTGAACAGTTACCATTAGAGTTATATGATAAGATAACAGGATTTTTATCGCAAGTAACTCAATATGATAAGAAAGTTTTAACTAACGACGAATCTACTATAGTTATAGATGCTACTTTGTTTGATGCCACGGTCGAAGCATAAATATATATGTGTCAGATAGTTTCATAAATAAATTAGGCGCAGCATTTTCCGGCGAAACTGCCGAAAAATCTATATCTAAAAATATACTTAAAAAAGTTAATCCTCAGCTTTCTTCTAGTGAAAAAAGAAGACTACAGGTTGAATCTACTATATTTGCAGAAACGTTAATTAATCTACAGCGGAAAGAGAAAAAAGATACATTTGGTGAGACACAAACCAAAAAAGATACTCCTATAGATAAAGCTGCCAACTTAGTTAAAGAAGGTAAAGAAGAAAAGCCGCCTAAGTTTAAGTTTCCACTAATGCTAGGATTAGCGGCAGGTATTATAGCTTTTGCTACTTGGATTTCTGAATTTTTAGGACCTGTAGGCGAGTTTGTATCTAAAGTCTTACCCAAGCTTCTCAAGCCTTTAGGAGGTTTTGTTAGTAAATCATTAAAGGCTATTAAAGGAGGCATGCTTATGAAGATGCTTGGAGGCATTGCCGCTAAGATTGGAGGCAAGATAGCTAAATATGGTAGATTTATACCTGTTATAGGTTCTCTTTTCAGCTTTGGTTTCGGTATAGCGAGATGGAAAAAGGGTGAATATATACCTGCTATAATGGAATTTGTATCTGGTATTTTAAACTTACTTCCATTTGGTGTCACTAATGTAGCATCTATGATAATTGATGGTGCGTTATTATTATACGATCTAGATAAAGAAGCAACTCAAAATCGAAAAGACGATCCGTCAGGCGAAAGTTTTAGTATGTGGGATAAAATTCTAGAATTTTTCATGATGTCTCCAGGTATTGGAAATATAATTAATTTAGCAAAAGGTATAGGAGCAGTCTTTAGAGGTGAATGGGGCGAAGCTGGTAAGTATTTCATGTACTCGATACCAATTGTAGGTAATTTACTTAATTACTTTAATAAGGATGGCAGTATGGGTGACACTGCCGGTGAGATTGCAGGTAGTTTATTTGAAGGTACTAAATCTCTATTTGGAACCATATTAGATTTTATTGAAGGTATTCCAATTATTGGACGGATTGTTACGTTAGGTAGAGGTTTTGCAGCACTCTTTTCAGGTAACTTTGCAGAAGCTGCGGATAAATTCGCAGAAGTTTTACCAGGTCCTATAGCTAAATTTATTAAATTCTTAGCTTCTATGAGTGCTGACGGAGGTAAAAAAGGAATTGAATTCATGAAGGACATGGGCGTTGATTTTAGTAGTCCCCTTTCAATTTTTACGAGTATAGGTAGTTTGATCTTTGGAGGTATAGGTGATATGTTAACAGGTGCGTATGATTGGGTTAAAGAAAAAGTAGCTGGTATGATTGAAGGTGCAAAAGAACTTCCTGGTAAAATATTTGATGGAGCTAAATCTTTAGGATCAAAAGCTTTAAGCTTTTTAAATCCATTTGACGATTTTCTAGTAAGAGGTGATAAAGTAATTCCTTTTAATAATAAAGATGATGTCGTAGGAATGAAAGAGGGCGGGGCCATAGCCAATCTGATTAGAAATGGTACAGGTATAAATGCGGAGGAGTTAGTTGAAGCTATTAAGATAGTGGTAAAAGATAATCGCTCCGGAGCGACGGAAACAGCTATTAGCCCAATGCTGTCAGCTCTATCAAGCACATTTATAGGACGGGTAGGTGCTAAAATGTTTGGTTTTAAACCCAAAGAGAAGAAAGACGCTAAGAAAACAGAAGTTAATTTCTCAGATGAAGTTTTAGATAAATTAGTAGCCACAAGGACTGTGCGTACAAATTTAGTTAAAAATGTTTTTGATGCATCTGTCACTTCAGAGATTAAAAAGTCAAATGAATACCTAGCACAGCTCGTACAATTAACTGCAAAGATGTTAGGTAAACAAGGTGCACCAGTACCATCTGCTCCTCCGGCTCAGCAGCAGAGTGATATTGCTCCTATGCAAGGCGATATGAGTGGTCCTTCCTTTGTAGATAGTAGGACTAAATTTAACAATTCAACTTACAGCTTCGCGTAGTTTAACGCTTAAATATTATTATGGCATCTCCAGACCCATATGAAGGTATAAGAACCGGTAACAACCCTGGGTCGTTTGATATTGTAAAACAATATGATTGGACGTCGGTTCCTAGAAATGCAGTGCTACGTGATGAAGCGCCGTCTGCTTATATTACCGCTTACGAATTAAAATATGCCCAGCTTAAAGAGTTTATTGATGGTTATATGAATATATTCTCTCCGCAAAATAATGAAAGTAGTTATGGAGATAGTAATAATCCAGGATTAGATTTCTATAAAGGCTTATATAATGTAGCAGAAACACCATTAGCCAGATTCAACTTTCCGTTCTTTTCTAATGAAATGAGATCGTTTAGTACGGAATTTGAAAATACTTTCTCACCTATAAGTCAAAGAGGAGCTCAAATGCTTGGAGCTGATAAAATTCAGGGATTTGGAGGTGGAATGGAATCTTTAGCAGGTGGCGGTGTTGCTCTGGCAAGAAGTCTTGGCGATGTAGGAGGACAAGGTCTTCAAAATATGGTAGATGGAGCGGTGGAGGGATCAATCGGCGCAGCAAATAAATTTCTAGGTACTAGTTTCAAAAATCCAGGTACTCAAACAGTAGGTGCACCAGGTACATATATTGAAACACCTAAATTTTATCAATATAGTGATACTGATAACGGAGTACAAATAGGTTTCACACTTTCTAATACTTTAAATGATGACGGTTTTAAATCAAATTATGAATTTATTACTAAATTTACTAAGCTTAATAGACCTTTTAGAAGAGGTCCTATTGGTATGAATTTTCCTGCTATTTATAATTTGGTAATACCTGGAGTTCGTTATATACAATGGGCAAGTTTAGATTCTTTTAATGTAGGTATGCTCGGAACTAGAAGAAAAATATTTGTACCTGGTTTGGGTGATGTGGTCGTGCCTGAAGCTTATACATGTAACTTCTCCTTTAAATCTCTTACAATTGAACCTGCAAACTTTATTGATGAATTAACTGATTTCAAGGGAGGATTTGAAGGATATGCAAGTAATAGGGATGATTTAGAATCTCTAGTAGCTGAAGAGAAAGGAAGAAGAAGAGATGGAGCACGTAAAGAAGTAACTGACCCTACAAAAGGGATGGTACCAGCATATAACTCGTTGTATCCAAACGGTATGGAAAATACAATTGATGTAAGAACTGGGAATATGGCTGACGGCTCTGTTCCTAGAAACCCGAATCAGCCGCGACTTGATGGCAGTGACTCTTTAAGAACGCAGAGCGCGCTCGGATTAACAGGTAAAAAACAGGATGAAAAAGTTGGGCCAAGACCGGTGAATCCCAGTAATTTTGGGCTTTAGGTAGATAATAATTTTAAAAATGAGCTTAACAGGAAAAACAGGACAATATCAAGATGAAGTAAGGGACTTACCTAGCTTACCTATAAATCGCTATGAACGAATATTTAAAATATATTCACAGCAGAACAACGGTAAAGAGTTTTACTTTTATAACCTTCTCAATAAAATAGAAATGCCAGATAATGTTGAAGGTAGTATTCTCGATACATATAATGTTTTAGCTAAAGAACCGCTAACAACTACTTCTTATAACATTTACGGTGATATTCACAGCTGGTGGATTATATATTTGTTGAATAAAGAAACTATCGGTAACAGTTTCTTTGCAGAAGGTGGTCAACAGCTTGAATATATTATTCCTGATATGAGAGGATTACTGTATCAGCAGATGACACAAGCTACTGTATTTAACAACAAACATTTTTAATGTCAACTAGTAATAAAAGAAGTGACGACGCCTTTAAATTTAAGGTAAACGGGGCTGAATTTTGGTGTCAGTTTTTGGTTTCTCGTGAAGAGGATGCTGAATTGGCATATAATGACGATACTAAAGGGTTGATGTTAACTCAAACCTCTATAATGCAGCTTGATATTGATGAGTCAATATTTGAGCCCTTTACCACAGGAACTATTACTATTAACAATCCTTATGACTATTTTGATGAGCAGCATGTTGTAGATGGAACAGGTAAGGATTATATACATATTAGATTTTATGATTTTGTAGATCATGATAGTCCTGATTTAGATGAGATAAAATTAGAATATACTTTTGTTATTACTTCGGAGAGTAATAGTGTATCAAAAACTGATAGATCTAATAACTTTAAAACCTTTGACCTTATTGACAAAAATTTCTATAAGCTTAATCAAGCGGTTCCTTACGATATATCTTTCCCTAATAAAAGTGGAACTAAATTAATAGGTGATATTATCAAAGATGAGATTTTAATTAGGATTTTAGGAGAGGGTATAATAGATGAATCTAATTGGGATTCAGGTAATCATAAACTTAATAAAACTATGGGCTCCTCCTTAGTAGCCATGATGGAAAAAGTTAGATGTGGTGTTTATTGGAAATATTCTGATATACTAAAATATCTTTTACGATTTAATTATACAGAAACATCCAACGGGTTACCGGTTCAAACGATATTACAGTTTAACAGATCTACTAAAAAGTATTCTTTAATTCCGTTAAATCTCTACTTTAAAGAAAATGAAAAGCTAACTACTGAAGCATTTGCTTTAGGAGATTTAGAGCAAGCGCCTGAGACTGAGCAAAAAAGTTCTACTAATAAAAATAATCCATTTTATAACGACGATATTAAATTTAACACATACTCTGGTCAGTTAAAAAATACAGAACTTTCAACTCCATATACATTTTATACTAATTCATACTTTACCAACTACTTAGTAACTAACTATGATCACTTTCAAGGTGGAAATGTAGTAACTAAAATAACAATAGAAGAGACAAAAGCATTATGGGAAGAAGACTTTATTAAATCCTTTAAGTTGGTTGGAGGCAATGCGAGACCTTATTTAAATTTTAATCAAGATCCTAATAGACAAGTTAAATCCTATGCTATTCCTCAGTTTGATCCTAATGATTGTATAAGCATAGTAAAGGCGCAAATGGTTTCTAATTTAACATTTTATAACCTACAACTTAATTTTAATTTAATAGGTGATACTGAAAGAAGACCTGGTACTTTTGTAGATCTGGTTAAATTTTCTGAAGATGAAAATCAAATAGATGGTAAACTTCTAGGAAAATGGTTTATAACTAATATACATCATAAGTTTATAAGAAGTAGGTATCAAAATTTTATAACATGTATTAAGCCGTATGTAGGCCCTGATGTAAATGAAGCAGAGGCCAATAATAATCAAATATCTCCTTATATTAGGAGAGATCAAACAATGAAAGAAACTCTTTTAAACCAAACCCCTTAAAATGTCAGCTTGTGTAGATCAATTAGTAAATGAATTAGTAGGTGATGTTAATGGACTCTTTAACATTAAAGCTCAAGTATTAAGATCTCTTTTTGTTAATAAAGAACAGTTTAAGAATCTTATAGAGAGAGATTGTGATGGAAAGCTTCAAGACGACTTTCCGCTTAATTTTTCAGAATCTGAATTAGATTTCATGGAAAATTTCTTACAGATATTTGAATTAGGTCTCGATCAATTAGAAAAATTTATGAGTATGTTAGCTACAGCTGAAGGATTATTAAGTCTGGATGAATGTACGATTCTATACTATTTAAGACAGCTTTTAAATGGACCGTTTGCATGTGCAGCTGAAGATATAGCTAGACTAGCATCTGGACAAGATTTAAATCAGTTTGCTTCTGTCAATGATGGCATGGGCACTATGGGTAATGCTGTTAGAAGTAATGGATCTACTGTTGTATACGGCCAAGAACCAGTTAATGCACCGATTGATTTATATAATAAACTACCACCTTATACTCAAGATTGTATGAATGAAGGTTCTAGAGTTACACAGAATACATTTAATTATAATTTTGAACAGAGTGTGTATAATGATAATACTCTACCATTTATTGATAAACTACCAGAACTAAGAGTTAATAATGAATACTCAAAAGGATTTTCTAACTTTGCAAGTGGTAACTTTAATTTAAAAGACGTACCGTTTTTTAACGTTTTACAAGATATATCTAACAGTATATTTGATACTATAAGACAGGCCTTAGGTCCTGCTGCATATAAATTATTTGAGTTTAGAAAGTTTGTTAATATATTTTACGTAGAAGGAAGCCAGGCTTTTAGTATATTGAACGGTGTTAATAGACTTTTAATTTCTTTAGATAGAACTGACTATGCTGTAAAGGATAGAATTATTAAAGAAAAGTGTCAAAATGCTCTAACTAATATTCTTGGATTTCCGATAGAAAACGATAAAACATACGAGCTGCAAATGCAAGTAGGTGATGGGATTTATGATTTATATACCTTAAACGGACTATTTGGAGGCCCTGCAGGAAGAACAAATCAAACGTTTGTAGAGGATAATATAAGTTTAGATGATTTATCTGAAGAGGAACTAGCTGCTGCTAATGTAACTATAGTTAAAAAGGATCTTTGTGATGATGGAGAAGAATGTAAAGATCTTGACTTTTAAACGTCAATAACACCCTCATCCTTATCAACCAACGCTTTCATTATATCGTCCCTTGATAGCAGCATCTTAGTCTGGTTATCAGCTAAATTAAGTCTTTCCTTACTTTCAACATCTAACTGCTTTACTGCAACTTGTGTTTCGTTTCTTTCTTTAGCAGTATGAAGACGATTAAGCGTATCGATAGCTGATGAGGAAGCTTTAA
>Ga0209535_1001862_pt1 | contig 14032 bp, 10 predicted proteins | sample LinPmetageLP28_FD_184041 | JGI IMG/M metagenome (GOLD analysis project Ga0209535, IMG submission 184041) | Marine viral communities from the Pacific Ocean - LP-28 (SPAdes) (version 2) | ecosystem: Environmental > Aquatic > Marine > Oceanic | place: Pacific Ocean | collected 2009-08-22 | reverse complement strand
AACTGATCGCGGCGGCTTCCGTTCTTACTGCTGCGGCGACTGCGTTGAAGTCGATTGATTACGACCCGACGCCTCCCGACGAACCGGAACTGCCGTGAGCCAAACAGAAGTGAACAGAACCGTGAACCTTCTTCAGGGGTTCATCCTTCTTTGCACGGTGGCCGGCGTGTTCATGTCGCTCGGCGCCGCGAACAATGTTCTCCAGCAGAACACCGACTCAGTCGATGAGCTGAAAGCTATCGCTTCCGACCTAGTCCGTGCTCAGGTGATGAGCACGGTCACGGACGATAGCCACTCGAAGGCGATCGCTGACTTGGTTCTGAGGGTCAGCCGGCTGGAGGACAGAGATTGAGCATGTCGTCGGCGGCCTGTTGCTGCTCAGATGAACTTGGCTGTGGCCTGCCGAGCGACTATCCCACAAACATCAGCTTCTCCTCTTCATTCAGGGTTGAAGCAGAGCTTTTGCATCCGCCTTTCTCAACGGCGGGGACTGCTTTTTCATACGAAACGTCGATGACTCTGGGGATGTTTTTTGATTTCAAGTTCTGCGTGTTCAGATACGACCGGGTCGTTGGGACTCACTCGATCTCTTACACCAATCCGCCCTCTGGATATTCGAGTGGATCAGAACAATTCCGAGTAGACAGATATGTAGGCGGAACTCCGCAATTCGGAACGAGTCAAGCTCCCGACGACGTTCTTTTTCATAAACTCGATGGCACCCCGAATTACTCTTGGACGTTGAATTCCGGCTCGACAGATTACGTTCTGCAACAAACGACAATGCCGGCCGGCACGCCATTTATGAGAATGGGGATGAGAGTCATAGATCCTTTCGCTGCAATAAACGGATACAACCATTGGGGATCTTTTCAAAGCGCCGCGTTGTATTGGTCATCGTCTTTGACGACCAGCTCGGGAAACGTCGTTCCCGACTTGCGGACTTCTCCGTCGCAAGAGTCGGTGTACCAGAAGCCCGTGCCGAATCATGCTCTCGGCACAATTCCCGGCGTGACCCCGATGGCAGCAAGATATGGGTCAATCAACGTGAGCAACCCGATCAGATACCCGTGGACCTCGGGTCCTGATTTCCACGCAGACCCTCAGGCAAGTATTTGGAACGGCACTTCTGGGTTGACGGGCTACGAAGGCGTGCTGACGCCGACCAGCTCGGGATACAATCGGCCGTCATTTCCAAGCAGCCTCGTTATATTTGACGACCGTGGTGTCGGGCATGATTGGGCGTATCAGAACTCTCATATTGGAAACGTCTGCACATCCAGCACCACGTCTGTCACCTTCAGCTAGGAGAGCCTTTGCAGAATCAAGGGGGTCATAGCCGAGAGCCTGAATTCAATCCTCCCATGCGGGGCCTAGGTGATTTGATCGAGAGAGCTACCGAGAAAACAGGCATCAAGTCTTTCGTCGAAAAGCGAGCCAAGAAAAAGGGCAAGGGATGCGGATGTCGCAAAAGACGTGACGCCCTGAATGATCTGGTTCCGTTTCGTTCCGAAAATGATCCTACGGAGACCTCGAATGATTGAATGGATCAAGAACAACAAGGCTGGACTGGGTTTGGCCGCGGCCTGTATCGGTGTGGTGGTTCTCTTCAGTTCTCTTGCGGGCGGCTGTTCGGCGTCTGATCTGATCAAGGTGAAGGTTCCGAGCGGCGTTCAGCGATCGATTGCGACCCCGCCTTCGATCACTCTGACCGACGCCGGCCACGAGTGGGATCGCTGGGTCCAGTTCGTGGAGATCGAGAGCGACAAGTTCTCAGGGTCCATATCCCGGGGGCAGGAGCTTCTGGGGTTCGTTCAGGCCATGGCGAACACGGGTCTCGGCGCCGCCGAGGCCGCCCTTGGGGGCGTCCCCTTCGGCGGGTTCGCCGTCGGCGGGCTCGGCCTGCTGGCTGGCCTGTTCTTCGAGAAGCCCGGCACGCGGAATAAGGAGGCCAAGGAAAAGGAATCCTCCTACAACGCCGGCATGGAGCAGGGCAAGCGAATCGCCGAAGAGATTGTGAGGGAACTCCGTGCCTGATTCTGGACTGAGCTTGAACTTGGGTGAGCTTCGATCTGAGATTTGCAGATACCTGCAATTCGGTCGGAGCTATGAAACCCTTCCCGATCGTGAGAAGGCTGATGTTGACGCCTGCGTACGCCGTGGCATGAGGCAGTTCCTCAGCCCGCCTCCGGTCGGGGGGGACCTTCACTCGCATACGTGGAGTTGGATCCGGCCGGAAGGCACGCTGACCACCACCGCGTCCACGTCGACGTACGACCTCCCTGAGAACTTCGGGGGCATCGTCGGCGACCTCAGCTACCAATCGTCGAGCGATGGAGCTACTCGCCCGATCTCGGTGACGAGCCTCTCAGCGTTCAACGCAAGGAAGCAGCAAGAGACACTCTCTTCTGGCCGGCCGGACACTTGCGCGATCTCGCCGAAGTCGGCGTCGTCTGGCGAGCCTGATCGTCCCAGCCGGTTTCAGATGCACTTGTTCCCTACGCCGGATAAAGCGTACACCCTGAAGTACCAGTACGTGGCGACAGTCGGCGAGTTCACCGATCGGCCGCCGGCAACCCAGATGCCGGGCGGCCAGATGCACGGCGAGACGATCATCGCCTCGTGCCTCGCGGTCGCGGAGAACCTCACCACCGACAATCCCGGCCGGTACATGGAGTTGTTCGGGCAGCGTCTGGCGGCGAGCGTGTCGGCCGACCGCAGACTCTACATGCCTTCGAACCTTGGGCCGAACACAGACAACAGCGACGGCACGTATCGTGGCCGAAGGACCTCCACCAACGTCACCTACACGGGTTAAACCATGCCAAACTACAACCTACTCGCAAAGCCGGGAACCGTCAGTGATGTGTTCCTCACCAATACCATCGACAGCGTGACTGGAAACGGTCTCGGCAACGATGACGCTGCCACGACCAAGATTCGAATCAAGGCGGAGACGTTCGCGATTGCGTTCGCGGTTCAGGTTGTGGAGACCACTGGCGACGGCGATACAGCTGCCACCTACGACCATGGCTCCATGCTTCGTGCAAGGATTCAAATCGGAGGATACGCGTTCTCTGAGAACGTGATCGGCCTCGTCAACATGGAAGACAGCAGCGAGTACGCATCGAACGGATCTCTCACGGCCGCCGGCAACGGTGATTACCTCATGGAGATCAACTACCACGGCTCGACCCGAGCGATCCGAGGCCGCCTGATGATCGAAAGTACATCCATGAACTTCTCGAAGAAGTCTCCTCTGGTGGCTCTACAGCTGACTGGATATCTTGCGTTGGACGATCAGACTGACAACGACACCAAGCTCGAAAAGGCTAATTCTTGACATGGCAAACGAAATCACATTCAACGGATCCATCGTCGCTTCGTCGACGAACTTCAGCGAACGAATCGAGCCCGGCTCGCTTTCGATCGATCTCTCCGATCTCGAAATGGCGAGCGGGGTCAAGGAAGTCACCGAAGCTTCAGCCGGAACCGAGATCGTCGCTACGACCTCGGGTCTGGCGAGCGGCGGAATGTACTTCTTCCGGAACCTTTCGACGACGCTGTCCGTCGAGGTCGGCCGCGGCCCCTCTGGTTCGTTCGTTCCCTTCTTGATGCTGAAGCCCGGCGAGTATTCGATCGGCCGGCTGGCTTCTACCATGCCCGCAGCAGTGGCCGTCTTCGCAAAGACGACGACCACCGGCACGGCGGAGCTTCAGTTCAAGGTCTTTGATGGAACCTGAATTTGAACATCAACCCAGACGAACTCGCAAGGTTGATCGAGGAAGCTACCGCATCCGGTGACCTTCCCGACATGCCGTCCTCTCCTGATGAAGCCGTCGGCGCCCCCGACGGCTCTGGTGACTCCGCGGCTCCTGCTGCCGAAGAGATCGGCGAAGCCGTCGCGTCGAGCGTCGCCGCACAGACCCTGACCGTTCAAGAAACCGGCGCCGCCGGGGCCGGCCCCACGCAGGACACGGGGCGAGACGAAGAGATCGCCTCTCTCCTTCGTGACCTCTTGGATGTCTGCAAGAGAGGATTCGGATTCTGATGGCAAAGGTCATTCGCGACATCATCGGGTCTTCCCTTTCGGTGAATGAGGACTTCAGGAACGACTCGGCAACGAGACGTGTATGGGTGAAGCTTGACTCGACCGACGGCGGGAACACCACTCGCATGGGCGTCGCCCTCAGCAAGGCCGTCGAGTTCCAGACCGAACACCCGGAGTCGACTTGCTCTGCTCCCCTCCGTAAGGCGGAGGGGAAGCAGGTAGGCAAGGACACGTACGAGATCTCGCTCACCTACTTCCACGAGGCAGCGAAGTATCAAGGCAATGAACAGCTGTTCACGATGAGGCCGAAGCGATCCAATCAGCTTCACGTGTACGTGTATCGCAGCCCATTCGATTCGACCAGCAGTTCAAACCCCCCAGACAACTCGTACAACTCCACGACAGGGTTGCCAGCTGGCGATCTCTTGTACAACCCGAATGACCCCTTCGAAGTGGCGTACGCAAAGTCAAGGAAATGGATTCCCCCCCAGTTCATCATGTCTTTGAACGGGAAGATCAACGCGGGCCTTGCCTCCGGTCTGGAGCCCATGTTCAGCTCGACCGGGTCAGTGAACAACGCGTCGTTCAATTACGGCGGGATCAATTTCCCCGCGAACAGCCTTAGGTTCGACGACGTTTCTGTTGATTACGTTCGAGAAGACACCCAGACAAGCGGCGGTCTTTTTTACTACTTGACGTACAACTTCACATACATCCCGAACGGGTTGTTCACGCACGCGATCTCAGTCAACCGAAATGCGAACGGCACTTTGAATTTGATCGAGAACGCCTACGTGCCATTCGGGGAACGGATCAACTTTGCTGGATTGTTCCCCGGCACGGGTTCGATTGGGATTCGATGAATCGAGACCATGAGAACACGATTCTTTCGGGAAACCCCTTCAGCCGCGAGTATCGGTCTGCGCTTACTCAGTCGTTGCGTGATCCTGATGCCGCCTTCTCGACTGATCCGGAAGACTTTGGTCCTGCCGTTCTGCCGGTTCAGTTCCTTGCGACGCTCACCGGGGCGACGCCCATTCTCGCGAACCGAGTTTGGAAGTATTCGTGGACCGAGCTTCCTCCGGTTCCGGATTTGTCTACCGGCACTAGAACTTCTAGTCAGTCAGTGAGCGGGTCAACCAACGAGTATTTCCATTTTGCGTTGAATGGCCCTGAAATAAACAACACAGCGCAAACCACTACGGGCGGGTCTGTAGACCCTAGCAGGGCCACGTTTGGTGTCAGGGTTGGCTCGCTTGACGATCCTCCGTCAAGTGTGACTCTTTTGCCTCTGACTCACGGCCCGAACCCAGTTGTTCTCATGACTGTTTTTCCTGACCCGTACGTTGTGACTATCGGCGGATCAAACTACTCCTGCTACCACTGGGTTTCAGCTGCAAATCAAGTCGATGTCGAATGCGAAGACTAAACCATGGCGAACAAAAACAAGTACGGAAATCCTGATCTGTTCTACGGGGACCCAAACCCCCTGCATCCGGCAAAGTCAGATCCTGAATTTATTCGGATCCGAAACGCGGAGCGAGCAGATCGCAGGGAAGAAAGAATGTCTCGCGCCGGCCCCGGCTTTGTGTATAGAGAAAGCGCCGAAACTGAAACCCGTTCGCCCGAGCTCAGCCAAGCTGACTCGGATCGTCTTGAAATTGGGCAGGAAGCACTTCGACGCGGGGTGCCTGTGCAACGCATTCTCGACGAGAGAGCGATGGCGGCTCGCGGTCCCGAGCGGCAGAGCGCCGAACCGAATCGATTGATGGTCACCGACGAGGATGGAACGCGGGTCGCGACGCCTGACGAAGTCGGCATTCAAGATTTCTCCAGTGACATCAAGGAGGAGACCGCTCGGAAAGACATGGATGAAGCTGACCGACTCAGGGAAAGGATTTCCCTAGTCGAAGGGCAGCTTCGAAACGCGAAGACGATTGAGAAGAAGCAGAAGCTCACCCGAGCTCTCAAGAATCTGAACGCCAAGTTTTCGACCGTGACCCAGACCGAAGCGGAACGGGACGCGTCCAGCGTCGCCGCCGCTGATCGAAAGTACCTTCGACGGGAAGAGATTCGACGCGAGCTCGCGAGGCGAAGCATGGAGCGTCGGATCAAGAGGGGCGCCGACCCTCGCATCATCGACCGCTACAACGAGGGCGCCGACGGCCGGGGCGTGGATCGGTTCATCGCTCCAGAAGAAGTCGGCCTCACTCGGCGTGTGCCGGAAGACGGAGAGATCATCGACGCGAAGGATGGCCCTCGCCGTGGTCAGGCCAACGCCGAAGGCGAGATGGTCGAGGTTCCGGTTCAAGAGTCCGGTGATGGTGGGTTCGTGCTTGACGCGAGCACCATGACGCCGGCGGAGTTCGGACAGTACTACACGGCCAGCGACGCGAGGTCTTTCAGGTCAGAGGTGTATCGCAGCGGCGGAGCGTTCGCCGATCGCCAGCGTCGCATTGACTCGGGCCGCATGGCATTGCTCGATGACGATCTCGACGAGGACGCGAAGGCCGAGGGGCAGGCCGCTCTCGACGAGAGAGAGGCCGCCCTGCACTACGAGTTCTCGAAGCGGGTCGGATCGAAGCGCCCGGTCGTCGACAGCTCGAAGAGCAAGGGCGGCGACGATGAAGACACTAACTTGGACGTGAGTGCTTCCGAGATATTGGAAATCTACAACGAAGAATCGGGCGAAGAATTCGTCAATCTTGGTGATGTGCCGGCGGGCGACCGAGAAAGAATCATCAAAAACATTCGGCAACGAAGGTTTAATGAAACGACGTTCGTCACAGGTGACGATCGGCCGGGGCTTCCTCCTGACCCGGCCGGCATGCAGGGAGTCACTGATGATGACACAGGGTCTAGAATCGGCCCGCGTATTGCCATAGCGAAGTTCGGGCCTCAGATTGATCGGTTGATCACCAACGTCTCAAGGATGCTTGAGCGGCAAGGCTTGCTGTCTACAGGTCGACTAAAGACTCTGGATGACCTTCGCGTTGCGTTGAACTCTACAAGAGAAGAAGTCGTGAGAGTGGCACACCAAGTTGTTCTGGATATGGCGAGAGAACTGTATCCAGACCCAAGAGAAGAGCAAATTCGAACAGAGTTTGTTGCCTACGTTTTGAGCGATGAGGACAGCACACAATGATCAACGATCCCACTCCAATTCCGAACGACGACTACAAGAACGACCCGCTGTACAAGGCTGCCAAAGAAAGCCAAGCAAGAGTCGCCCAGCGTCGCGAAGCCGAGCCGGGTACGTCGCTCTCGCCGGCCGAGGCCGGCGGTGGGACCTACGGTCAGAACGTGATGGACACGACCGTGGCGCCGGTCAGCGATTTTGGATTGGAAGCTGGCCGCTACTTCACCAACGTGGCTCCCGGTTCGTTGCTTTCGATAGGCGGCGCTATTGACGAAGCGACCGGAGGATTCGTCAGTGACTTCTACAAGGGCGTCGCCAAGTTCGCGATCGAGCGTTCTCTGCCTGACGGAACCAAGAAGTTCCTTAAGTCGTCACAGATGGCTGACCAGATGCTGGGCCACTTGTTCGACCAGCACATGAACGGGAACCTGTTCCTCGAAGCAGGCGGCCAGATGGCTGCGGGCTTCGGCACGCTGAACGAAGAAGAGACTCGCGAGCTGTTCCATGATCCGGACGGAACAGCAAGAGAGTTCGGCGCCGTCGCGGGCCAAGGTCTGACGATTCTGATGGGGCCGGCTGGTCTCGCAATGATGACATCGACCGCGGTGGGTAACTCCGTCGATGGCTACTACCAGTACACCAAAGACAACGACATCGAATACGACCCGATGATGGGCGTCGGCGTCGGCGTCATCGGCGGTGCTTCAGAATTCGTGTTCAATAAAATGAGTGCTCTTCCCGTTGTCCGTCGGTTCGCGTTCTTCGGGCAAGAGGGCATCGAGAAGCACATGCGAGCCTCGGTCAACAAGGCTTTCATCGAAGCCGTCAAGACCGGAGATCCTCGCGTCGGGGCGAGGATCATCGGGACTGCAATCGGCGGGTTCACGAGCGAAGCAGCGGAAGAGGCTGTGACGGAAGCAGTGCAGACCGGGATGACCCTGCTCTATCGAGGCATCGATGCTTCGAACGGCGGCGTCACCTTGGACGAGGTTCTTGAAGCGGCGATGAAGGGTGCGATCTACGGAGGTGCGATCGGTTCGGTGGCAGCGGTCGGAGGCTCAGCGGCGAAGCAACGGCAAGCGAAGCGTGTCGGCGCCGAGTCCCGTGCGTTGGTTGAGTCTGAATCGGCGACAGCAGCCGAAAGGCAATTGCTCAAAGACCGCCTCGTCGCGTCCGGACTCAGCGAGTCGGACGCAATCAAGATGGTGCAGGGGATCAAGGGCCTTCGATCTGAACGAGGCGCGAGGAAGAAGGCCCAGCAAGAGCAAGCTCAGGTCGGAGAAGAAGCCGACGTTCAGGATCTCTTGAACAGTGCGATGGGTCGCAAGGATGCGACGTTCGGACGAGAGGCTGCGGTCGCTGAAGGCGTGAACCGAGGCGAGCTCCCGAGCGACGCTGACAAGGAGTACATCCTTCGAGGAGAGGTCGCCGAGACAGAGGAGGCTGACGACGGCCCGAGGCCCTCGGCGAAGCTGTTCGGCAGAAATGCTTTGAACGCGATCGCGAAGCGTCTGGTCGAGCGGTTCCCGAAGCTGGCCGCAACTATTCGAGACGAAGGAAGGATCACGGAAGAGGACGCAGCGTTGTTCCTCCCGGAGGCTGAAGCTTCGGAGATCCTGAAGGGAAAGCTCGTCGAGCGGATCAGTGATCAGGTCTCGAAGGCTTCGAAGTCCTCCAAGGAACGAGAGGCAGAGAAGCGGATGGCAGAAGAGCTCCAGCTGATGCTGGATGCGGGCGTCGACGCCGAGGGCAATCCGCTCAGCGAGGCCGCCAAGGACGACATCCGGCAGCAGATCGCGGATGCGATCAGAGCCCCTGAGGCGGCCCCTGAGGCGTCCGGGCCTTCAGGCGAGTCCGAGGTCCCTCTCGGGCCTGACCCCGCCCCAGACGCTTCTGAGTCCGCCGAGGACTCTGCCGCTGCGATCGCCGCGATGGCCGACGGGCTAGGCGGCATTGAGCGGCTTACCGACGCAGCGGCTCTGGACCTCGCGGTGAAGCTGGGCGTCGAGGAAGACATCGATGATCGGGATCAGCTGAACGCTGCGATCAAGGCGAAGATGTCCGCCGCCGCCGAGGCCGCCGGCCCGGACCGCATGAGCGAAGAAGAGGAGATGGCGATCGAGGCTCGGATCGCTGACCTTGAAGCGCTCGGAGACGAAATCACCGTTGAGCAGGAGAGCGAGCTGTGGGCGTTGACGGGATTGAGCTCGTCGGAAGAGAGCAAGGGCTTGATCGACAGAATGCTTGGTGATGACGTGGTTGCCCGCGATCAGCTCCAGCTTCTTCTGGTGGAGTACGCAGAAAGCAGGGACCCCGAGATCGCTCACCAGATCATGAGTACTCTGGAATTAGCCGGTCCCCTCGAAACAGTCGGGAAGGGCTCTGGACTTCTGGATCTAGACCCGACGGACTATGACGAAGACGGCAATCCCATCGAGATGATGTCTCGCGAGACCGAAGAAGAAGCTGAGTCTCCAGTCGACGAAGACATTGCGGAAGAGACCGAAGAAGAAGCCGAAGAAGCAGTCGAGGAAGACGCCGGCATTGGAAAGCTAAAGGCCCAGCTCCGCAAGGATGGCGAAGACGCCTCGGCTGACTCGGTTCGGATTGTTTCCGAAGAAGAAGCCGGGCCGATTGCTCGCAAGGCAAAGGACGCGATGCCCTTCGGTGAAACTGTCGTCTTCTATCAAGGAGACGCGAACGTCGGTTTGGGATTCTACGACCGGGAGACCGGGGTTCGGTACGTCAAGGTATCGACGCAAGAGACAGCAGGGGTCGAGTCTGACGGAAGGACGAAGGCGGCCAAGAAGATCTTGCGTCGCGTTCTGCTTGAGAGCTACGTGCAGACGATGTTGCACGAAAACATTCACGCCCGAGATATCGAAGGCGACGGCAAGCCGGGGACGATTGCGGCGGTCGACAAGTACCTCCGCACGACGCACGGCTCCGAAGAAAACCTCGACCGTCTGTTGGCTGGGATTCAGGGATCTGCCGAAGGCCGAAACCGAGACCGCGAGCTTCGTGCAGAACAGTTGACTGACCGAGAGGGAATGCGTCGGGCCGGCTTGGTCTCGATGTACGACAAGGACGCGTCGATCTTTCAGCGGACTCGCGATCGCCTCCGCCGCCTCATGGCGAGGCGTCGAGGCGGCACGCTTGAGAACCTGATCATCCGCGACTTCGACGCGATGTCCGCCGAGGTCACCTCGTCGACCGTGCCATCTGGCCGCATCGAAGGCGACGCGGCCGACGTTGAGATGCAAGCGAGGGGTCGGCACGAGCCGAACTCTGGCATCCGTGCGATCGCGGCTAGCTACGCACTCGACGCGAACATCGATTACGACGAGAGCAAGAGCCGCGAGGGCGTGGTGTCGGTCGACACCGACCGAGCTCGCGTGATCGCTGACATGTTCGACTCTGCCCCTGACTCGTTCGCCGACCCCAAGATGGTCGAGTCGCACAAGGCGATGGCCCGCGAAGTGATCGGCCAGTACAAGGCTCTTCGCGACGCCGGATACCAGATGATTCCGTGGGGCTCGCAGGGCCAGCCGTACCGGAACAGTCGCGAGATGATTCAGGACGTTCGCGACAACAAGAGGATCTACTACTACAAGACTCTCGGAGAAACAGATTCGTTCGGCTCTGGTCAGATTGAGATGGAGCAGCTTGTCAAGCAGAACCCCCTGCTTCGCAAGGGCGGCGGCACGGTCCTCGACTCCGAGGGCGTGCCGCATGTGCAGCTGGTGAACGACTTGTTCCGAGCGGTTCACGACATCTTCGGTCACGCAAAGGAGGGCCACCAGTTCGGACCCCGCGGCGAAGAGAATGCGTGGAGGCAGCACGTTCGAATGTTTACGCCGGCGGCCCGCGCCGCAATGACGAGCGAGACCCGAGGCCAGAACTCTTGGGTCAACTACGGCCCGCATCTTCGTCGTGAAGACGGCACGCTTCCTGAGCTCAGTGATCCCGACTTCGTTCACCCAAAGGATCGTCCGTACTCAGAGCAGAAGATTGTCAAGTTCCCCTCGTGGGTTACAGCCGAGAAGGGCCTTGATGTCGAGGACTGGCCCGGCCGGCCAGAGATTGAGTACCAAGAGCGAGGCAAGCATCTTGGTGGAGTTGGGTCGAAGGATGCGGTGGTCACCGAGGATCTCAGGGACTTCGTTTCTGCGGACCTCCGTGCCGGTGGCGTACCCTTGCCGTACGAGCCGGGCCAAGAGCCGTCGCTCGCGTTGGGGACGGTCGCTCACGACCGATCCCTACGCGGCGTGCGGGTGGTCTACCCGGTGGGGACGTTCACTCAAGAAGACATGGAGAAGATCCGAGATCAAGCGATCGAGGACATGCGTTCTTCGTCGCCCCTAGCTCTCGAAAGTGCGAGCCGAGCGTTTGTCGAAGAGTTCAAGGGGGACAACTCGCTGACTGATGTTCGCATGAGCGACAACGTCTCTGACTCGTTCCCGATCATGGACGCGGACATGCTGAACGCTTCGTTCGCGGACGAGTCTCTCCGTGAAGACAAGAGGTTCTGGTACGAGGCGAGCGGCGACGCGATCCGAAGCAGGACTCTGTTCTCTGGCACGAACAACATTCGGAAAATTTCAGACCTGCTCTCTGCCACGAGCCCCTTGACTCCTGTGCAGGACAACTTTTTCCGGGCATACTCGATCGCTGCGGATTTCGAGGCCAAGGGGTACAGCCTTGTTTCTCTCCCGACTCCGGACCTGACTCGGACGGCAATCGCCGGAGAGTACGAACGATCAAACTCGTACAAAGCGTCCTCGTTTGGCGACACGATGTCGTTCTTGGCAGGAGAAATCACGGACATACCGCTGTCGACGAACGACATCTGGGTCGCGTACATGTTCGGGATGCGGAAGTACAACACGAAGACGGGCAAGATCGGTGGGGACAACGCCGCATTCAACAACCCGTACGCGTACCTGTACACGGCAATCTACAACGCAAGACTCGCCGAAGAGGTGAACCGAAGAATTCGCGAATCACAAGAGTTTGCGGAGGCGTCCGAACGGGCGGCTGATAGAAGCGCAACGCTGGCGGACGAATCACTGCTCACGCCTTGGACGCCGTGGCAGATTCAGGCGTACCCTTGGTCTCACCTCTCGGACAGCGGCACGTTCGACGAAGCGATGGACAGCGCCATCGACCTGCTTGAGCTGAATGGGTCTGATTCCGTCATCACCTTGGATGACGGGACGAAGGGCATCGACCTCAACGTGGCAGCAACGGAGGAGGACTTCTCCAAGATCCTCCAGCCTTCGGTCGAGGCCAAGGAGGCCGCAGCGATCAGCCTTGAAGTTGGAGGGCCGACGAACGACAAGGGAAGCGAACGATCCTTCCGCAGGGCAATCGACGCGGCGATCAAGGCCGACGACGACAGAGCTTCGTTCATCGGGCCGAGAGCCCAAGGCGATGTTGGATTGACCAAGTCCGAACGAGAAAAACTGCTCACAGCCAGATACAAGGTGTACGAATCCATCAACAGGATGCTGGCCTTCCTTGCCGGAAACGCGCAGAGCGGTGACGTTTACTACAGCAGAACACAGACCGCCAAATTCCTGACCGGCGAAGAGGCGACCCTGAAAAGCTCGAAGACGAACGGGTACATGGATGGCCTCTACGCGGCTCTTCTGTCTGGGCCAATGACCAAGGCGACCAAGGATGAGATGCTGAAGATTGCTCGGATGCGAGCGAGCGGCGCCGACCCTGAAATGATCGACGCTTTGGAAGCACAATTCGCCGCCAGATCAGAGACTACCGGAGTCAATCCCAACTCCACCGCTGGCTTTGATACCACCCGAGACACCATCGTCGTCGGAGGCCAGACTCCAGAGTTCAAGGTTGACGAGAAAACTGGAAAGGTCACGCTGCCCACGAAGAGCGGCGTCAAGATATTCAACAGCAACTGGGGCCTGAGGAAGTCCGGCTCGGGCGTCGGCGGTTACTTCGAAGGCGTGATCACTCCCAACCTTCGCCTGAACATGTACGGCATGGACTTTGAACAGCAGGATGTGTTCATGTCACTGCTCGGCTACGCGCTCGGCGAGAAGTCGATCGGGATGTCTCGCGCGTTGCCGCCGCCGGCGGACACCAAGTCGCAAGAGCTCGGAGAGAGACAGGTTTTTGCGACGGTACTCACTACCGCGGGTATTGATGTGAGCGCCGATAAGCTTGGCCGCCTGAACCGATACGCAGAAGAGAACCCGAATGGGCGTCAGTTTGTTTTCTGGAACATGCAAGTGACCTCGACGGGGACTATGATCACCGTGGTCAATGACCATGTTGACCCGTCGATTGTCGCAGAGCTCGAATCTGATCTTGGAATCGAGCTTGGATACGTACAGACAATTTGCGAAACGAATCTGATTCAGGGTGACACGGCCGAAGACGGCAACTACAACGGCGAAAAAATACTCAAGGAGATGGTTGATGCCGACATCAAGGAGAATTCAGAGTGGAGGAGATCCCTCTCTGCACGAGAGGCAGAAGAAGTCGGACGACTTACTTCGAGCGGGCTACGAAAAGCGCTCGAAGCACGAAGAAGTTTGCGCCGCTCGGTTGGGAATATCAAGGGAGCAGTACCTCGAACGCTGGCGACGGCTATTGGGAAGTCCCGAGCATTCCGCGTCAACCATGCAATTCAAGGGATCAAGTCGCGCAACGAACGATTCCACCAAGAAGTAGCGGAGGCCGTTGAGTCTCAGCGAGAGGTGGTCGAGAACATCGGCATCGAGTTCCAGCGACGGGACTCGGACCCGACCTCGCCGCAGTTTAAGGCGTGGTTCGGCAACAGCGTTCTCACGGACGCCGAAGGAATGCCG
>Ga0209535_1001861_pt1 | contig 14035 bp, 7 predicted proteins | sample LinPmetageLP28_FD_184041 | JGI IMG/M metagenome (GOLD analysis project Ga0209535, IMG submission 184041) | Marine viral communities from the Pacific Ocean - LP-28 (SPAdes) (version 2) | ecosystem: Environmental > Aquatic > Marine > Oceanic | place: Pacific Ocean | collected 2009-08-22 | reverse complement strand
AGGTGCATCAGGTGGGTCAGCTGGCGGCGAGAATGCAGGCGCAGGCGGAGCTGGCGGTAATGGTGGTGCGTTAGGTGCGGCAGGCAGTAATGGTACATCAGGAGGTAATGGCTCTGGAGATAGTATTTCTTTTCCATCAAGTGCACCAACAAATGGTGGTGGTGCTACATCAGGAGGAGCTGCAGGTAAATATATAAACGGTATAAGTAATGTTACACTTAGTAATTCTGGAACAGTAGCAGGGAACACAGCATAATGCCTTTTACTAAATTACAATTTAAACCTGGAATAGTTAGCGATATCACTTCTTACAGCACAGAAGGTGGTTATGTTAATGGAGACAAAATAAGATTTAGACTAGGGTTTCCTGAAAAGATAGGTGGTTGGGAGAAGTACATGTCCTCAACTTATCTTGGATCCGCTCGTGCTTTACATAACTGGTCTGCCTTGGATGGTTCTAATTTTCTGGGTATAGGTACGACTTTTAAGTATTACATCGAAGAAGGTCAGACATTAAACGATATTACTCCAAATAGAGCTACAACCACTAACGGTATTACGTTTGCCGCGACTAACGGATCAGCAACTATAACAGCAACAGATTCAGCTCACGGTGCGGTTGAGGGTGATTTTGTTGTTATCTCAGGTGCAGCCTCATTAGGTGGTAATATTACAGCGGCTGTTTTGAACACAGAACATCAGATTGTAACGGTGCCGACTGCTAATACATACACCATAACAGCGAGTGCCACGGCCAACGGGTCTGATACAGGTAACGGCGGCTCAGGTGTAGACGGCGTATATCAGATAAACGTAGGACTAGATACGACTGTAGGTGGCACAGGTTGGGGCGCAGGATTGTTTGGTGGTATTACAACCACAGCCTTGCAGACACAACTTAATGAGGCTTTGGACAATAGTGAAACAGCGGTAGATGTAGATGATGAGACAGGGATTACAACAGCGGGAGATATTATACTCGTTGGGGAAGAACTTATGCTTGTAGCAGGAGACACTGACGATAACACTTTAAATGTAACAAGAGGACATAGTGGTACAACTGCCGTGGCTCACGATGATAATACTCTTGTTCGATTAGCTAAAGGTAATGCTAGCACGTCAGCTGATTTTACAGGGTGGGGTATAGCCTCGGCTGGTGGTGTTACAACTACGAGTGAGTTAAGATTATGGTCACACGATAATTTTGGAGAAGACTTACTTATTAATCCAAGAGATGGACAGATATATTATTGGGATAAATCAGACAACTTGACTAGCAGAGCGGTAGAAGTATCTACTGAATCTGGTGCAAGTAATACACCTACGATAGCTAAACAGATTATGGTATCTGACCAAGACAGGCACGTCATTGCTTTTGGTGCAAACACACTTGGAACGACAATACAAGATCCGTTGTTGGTACGTTTCTCTAGTCAAGAATCTTTAGTAGACTGGACACCTACAGCCACTAACACGGCGGGTGATCTAAGATTAGGTGGTGGATCGGAGTTTATACAAGCAGTAGAAACCAAGCAGGCTATCTTGATTTTTACAGACAAAACACTTCATGCGATGAAATTTATAGGACCTCCCTTTACATTTGGTCTGCAAGAACTGTCTAAGAACATCACAATTATAAGTCCAAAGGCCGCTGTTGCTGTAGAAGATACCGTATACTGGATGGGCCGTGATACATTTTACATATATTCTGGTGGTCGAACGCAGCAGATACCGTGCACTGTCAAGGACAAAGTGTTTCTAGATATAAATACCAGTCAGTTAGAAAAAGTATTTGGCGGTGTAAATAGTGAGTTTAGTGAGGTCATCTGGTTTTATCCAAGCGCAAGTAGTGAAACTAATAGTAACTATGTCATATTTAATTATGCAGACAACACTTGGTATTATGGCACGTTAGCTAGAGATGCGTGGATAGACCGCGGCTTACGGGCCAATCCTATTGCATCGGGTGCGGGTTACTTATATAACCAAGAGATTGGCTTTGATGATGACGGATCAGCCATGTCTTCTTTTATAGAGTCAGCACCTATTGACATAGCTGATGGTGAAAAGTTTGCCTTTATCAAGAGAATTATACCTGACATAAGCTTCAATGGATCTAGTGCTTTAAGTTCTCCAAATGCCACCTTTACATTAAAAGCGCGTAACTTCCCTGGGGTAAACTTTACAGATACAGATACAGGCACGGCTACTAGAACCAGTACGTCACCTGTAGAAGCGTTTACAGAAAAGTTAGATGTTAGGGTTAGAGGTAGATCCTTTGCTTTACGGATAGATTCAGATGCACTAGGGTGTAAGTGGAAGTTAGGTTCACCTCGTATAGATGTTCGACAGGATGGTAGACGATAATGTTAATAACCAGTATACCACAGTATATTCAAGGACTTACCAATGCCAAGTTAGACTTGACTACAACTAATGCTACAACGCTATACACTGCTCCAAGTGCGGCAGACTTTAATGCATCTATTATTAGTTCTATTTTGATATCTAATGATTCAGGTAGTGCAGATACAATAACATTGACTTTAACTAATGGCACAACGGTGTTTAGTTTGTTTAAGGTCAAAGCGGTTGCAGCTAATACAACAGTAGAGTTATTAACACGAGATTTGGTATTAGAGAGTGCTGAGATTTTAAAAGCCACAGCAGCTACGGCAAACAGGCTACATGTAGTGGCTAGTATACAAGAATTTACTAAACAAAGAATTACTACGAGCGCTATTATATAGGATTGAACAACTAAAACTTTCATGGTAAGGTATTAGGCATGACTGCAAATTTAAAAACAGAAGAGATACCAGCTGGCGGAATTGCAGACTTTGTGATGACGGACGAGCAGATAGAGCAACTAGAGGCCGAAGAGCTCAAAGAGCAGTTTGGCACTAATGGTATTGCTCAGTTCTCGGATGTTGGCAAGAAGATGGCTAACTTTGGTCGTTATGGTGATGACACTGTAGCTCACGTTGAAACAGGCGAGCTCATCGTCCCACGGGCCTTGATTGAAAACAACCCTGCTCTAAAAGAAAGTATATTTAATCACCTAAGAGAACTAGGTGTAGAAGATCCTGAGAGATATGTTGTTGGTGAAGTTAAGAACAGCGTAAACCCAACTACAGGACTACCAGAATTTTTCTTTAAAAAGTTAATTAAATCTGTAAGTAAGATAGCTAAAGGTGTTGGAAAAGCTTTAAAGAAAGCAGCTCCAATCATTTTGCCTATTGCATTAGCTATGACACCGTTAGGCCCTATATATGGAGCTGCGCTTGGTTCAGGTATTGGTACATTGGTTCAAGGTGGTAGTACAGAAGATGCTCTTAAAAATGCTTTTATAGCAGGAGCTAGTGGAGCTGCTTATGCTGGCATGACAGGCGGAACAGCAGGAATTAGTCAAGCTTTGGCAAACCCAATGGCTAGGTTTGATCAAACTGTTACAGGTTTTGGAAACACTCTTACAGGCGAAGGTTTTACAGGACAAGGTAATTTGTTTTCATCTTATCAAGCCCCAAAAACAGATTTAGCCTCGGTAGGATCTAACCAATTTGGCGCAAAAAATGCGATTGGAAGCACTACCGAGGGTTCTTTAAAAGGCGTGTCTGGAACCACGAAGGTTGCGGGCAAACCTGATTTTACATTAAGTTCAGAAGTTCCAAGGGTAACAGCTGGGGAAAGTTTAAGCAAAGGTAATTACATGGATGCTTTTACGGGTGGTGAAAACGTAACGGCTGCAGATGTTTTAAAAGCAAACAACATAGATATAGCAACACTTAAATCTACTGATGCTGTCTACAAAGAAGCTGTAAAGAAAGCAGCTGAATTAAGCCCTGGATTTATTGCAAAAGCAGGTCCAAGTTTAGCTTTAGCTACAGCTACAGGTGCTGCAGGAGGTTTTTTTGATGCTCCTGAAGAAGAACCAATGGAAGAAATAAGAACAGGTATGGACGTTTATGATGAAAATCCTGATATATATAATGTAGCTAACTTAGAACCGCTTTATATTGAAGGCGATCCGAGAGTAGATTCTAAGTATCCGTATTACGTTCCACAAGCTGCAGCAGAAGGCGGTGAGATATTTCCAAGACGAGTAGGGGGTATTATGCCTGATGAAGGTATACCTGATAAAGATAGCGTAAGAGCCATGTTAATGCCTGGAGAGTTTGTGATGACTACCGATGCTGTAAAAGGTTTAGGTGGTGGTGACATGAACAAAGGTATAAACAATATGTATAGCGTCATGCGTAATCTAGAACAACGTGGAAAGGCGATGGCATAATGGCAACAGAAACCGTCATACAACAGGTTGGTGAAGCCCCTGAAATAGAAGCGTATAGAATTGGTCTACTAAAGTCTGCTAAAGAACTAGCTGATAAAGGTATAACTCTACCTCAAAGTAAAGTCGCAGGCTTTACTGGCATGCAACAAGGTGCCTTTGATCGTGTATCGGACTATTATGGTGCAGGTGGACAAGGTATTGCAGCTTACCAAAAACTTTTAGATGCAGGTCAGACAAACTTAGCAGGAGCAGGGACAGACTTAGCATCTTCTCAAGCTCTTGCAAGACAACGTGTTGGTGATGTTATTGGAACAGGGGTAGCGGGTGCGGTAGATCCTGCAATAGCTAGTGGAATGTTAGGCCGTGACATGGGCATGACTTCTGCACGGCAAGGGATAGCAGGATTGTCAGGTTTGTCTCAACAATATGATCCAACATCATACCAAAGGTTCATGGATCCTTATGAAGGTGCCGTAGTGCAACAGGCTTTAGCTGATATACAACGTCAGGGTGATATACAAAAACGTGGAGTTGATGCTCAAGCCGTAGGCGCAGGTGCTTTTGGGGGCAGTAGACAGGCTCTACAACAGGCAGAAGTAAACAGAAATATCTTAGATTCTCAAGCACGAACCGCGGGTCAACTTAGATCACAAGGTTTTCAGAGTGCACAACAACAAGCACAAAATGCTTTTGAAGCGGCTAGAGCTCGACAGGCGCAACAGTCACAGCTCACGGGTCAGTTGGGTCAAATGGGAGCTACTTCAGGTCTTCAGTTTGGGCAACAAGCAGGACAACTTGGTCTTGCAGGACAAGAATTAACAGGTAATTTGGGATTAAATTTAAATCAACAAGGCATTCAAGGTGCAGGACAAATGGCGGACCTTGGCACAAGACAGGCTGCTCTGGGAGAGCTTGGACAGAACATGCTCGCAAAAGATGCAGAATTAATGTACACATTGGGCGGAAGACAACAAGCCCAACAACAAGCTGGGTTAGAAGCACAGAGGTCTAACCAGATGGCTCAACTATATGAGCCGTACCAAAGACTAGGTTTTCTTTCTGATATATATAAAGGAACACCTACAACACAACAAACTGTAACGCAATCAGCATCTCCAAGTGTTTCACCGTTTCAACAATATTTAGGTTTAGGTATTGCTGGATTGGCAGCGGGTGCTGGAGCAAGACAAGCGGGGTTATTTGGATAATGAATAGAAGCGTAATGCAACGACAAATGTTTGCAGGAGGCGGAGCCGCTGGGCTAAAGCCTATTCCAGAAGGTAATATGGGTTTACCTAATTTACCTGAAGGAGTTAGAAATAACATGGGTTACATGGCCATGGGCGGAGATCCAATGATGATGCCCGCAGCTGCGCAAGGTATCATGGCTACAGCTCCTGGAATGGGAGCATCTCCAGAAATGATGGCTCAAGAGGGTGCTAACATGATGGATCCAAATGCTTTGGCAGGAATGATGCAAGGCGCTGAAGCTGCAGGGTTTTCGGATCCAGAGAAAGCTGGAAGTTTTGAAGAGATGATGAACAGCGTCTCAGGTGACGATAAAAGTTCTGAAGAAAGACGTACAGACTTAGCCAACATAGTTGGACCAGAGGACGCGGGTCAAACACCAGAGAGTGTTTTGGCTTTGGTCACTCCAGTGGTTGAATTAGCCCTAGTTGACCAAGGCATAGGACCCATGGCCCAAGCGCAGATGAACACTCCTGTCGAAGGTGACATGGGTGGAGGTATTATGACAATGGCAGCTAACGGGGGTGTTATGGGGGTTGGTAACGAGCCACCCGTAAATTTTAAGTTAGGCGGCGAAGTTCGCCGCCGAGGTGATGAAGATCCAGTCCCTGTTTTTGAAGCAGGCGGACCTGTTCAATACTTTGACCCAAAAAATAAAAATAGAGTTGCAAAGAAACCTTTTACGTTTGCGGACCTGATTAATGCTTTAAAGCCACAAGAGACTACTAGCAATCTTGATTTAAAAAAGACTTTTGAAGACAAAAAGGGTCTTTACTCTAGTATTTTAGGTGACCCTGCCGAACAGAAAAAAATGACACAAGCTCAAATGTTGTTTGATATTGCTAACACCGCTTTGACTTTTGCAGCTCCTATGCCTGGAGAAAAGGCTGGATTAAGCCCTGCCGAGCGTTTAGCTATGGCGGCTTCTACTACCAAACTGCCTCAAACCATTGGGGCTCGTGCATCTGAAGCTAGATCACAACAACAAAAATTAGATTTAGCCGCATTGCAATCAGCCGAAAAAGATATTGCTGCGGACAAAGCAGCACAGGCTGCTTACAAGCAAGCTGAATTAAAAAATAGAACAAAAGGTATTACGTCCGCGTCTATTTATTCTCCAGAAGGAGTGAGCGTACCTGTGACAAAATATGTTACACCCAAGGGCGTTTTATATTTAGATCAAAAAAATAAGTTAGTAAATTTTAATAAAGGTACTTATAAAAACTACACTTTAGTTGCTCCTAAAGACGTAACTAAAAGTTTAAAAACTCTTTATAAAAATGATGGTACTAAAACAACAGGTGTTGAAATTGACGGAACTATGTACGAGGATGCAACTAAAAAGAAAAAAATTGATATGTCGGAGTATAGTTTAAAAGAGCCTTCTAAAGACACCCTCAAAACGGACACTTATTATTTAGAAGATGGCACACCTGTTCCTTTACTTATAAAAAATGGAAATCTTCTTCATGCCACAGATTTTGGAACTAATAAGGCAGGAGATGGTTTTACAGCAAACCTTGATATATATGCTAACGGTAGTTTTGATGCACCTAAATCTGGGTTCACAAAGCAGAAATCTTTTATGGAGCCTATAACTGATGTTGAATTATTAAACAAGTATGAAAGCGGTAAACTTGTAAACGGAAAAGTTGAAGAGGCTTTAACACCAAAAGAACTTGCAAGATTAAACTCGGCTATTACTCAATATTTAGCTAAAGATTTTACAACCACTGTTGGTGGCGCTCAAATTTCCAGAGAGATGATGTTACCTCCTGAACTTAAAAAAGCTTTACTGACTAGATTTAAAAAAGGTTTACCAATACCTGACGCGGCTACTGTTTATTTACAAAACACTGAGAGTGATTTTGACATAGGTATTATAGATCTAAAAAATAAGTTGCTTAATAATGATTACGACAACACTGGTATTAATGATAATATTTCAAAAGACATAGAGAGTGTCTTTCCTGACAGCATACTTTTACAAGGAGAGAAGAATGTTCAGTTATTAGAAGCTCAGGGTTGGAAATCTGGCTTTAAAGCTTTCTTTGAAAACATAGAAGCACAAATTAAGGGTGAACTTACAGGAAGCATTGACATACATCCTGTGCAGGAAGCTAGGAAATTATTAGACGCTTTAGCTTTAAGAGTAGTTGAAGTTCAATTAGATATGTTCTCAGGAAATAAACTTAAAAGCGTTACAGATATGGTTATGGAAAACAGTAAAGACATATCAGGGGGTACTTTTACAAGTGACTCTCAAATGTACAATGCTTTGATAAAAGGCCGAAAAAATTTAGGTCTTATTCTTAGAGATATGACACAGATATTAGAAAATAAAAAAACATTTAGAATTTCTGATGTTATTAAAGCTAGAAAAGGTGCTAAAAAAGTATTAAACTTAATTGGAGAATACTCCGCATTTATTCAATTAGTGGAAAAACAAAGCAAAGATCAACAAGGTATAGAGCAGTCTAAATCAGAAAACAAAGCTAAAAGTAAATTTTTTAATAAATTAAAAAGTCAGATAAAAAAATAATGGCTGAACCAGATACAAATCCTTTAATATCTTCTCCTGTAGAAACAGTTGAGGATTCTTATGTTAAGGCTTACGAAAGTTTTACGCCTTTTGAGATAGATGATGAAGATATCTATGAACAAGTGAGAGCTGCAAACACGCCTCAAGAAGCTAGTAAGAACATGGCTCAAAACATTGTAGGTGCTATGACAGAGGGTTATAACCTTCCTGAAGTAAGTTTGGAAAGTTTAAAAGACGGCACATCTCCTTTTTATAAATACATTAGACAAAAGTCTGCTGAAAGAGACCCCGAAGGGAACATCATAGAAGGTGATGCAACTTTAAGTCCAGAGGGTTTTGAGACAGATGAAAGAATTTTAAACTTTTTTTCTAATTTAAATTTTAAAGACAACCCTGTTCTAGAAGGTTTATTTAATCAATTAGGCCCTTCAGCAGCGTTTAGTTTAGCTTTTACGACTAGTGCTCAACAAATATTTAGAAAAGCTCCTGGAACACCTTTTCAAAAGATAATTGCAGCAGGTCTTGGTAGTCTTCCTCTAGGTCTTTTAGCTTCTAATGGCGCAGACTATCTTCAAGAAAAAATATTTGATCCTATAACATTGGATATTTTAAACACAAAAACAACTTTATTTGGTGAGAAACAACCTACCATGCCGTCTCAAAGGGCTCGTTTTTTAAGCGGTAAGGTTCTTGCAGATTTTATTTCATTTATGCCTATGCCTTGGATGGTTAAAACAGGAACTAAAATGGGGGCGGCAAAAGTTTTAACTCATTTAAGGGATAGAGCTAAATTAATTGAAAACTCAAACGTAATTTATAAAGTACCAACAAAGAAAGGTTTCTTTGGAACAGCTAAAGAAGTGCCTCTTGGTAAAGATTTTCAAACATATATGCAAACAGGTAAGTTTCCCATGACTAGAAGATTTTCTACTTTTATAGATAATCTTATAACAGGAGGTGTGGACTTTGCTAAAAAAAGACCTATTCCTTATGCGATCACTGAAGCAGGTTTTGGGGTAGGATCTATGAAAGGTGCCGAGTATGCTGAAGAAGCTTTCCCTGGAGATTTTTTACCTCGATTTGGTTTAGAAACATCGGGGGGATTGAGTGGAGCAATTTCAACACAACCTATATTTCCTGTAACTCGTATATTAGCAGGTGGTTTAAAAAGTGTTTATAATTTGTTTTCAAAAGGAAGACTTACTGAAAAGCCTGTTAAAGAAACTCTTTCAAGCGCAAAAGACAGTTTAGAAAAATTTAGGCAAAGAGCAGGCGTAAAAAACTTTTTAAGTTTTTTAGAAAAATATGGTGTAGACAGCGAAAAGTTTGTTAAAAAATTAGAATCATCTTACATGGGTTTAGACCAAAAGTTTCTAGATGAATTTAATATAGATGTGGGAGCCTTAGAAAAATTAGGTAAATCTTCTGTTGGTTTTAAGAGCGGTGAACCTCTTGCCATTCTATATGAAAGTTCTTTGATGTCTAACTTTGATCATCTTGGTCCAAAGAGAGCTGAAATGTTTGATAAAGCTCAGAATGCGGTTCTTAATCTTATTAAAATTTTAAAAGGTTCTGGTAATGATGAAGCTTTAATTATAGCGGCTCAAATGGAAAAGTCTATGCTTGAGAATAAAATAAGCACTGACGTTGAAACTGCCGTTAGTAACTCGCTTAAAGCATTTCAAACTTTGAGGGGCAATCAAACTGGTGGCGAAAACTATAACCAAGCCTTATCTACGGTTCTTTTTGAAACTTTAGAAAAACAATTAAAGTTAGCCAGAGACACCGAACAAAAGTTTTATGAAAAGGTTGGTGATTTTGAAATAAATAACACCTTTGATGGTACTGATGAAAGGCTTCCTTCTTTTTTAAAGGCTTTTGCAAACAGAGAAGTCATGCCTGATGATGAAGATATTTTAAAGAAATACTTACAATTACCAGGTTTTAAAGACGCTTTTGTTCTTGCTAACAGATTAAAAAATCAATTAGGTATTGAGCCCTCTTCAACAAGTTCAGGGGCTTCTTCTGCTTTAGAAGCTGAAATGCAAGATCTTGTAAAAAGTTTTGATACAACTGTTTTAGGTCAACAAAAAAATAGATTAAGTGCTGAGATAGAAAATATTAGTAATAGAATAATTGATTACAAAGACGATGCGGATTTTGCACAGAAAGCTTTAGCTTATTTAAAAGGTAATGCTCCGACTAAAATAGACACAGCAAGAAAAGGTTTTACAAGAGATCAGATAGCTTCTTTTAAAAAGAGTTTTGATGAACAAAATAAAGTTCATAAAGGTGCTTTAAAATATTATCAAACTTATTTAAAGCAAGCTAAATTAAATCAACCTGAAGCAGCTTCAGTAGGTGATAACTTAGCTCCTGTAACTTACCAAACGCTTGTAGCTTTTAGGGGTGAAATTTTAGAAGAAGCAAGAAAATTCAGGTCTCAAAACCCAAATTCTAAACATGCAAGACGATTAAGCTTATTAGCAGAATCTATTCGGGATGATTTGAGACGTTTAGAAACAGACACTGGTTCAGGACCTGCTTTAAAAATTGCTAACGATTATTCTTTTGCTCTTAACAATGTTTTTACTCGAACTGCCATGGGAAAAGCGGTTAAAACTACAGATAAGTCGGGTGCTTTAACTACTCCGCCAGAATTATTATTTACAAAAGTTAGAGCATTAGATGATCCAACAGCTTTTAGATACAAAGAATTAGAGCATATTCATAATTTTTTAAAAGAAAACAACATAGTAGAAGAAAATAATTTTAAAGACACTCCTATTTATAATAATATTTTATATCAATTAATAAGAAATAATAAATTTGTAAATGGTTTAATAAGTAATAAAGAAATTGTTACATCTAGTGGCGAAAAGAAAATAATTGAAAATTTAAATAAGAAGTCCGCTGAAAATTTATTAAAAAATCCAAATGCTCAGGAAATATTAAATTTTTTTCCAGACCTAAGAAGAGATTTAGACAATGCAATTACCAAGCAATCTCTTGTAGATTTAACTTTAGATGCGGATGGAGCCTTCTTAAAGTCTTTACATGAACAAGGGGCCCTATCTAAAATATTAGAATATGATGATCCTTCAGCTTACATAGCAGAACTTTTAAGAAGTAAAGAGCCTATAACTAATTTAACAAGAGTTTTTTCAGAAGTTAAAAGTTTTATAAAAAACAATCCTAAATCAAGTGCTGTAACTTTTAAAAAAGAAATATCTACGATAGATGGGCAAACTCAACAAATAAAAGGTGTTTTAAATCAAGAAAATATTTTTAATGGTTTTAAAGAATCAATATTAAATCATGTTTTGACTACGTCAGGAATGAACCAAGGCGGTAAATTTAATCCTCAAAAAGCTTACAGCATGTTGTTTGAACCTTTGAAGGGAGTAGGCGGGCGTAGAAGAACTTCTTTAGCAAGTTGGATGAAAAACAATAAATTAATTACAGATAAACAATTAGATTTATTCAAAGAAACTTTAGTTAGTATGTCTAAAATAGATATACAAATGAAAGGTGGAGACATAGATTTATCAGAATTTAATGCTTTTCAACATTTTACAGTTGGAGCTCTTGGTTCTGTAATAGGTACAAGCACACAAAGAATGTTTGGTAAGTTAATTCCAGGAATGGAAGGTGGAGCGGGCCCTGCTAGTATAATTGCGGCAGGACAAGGAGCTAACTTTGCCCGAAATATTATGATGGCGGTTCCAGAATCTTTAAGACAATCCGCCATGGTTAAGGTTATGAGCGACCCACAACTTTTCTTATTGTTAAACAAAGAGTTAAAAGAGGGAGCTCCTGTAAATTATTTTGGAGCCATTGTAAGTGCATTTAAAAAAGCAGGATTAATTGGACAATCTATAACTTTAAAACAATTAATGCCCGTTTTAAAACAAGATGAGGAAGACGGAGAACCAGCTCCTTTTACAGACTTCATTAAAGAAAAATTAAGACAACAAAGTTTTGACCCAGAAAAAGAAGCATTGAAGGCTTCGGTTGAGCCGAGTATACAAACGGGTATTCCCACCACCCAAGTAGCCTCACGTCAGCCATTTTTGAGCGGCCTGAAGATCGCTCCCGCGGGAGGTGGTGGCTCCTCCACCGCCTCCGCGCCAACTGATAGAAGTAAATACGCTTCTTTGTTTCCTAATGATATTATCTCAGGGATGATACCCACAGCTACTATGGCTGACGGTGGTGAAGTACAGTACATGCGTAATGGTGGTCCTCCTAACGAAGGAAATTCTATGGGAATGGGTCTTGAAACAGACCTTGCAGCTCAAGAACAAGTTCAAGGTGGCCTAGATCCTTTTGGGGATACTGGTAGAGATTACAGTACAGAAAAACAACGAAAAATATCTTCTGATAGTGATTTAATGCAAAACTTTATGAAAAATGCTCCAAAAGGTTTTAAAAAAGAATACATGCAAAGAATGTTAACAGAAGGACTAGCTTCTAAGTTGCAAAGAGATGCACAAGGAAATTTAACGGGTCTTTACAGCAAAAACAGACCCACTCCCTTAGAAACAATGAAATTGGATCCAGTTGGTACAATTGCAAAAGCTATGATGCCAGGTCCAGTTGGTTTAATTACAGGTCTTTTTGATTATTTTAATACAGGAGATAGATATACAGGTTACAATCCTAAAATAACAACACAAGAAGATATGAATGATGGTAGTGATTATAATCCATTAATCAAAATTGCAAATGACAGGTTGAAACCTGTTATAAATAAAACAGCTGCATCTCTTTATAATCAAAATCCCGATCAATATACATTAAATGTTTCAGGTATAAATTCACTAAGGAATAGATAAATGCAACTAAGTCAAAATTTTACTCTGGCTGAATTAACAAAAAGCCAGACAGCAGAGCGTAAGGGTATAAAAAATGTGCCTAATTCTGAAGCCATAGAAAATTTAAAGATGCTCGCAGAAAACATTCTGCAGCCTATTCGTAACGAGTTCGGTAGCTTTATTGTATCAAGTGGGTACCGCTGTCCAGAGCTTTCAATAGCGATTGGTAGCTCCAAGAACTCACAACATTGCACAGGAAGCGCGGCTGATTTTGAGGTAGCCAACGTAGATAATTATGTCTTAGCTCAATGGATACGAGACAATCTCGTCTTCGACCAGCTCATAATGGAATGCTATACAGGGGGCAACACAGGATGGATACACTGCTCCTATGCCATGCGAGCTCGTAAAGAACTACTGACATACGACAGAGTAAACAAATACAGACAAGGTCTAATTAAGTAACCACCTCTTCTGATCTTCTCCCAATACCTGACCCGCTAAGTTTATCTTCTCGCGCAAAGACTTGACGATCTTCTCATCAATCGTGTCTTCTACAATCAAGTCTATATATGTCACAGCTTTCTTTTGACCTATTCTATGAGCACGGTCTTCCGACTGTAATCTTATCTCCAGATCATAACTGTTACTATAATAGATCATAGTGTTAGCGGCTGTAAGTGTAATACCATAGCCACCTGTCTTGGGCTGACCCACAAAAAAACGCAAGGAGCTGTTGATATCTTGGAACTTATCCACAGTTAGCTGACGATCTTCTTGCTTGGTTCCGCCATAGTAGGTTGCCACCGAATCGCCACCATACTTAGAAGACAGAACTTTTTCTATTTCTTTTATATCATGTGTGTAGTTACACCAGATAATAACTTTACCTGAACATTCCTCAACCGCGGCCAACAGCTCAGTCATTCTATTGTTGTCTAATACTTTCAGCTCACCCTCGTCACTCATAAGATATCCACAGCATATCTGTTGCAGTCTCATAATCTGTGTAAGTACACTAGCTGTAGTTGCCAGCTGGCCCCCGTCTAACTGGGCCAAGGCATACTTCTTCATCTGCGCGTACAGCTTGGTTTGTTCCGCGGTCAACGGCACACTACGTTTTATGTATATCTTTTC
>Ga0209535_1001858_pt1 | contig 14040 bp, 24 predicted proteins | sample LinPmetageLP28_FD_184041 | JGI IMG/M metagenome (GOLD analysis project Ga0209535, IMG submission 184041) | Marine viral communities from the Pacific Ocean - LP-28 (SPAdes) (version 2) | ecosystem: Environmental > Aquatic > Marine > Oceanic | place: Pacific Ocean | collected 2009-08-22 | reverse complement strand
ATACTCAAATGCGACGATTGCAACGGTAGTGGAGAGATACGATACGGCGACTATGGTGGCGCAGAAGGTACAGCACACCCGTGTGAATGTTGTGAAGGGACAGGCGTCAAATGGTTCAGCGACTACTATCCTACATGGGGCGATTTATTGCTAGATGTACCCAATGCAATGACGTTGAAGCAATGCCGCAATGTATTAGGTACTGAACCAAATTGGCCGCCTGAGAAAACAATACAAGGAGACTTTTAGATATGGAAAAGAAGCTAATAAATTTAGTAGAGAGACAACGTCCACTAGCTGCCGGTGGCATACAGTATCTGTATGAAGTTTCTACCCTACGCAATACATGTGAATTTCACATAGGTGAAGTAGTAAAACCGGCAAAGGTGCGCGCCATGTGTATGGATAGGGATAGCTATAGAGTAACAATAAGAGGCAATAGCTAATGGTATGCAGAACTAAAAAGGTTAGCTATGCAGATAAGATATTCGTAACCAATACATACTCTGCAATAGCACATGTGACTAGGCCAAAGGAAATACCCTTTAAAATGGAAAAAGAAAAAAGCAACACGCAAGATATACATAAGAGAAACCAAGTGATGCGACATAAGATATATGTCGATATTATAACTCACTTTGAAAAAGAATATGAAATTTTATGCAAGTACTATGATATAGATCAAGATAGCGATATCTATGACGATTTAGAAAGCATATCTGAAGCAATAACTGAAGCTGTATATCAGCAGCAAAGCGACAAAAACGCTAAACAATATTAGAGGCAATAGATATGAAGATATATAAGCAAGGCGATAAAGTAATGGTGATGGTCGGGAAGTCTAAAAACATAGAGACGCAACAACTATCAAAACAATTTGGGGATACTTGTAGCGGTGTAGTAACTTTTCAAACAGGTGAAATCGTCGCTGTCAAAACTGATAACGGACAGATAAACGCATTTACTGAAGACGTTAAGAGTATATGATGGACATTTTAATCTGGGTTATTCCCTTCACAATTCTAGGCGTAGTCTTATACAAAACTTGTCCCTTTAGATATTTTTAGAGTAGGAAATTAAATCATGCATGAATATAAATGTAGAATAATTAGGGTAGTAGATGGCGACACGGTAGACGTTGACATTGATCTAGGCTTTGGTGTGTGGCTAAACAATCAACGTGTCCGGCTGTATGGAATAGATACGCCAGAATGTAGGACAAGGGATAGAGAAGAGAAGTACTTTGGCTTCATGGCGAAGGCTTTAGTTAAAGACTTCTTGCCAGAAGGATCAACGCAACGGCTATCGACACGGCTAAAGGGTAAAGGTAGAGGAAAGTTCGGCAGGATACTGGGTGAATTCTGGGTCTATGATGCTTGGACAGATAGAGAAACTACTTTAAACAATGCGCTGTTAGTTAGGAATTATGCAGTTAAGTATGATGGACAATCTAAAAAAGAAATAGAAGATAGCCATAAATTAAATAGAGAAACTATTTGTAAGAGGTTAGGTTATGAGAAAGACTTCTTTAAAAGAAAGTACTCTGCTGAGAATTATAAAAAGCAGAGAGAAGATATTATCCTACAGCCAGCTAAAAGAGAAAGCAAGTGATATGACAGATACATGCTTCGCTATGCTGATTGCTACAGCAGCCCTATGCTACGCCTTGGGTGCAGCAATTGGATGGCACATGAAAAAATCACTGCTATCTAAGAAGAAAAAACCTGTAAGAAACCAAGCCAAAAGAAAGGTAAGTGCCGTGAAGAAAGCGGGACTGAGATAAAATGAAGAACGAAGATGACGACAAAGTAAAAGCTTTCGTGAAGCGAGACATAACTCACGATACCTTTGAGGTTATGTACAACAACTTCTTAACCTATGGAATACTTTTCCCTGAGTTAACGGGAAGAGAACAGAACATCTTGATGGCTTTAGCAGATAGATATAGCGATGCTATTTATGAAATAGTTATGAAGAATAGAAAGGATAATAACGAATGCTAGATATACCATATGAAATCTGGGAAGAAACTTATAAAAGAAACATAAGACCTTTACCAATATGGTGGAGTAGCGAAGAGAATAAAAGAAAAGAGTACGAAGCATTCTCAAAGTTCTGTGTAACAGGAAAGGTAGATAAAAAATATTATGATAAAAGTTAATAAAGAGAATATAAACTCTTCGACAGAAGGTAAGGAACAGATTACGGCTTATGTAGAATACTCACCTGAGTATGACAGAAAGGAAGTATGCTTTAGAATATTTTGGAATGAAGAAGAGGAGAAATTAAAGAGAGAGTTTATCGCATCTATGATAAATTTAGTAGTGGATACTAGGGATAACATTATCATAACTCGTTGCCCAGTTACCGGAGAAACTGCAGATAAAGGCAAAGAGATAACCATTTACTCCTGGATAGGAAAAGGATTAAAGAAATGAAAAATTTTAAACCCATACACATGTTGCTTTTAACTTTATCGACTATAGCTATTGGAGGTTGTGCGCCAATGCTCTTAGCTGGAGGCGCAGTTGTTGGCGCTAAAGGTTATGTTAATGATACAGCACATGAAGAGCAGTTAGGAAAGCACTCGAAAGAGATTAGCGATAACCTCTCAGAGGTTAGGAAAAACTTTAAAACAATTAACAGTAACCTTGCGAAGGTTAAGGAAAACTCTAAAACAATTAACAATAGTATCTCAGAGGTTAAGAAACACGCGAAGACAATCGATAGTAACCTTTTGAAAGTAGAGGAAAATAAAAACCACATAGATGCTTTACATGAAAAGATAAAGATGTTAGAAAGTACTGTAATTAATTTACAAAAACTACTACTCGACAAACCACAACCAACCCAAGTGATAGGAGGCAGCGACAATGTTGTACGGTAATCAGAACACACATCATGAATCAGCATTAGATGGAGGAGAAAGTAACGTGTTAGATCATCTCACCACTACAAATGATAGGGAAGTATTCTTTAAGGTTTATGAGCAAGACGTAGTAGGTGAAGCTACTGGCTGCGAAGCTTATAAGCATAAGATGTTAACGCGAGGTAACGGTATCTCTGAAGAGGATAGTTTTCTGTCTATAGTAAAGTCTAACTATAGGATAGTAGAGAACGAAGAAATACTTATGCCTCTACAAGAGCAAATGATTAATTACTTTGACCCTACAGTCCTGGCTGATGTTCAGATCAAAGATCACATTGCCAAAGATGGTGCTGTATGTTTCTCGGAGTATATCTTTCCTAGCGTAAAGAAACCTGTCGAGACAGACACCGGACATAAAACAAATATGATGCTTCGATTTATTCTAAAGAATACTTTTAATGGATCATCCTCTGTTGTCTTTTATGGTGGGTTAATAGATGCTTTCTGCACCAACGGTATGATCTTAGGTGACTACGATGTGACTAGGCGTAAGCACACAAAGAACTTTACTATAGATGGTTTCATTAAAGCCTTTGATGATTGTATGGTTAACTATAAAAATGTAGCAGATACATATCAAAAATGGGCTGACACTAAGATTAGTTACAGGCATAACGTACCGCTCTTGTTTTCTAAACTCACTAACAACCAAGACCCTAAGAAGAAAAATACTTTAGCGGATAGGTTGTATGCTCAATGCATGGATGAGGTTACTAATCGAGGTAATAATTTGTTTGCTGTAACATCAGCCATGACACACTATGCTAGTCACAATGACAATAGGTTCCCATTGCGTAGCAACGCTGACAATGATAGCTTATTTAAGCGGCAAGAAACTGTACGCAAATGGTTTAACTCTAAAACATTTGAGGAGTTTCTTGAAGCAGCATAATAACAATTAGATTAGAAAGGAAGTTGAAATGGTTTATGATTATAAAACCCATGAGGAAATTCCATCTTACATGAAGGATTATATTCTAGGTGTCGCTGACTGTGTTGCTATAGAGCAGTTAGACTTAGACGACATCAACGACTTTCTAAATGGTCTTGAGGAGTGGGCTAGTGATGATCAAGATTACATCCATACTACTCTAAGAACCATTCACTAGTTGTCAGGGGCAGGTTTATTTAAGACAATAAGCCTGTCCCTTCTACCCGCCTTACCACTAGTACACATAAACACAATGGAGAGCCACCATGAAAAAGATTAGAATTGGAGAGGAAGTTTTCTTAAAGTACGAAAGAGAAAACCATGATTGGAAACATGAGGGTAATAAAGGTACAGCAAATATTCCTTATATATCTTTATACAAAGATAACTTAGACCACCCACCATCCAGAGTAAGTACTGTGTCTTTAAAGAAATTAATTCTTGGTTCTTTAAATTTAAAATCCTTTAAAAGTATAAGTCAGAAAGAAATAGAAGATGTTATTAAAGATTTAAAAAAGATACAAGAAGACTTAGAACAGTATCTTAGTGACGACTACCCTGAGTTTGGCTTTGGAGATAATACATAATGAGTTATAATCTAAGCGCAATAATAAAAGACTTATCTCTTAGTGGTAACGAGAATAAATTAATAGACCCTGCCACAATTAAGATAGGTTTACTTAAAATAAAAGAAGACGACAGGGAGAATGATGCTTACATCATAGCAACCCTCAACGAAACACTAGATAAAATAAACGATATTGTTTTCCTAAGTCTTGCACAAGAACAAAAGCTACATGATTTGGCTACAAGAGTACAAGTATTGAGAGATGAGGTACTTAAAATTCATAAGAACAGGTAAGTAAAATGGATGAGAAATCAACTATAAAAATTCTGAAAGATCAGATATCTCAGATGACTTCTGCAACTTACTCTCACTATAAAAGAATAGCGGAGTTAGTAGAAGAGAATGAATACCTAAGAAAGAGAGTAAACTACTTAGATAATAAACTAGAGCAAATATCAGATAGGAAGCTAAATGAAAGTTGAACTTATAAATAAATTGGGAGATGATCTTACAGTTGTTGATGCGGCAAGGGTTTCTTTTGACAAACAGTCTGAGTGGAAGAAGAACATAAACTCTCCACCAACTGATAAAGAACTTTATGAGAAAGATATAAAGCTAATTAAATACTTAGCTAGGCACAACCACTTCACTCCCTTCACTCATTGTTCTATAACTTTAAGAGAAACTGTACCTATATTTGTTGCTAGGCAAAGATTTAAACACACGGTCGGTTTTACTTACAACGAAGTGAGTAGAAGATATGTGGATAGTGATCCTGAATTTTATTCTCCTGAGATATGGAGGTTTAGGGCAGACAATATCAAGCAAGGTTCTGATAAAGAAGGTGTTTTAGACGAACGGTTAGATAGAAAAATTTGGTTTGTTGATGGGGTTTCTCGCGCCATAGATCAAACTACAAGCACTCCAAAAGAAATATACTATACATGCATGAAAACTTACGAGGCATTGTTAGCATTAAATATCTGTCCTGAACAAGCGAGAATGGTTTTACCACAAGCAATGTATACAAGTTATTATGTTACAGGTTCACTGGCTGCATTTGCTAGAGCATATAATCTACGAAGTGAAGACACAGCACAACAAGAAATTAAAGAGTTGGCTACAGAATGGGATAAAATAATTAGCAAGTTGTTTCCTGAAAGCTGGGAAGCATTGACAAATAATAATAATGAAGAGGTAGTTAACTAATGGCTACAAGAAAAACTAAAGAATTAAAAACTAAATCTGAAATGAAAAGACACATGAAAACAAGTATAGGTAATTCAATTAATACTAGTCCTAAAAGTAAACATAAAAAAAGGGATTGGAAAGCGTATCGTGGACAGGGAAAATGAAACATCTGTGGGAAAAAGATAGAAAAACAATTTATAAAGAACTATTAGATTTATATCTTGATGAAGGTTATTCTAGAAAAGAAGCTAGACGATTAGCAACAGAGGAGACAGACGAAATAAAAGCTGGTGACTTTTCTTTTGTGTCTAACATTATGGATGAACAGGAAGATTGTTAAGATTTTATATACAGCTCTCTCATACGTGAACAATTTTTTAAGCTATTGATTTTAATATATAAAAATAAATTATTGATTAAGTTTTTTAAATATGTTATTTAGTTATTCACCACTAGCTAAGAGGAAAACATGGACAACGAAGAGAACGTATTGATTGAAGCACATAGGTCGTGCGATAGTTGCGGTTCATCAGATGCAAGAGCATTGTACTCTGATGGACATGAGTATTGTTTTAGTTGTCAAACAAGATTTGAAGGCGAAGGAGATTACCCTATCATGTCTAAACCTATCACCACTAATGTCACCCCATTAAAATCTACTGAAGGAATAATAACTTCAATACCTGATAGAAAGATAGCTTCTAACACTTGTAAAAAATACAATGTTAGAGTAGTTAAAGATCAAGAAGGTAATATAATAAAGCATCGTTATCCTTACTATGATGTTAAAGGTAACCACATTGCTGACAAGGTTCGTATCGTAGAGACAAAAGACTTTCCAACAGAGCCGGTAGGAGCATTAAGTAAGGCTGCTCTGTTTGGTCAGAACCTTTTCAGTTCCGGTGGTAAATACGTTACAATTTGTGAAGGCGAGTTGGATGCCTTGTCTGCATTTGAAATGCTTGGAAGCAAATGGCCTGTGTTGTCTATCAAGAATGGTGTTCATTCTGCATTCAAAGATTGCAAGGCTAACTTAGAATACCTTTCAAAGTTTGATAATGTAGTCTTGTGTTTTGATGCAGATGACAAGGGAAAGAAAGCATCACAACAAGTAGCCACACTGTTCGAGCCAAACACTTGCCGCATTGTTAACATGACTGATGGTAAGGATGCGTCTGAATACCTACAGGGTGGCAAGCGTGAACAGTTTTCCCAAGCATGGTGGAACGCCAAGGTCTACACCCCCGCCGGTATCCTTAATCTGGCTGACATGGGTGATGGCCTGTACGATGAAGGTGAGTACAAGACTTGTCTGTATCCATTCGAGGGTTTGAATGAGAAGCTGTATGGTATTCGTACAGGTGAGCTAGTAACATTCACGGCTGGTACAGGTACTGGTAAGTCCAGCGTCATGCGTGAACTTATGCATCATGTACTGAACAACACAGAAGAAAACATTGGTGTGATATCTTTGGAAGAGAATGTCAGGTCCACCATCTTCCACCTCATGTCGGTCGAGGCAAACGCTAGGCTGTACATTCGAGAGGTGCGTGATCAATTTAGTATGAGTGACTTACGCACTTGGCAAGATGCAACGGTGGGTACTCGTAGGTTCTTTGCCTTCGATCACTTTGGAAGCATGAAGACTGATGAGATACTTTCGCGTGTACGTTACATGGTGAAAGCGCTAGACTGTAAGTGGATATTCTTGGATCACTTATCAATCCTGGTGTCTGGTCTGGAAGGTGATGATGAACGTAGGAACATTGATAATCTGATGACCAAGCTAAGATCGATTGTCGAAGAGACAAACGTAGCTATGCTTCTTGTCTCTCACCTACGCCGCGCACAAGGCGACAACGGCCATGAGAATGGTAGAGAGGTTAGCTTGTCACACCTTAGAGGTAGCCAGAGCATAGCGCAGCTTAGTGATGCGGTGGTGGCTATGGAGCGTGACCAACAGTCTGATGATCCTAACATAGCCAACACAACAACCATCAGAGTATTGAAGAACAGGTATGCGGGAGATACAGGTGTAGCTTCTCACTTATTCTTTAACAAAGATACGGGAAGGTTGACAGAGGTACACAATCTAGGTGATGATCCAGAAGGAGATAGTTCAGATAAAGAACTTTAACTACATGGTGGAGTGACTATGAAAAAAATAATTCATGTAAACATGCATGTCATTCGTAAAAATAAAAAGAAAGGTGAACGTAACCCAACGATTACAGTCAAGACATACAAGACTAACACCTACGCCCATGAAGTTGAAATACTCGGACCAAGCAAAGTTATTTACTCGCCAGATAAACCATTATCGTGTGGTGCTAGGTTGTGGATTGAAACACATAGCGAGGTTGTGGCTGACGGACAGTCAGTTTAATTGTTGTGTGAGATAAAAATGTATGAATTAAAAGTAAAAACCGGAACATATAGATCAGATACTTTATTTTCATTAATGTGGGCTGTATTTTATCATAGGCTACATCATTGGAAAAAAGGTGAGGGGTTTGTAGATTAGAAATGGAAGTTGTCTTAGACATTGAGACTGATGGCTTAGATGCAACAGAAATATTTTGTATCGTAGCCAAGGAACGTGAGTCAGGTAAGATACATGTCTGGAAAGAGCAACAGTGTTATGAAACATTTCCTTTGTTCGCAAAGCGTGTGTCTAAATTCATCATGCACAACGGCATATCTTTTGACGCCTATGTTCTTAACAACCTTACTTCAGTTGATATTGATATAGATCGTATTGAGGATACTCTAATCTTATCCCAGCTTACATCTCCTGTAAGAGATGGCGGTCATTCCCTGGAATCTTGGGGGCAAAGGTTAGGCTTCGATAAGATAGACTTCCATGACTTCTCTTGTCTCACTCAAGAGATGGTGGACTATTGTATTCGAGATGTAGAGCTTACCGAGAGAGTTTACATTGCGCTTCAGACAGACGTGAAGTCTATTCGTAGACAGTGTATAGATTTAGAATACGAAGTTAGGAAGTTAGTTTCTCAACAAGAGAGGAACGGCTTCACCTTGGATATGCAGAAGGCTACTTGTCTTGTTGCTAAATTAAAAGATCAATCAGATCAAATTGAAAAAGATGTTACAGATATGTTCCCGCCTATACCTGTACTTGTCAGGGAAGTTATACCTAAAATTAAAAAAGATGGTAGCTTATCTACGGTTGGGCTAAGACACATAGAAGATATATCTACTGTGGGTGGTGTTCACTCTGCTATCGACTATCAAGAATTTAACCTGTCTTCCAGGCAACAGATAGTTAAAAGACTTTTATCTAAAGGTTGGAAGCCTAAGAAGTTTACAGAGAAAGGTCATCCGATTGTTGATGAGGGTGTGCTGAAGGATGTAGATTTACCTGAAGCAAAAAAGATAGCAGAGTTTCTCATGCTTCGTAAAAGGATAGCACAGATACAATCGTGGATAGATGCTGTTAAAGATGATGGAAAGGTACATGGACAAGTTCTTACGCTACGTGCTATCTCTGGAAGAATGGCGCATCATTCTCCGAATATGGCGCAGGTTCCAGCTAGTTACTCACCGTATGGTAAGGAATGCAGAGAATGCTGGACTGCTGGGGATTCACCTAGTCTTGTACTTGTTGGCTGTGATGCTTCTTCTTTGGAACTACGTGCGCTGGCACATTATTTAAACGATAGTAAGTTCACTAGCGATGTTGTTGATGGTGACATACACACTGCTAACCAACATGCGGCAGGGTTAGAGACACGCGATCAAGCTAAGACATTTATCTATGCGTTTATCTATGGTGCAGGGGCAGCTAAAATTGGCTCTGTGGTAGGCGGTACAGCACAAGATGGTCAGAGACTAATAGATACCTTCTTGTCTAACGTGCCAGCCTTGGCAACGCTTAGAGCGAAAGTAGATGCTGCCTCTAACAGAGGATATCTTATCGGTTTGGATGGTAGGAAACTCATGGTGAGGAACAAACACTCGGCAGTAAATCTTTTAGTACAAGGTGCAGGTGCAGTAATATGTAAGCAATGGTTAGTTGACATACATGATTCACTCTCCTACACTGAAATGAAGGCGCGTCTTGTTGCGTCAATACATGACGAATACCAACATGAAATTAATAAAGATCAGGCTGAAGAATTTGGAGAGCTAACCAAATTGGCTATGAGAAAAACTCAAGAAAGGTTAGGTATCAAATGCCCACTGGACAGCGAATACAAAGTCGGCCACAACTGGTCACTGACGCATTAATAACTTTAACAAATGCGGAGTTGAGGACCAGCGCTTTCATTGGTAAGTCTCGTAATAAAAAGAACAGAGGTGCTGGGGTATTTGATAGCTCCGTTGCAGATACTCACATGATAGATATCATAGGCGCAGAGGCTGAGTTAGCTTTTGCAAAACTATGTAACTTATATCCGACAGACTTTATGATACTCGATCCTAAATCAAAAGCTAAAGGGACTGACGACGGTGATCTAAATATAGATGGTGTTTGTGTTGATGTTAAAACCACAACCCATGAGAATGGGATGTTGCTCTGCAATTCAAAACACCTTTCTGGTATAGATTTATTTGCTTTAATAATAAAGAAAGGAGAAGACACGTTTCAATTAAAAGGCTTCATGCTTGCGACTGAACTTATAGCTGAAGATAGGTTTGGTAGAGCGGAAGGTAAACTTAAAAGACCTGCATATGTGGCTAAACAAGATGAATTATATTGTTATGAAACTGCTATGCAAAAGTTAAAAAAAATATCTTGACACTATAAAATTATACCTGTATTTTATAAACTCAACTATCAAACTAAGTAGTTAGACTTAGTAAATTGTAAAGGAGAATGTACTATGGATACTCATATTATTTCTGGTAAAGCTTACTGGGCAAGCGTCGTTAAACCAAACACAACTTACGAAGATGCATGGCAAGTTGATGTTTGCCTTGATGAAGACAGTAAAAGTATGGTCGAAAGTCTTGGTCTTACTGTTCAGAACAAAGGCGATGAGAAAGGTGACTTTGTAAAAATTAAGCGTAAGGTAAACAAGCTTGATGGTTCACAACGCCCTGCTCCTATTGTTAAAGATTCTGATAATAACGATTGGGATGATAGGCTTATCGGGAATGGTAGTCTGGTCAATGTTAAATTTTCTACTTACGATTGGAACTACAACAATAAAAAAGGTAAAGCCTCTTTTCTTCTTGCTGTTCAGGTAGTTGACTTAGTTCCCTACGGCGGCGGTGGTTCAGAATTTGAACCTGTTAAAGATGGCTTCGTAGTTGGTGGTGGTGAGGCTGCTCAAGAAGCTCCTTTCTAGAGCAGATCACAATAAGGGGTTGCCTCTCTGGGTGAAATGCGGCAACTGAGTTAGTAGTGCGGGAGGGAGACTAACACTTTTAAGGAAATAACTATGTCAAAACATGCTTTGATTACAGGACTTACTGGACAAGATGGTTCTTATCTAGCTGAATTACTCCTATCAAAAAACTATCATGTTCATGGTTTGGTCAGGCGTAGCTCAACACCTAACACAAAAAATATAGAACATATTCTAGACAACGCCAACATCTCCATACATGTAGGAGACATGACTGATAGCGCTGGTTTAACCAAGATAGTAAACAACATCAAACCTGTTGAAGTCTATAACCTAGCTGCACAAAGCCATGTGAAAATATCTTTTGATACTCCTGTATGTACGGGAGACATAAACGCTCTTGGTTCAATGCGTTTGCTTGAGGCATGTAGGAATATAAAAGATTGTCCTCAACCAAAGTTTTATCAAGCTTCATCTAGCGAGTTGTTTGGAAAGATACAGGAGCCAATTCAAAATGAAACAACTCCAATGTATCCTCGCTCACCATATGGCGTAGCAAAACACTATGCTTACTGGGCAGTAAAAAATTATCGAGAAGCCTACAACATGTTTGCTTGTAACGGCATCCTGTTCAACCATGAAAGTCCTAGACGGGGAGAAGAGTTTGTCACTAGAAAAGTAACCAAGTACGTGGCTAACTGGCATCCAAATTCTAAACCACTTGAGTTAGGAAACCTTTCTAGTCTGCGAGATTGGGGACATGCTAAAGATTATGTTAAGGGCATGTGGCTTATGCTACAAGCGCCAGAGGCTGACGACTATGTGTTAGCTACAGGTAAGAAGAACAGTGTTCGTGAACTGGTAGAAAGTTGTTTCTTGATAGCTTGTAATAGGACTGTTGTCTGGGAAGGAGAAGGGGTTGATGAGAAGGGGTATGTTTTTTTCACTGATGTATACAACAAACCTCAAAAACATTTAGTGGTTGTAGTTAATCCTGATTTTTATAGGCCATCTGAAGTGGATGTTTTATGTGGCGATTCTACCAAGGCTAAGACAAAATTAAAGTGGACTTGTGATTATACTTTTACATCTCTAATAAAAGAGATGTTACTAGCAGATAAACCAGAAAAATATTGGTTTACAAACGGAGGTGAATTACCTAATGGTTACTGAAATTAACTGGCCTTTAGCCCATGACACTTGGGACAATAAAGAACGAGATGCAATGCATGAAGTTATTGCTTCTGGTAGATTTACTTTCGGAGAAAAAGTAAAAAAGTTTGAGGACGAATTTTGTGAGTACTTCGGATTTCCTTACGCTGTTCAAGTTAACAGTGGTGGTAGCGCTAACCTTTTAATGGTGGCTGCTGCTGTTGAAAGAGGATGGATATCCAAGGGAGATAAAGTTATTGTACCTGCCGTTGGTTGGAGTACATCTTACTTCCCGTTTATTCAGTACGGCATTGACTTAATTTTTGTAGATGTTGATAAAGATACTTGGAACATTAATGTAGATCAAATTGAGGACAACATAAAGGACGATGTAAAGGGTATTCTAGCTATCAATATTTTAGGTAATCCTTGTGACTTTAAAACACTCAACTCTCTGTGTAATAAATATGATTTAATATTGTTTGAAGACAACTGCGAGTCTATGGGTGCAAAGCAAGGAGACGCTTACTGTGGTGGGTTTGGTGATATAGGTACGTTCAGTACATTCTTCAGTCATCACATACAAACTATGGAAGGTGGTATGGTTGTCTGTAATGATCCTGAGACATATAACAAGCTGTTAAGTCTTAGGTCACATGGATGGACAAGAGGTACAAAGTACTACACAAACAATCCTTTTGAGTTTGTTACGCTAGGATATAATGTACGGCCAGGAGAATTGAATGGTGCTTTAGGTTCTGTCCAGCTAAATAAATTAGATGACATGAACAATCAAAGAATTAAAAACGCAGATACATTTATAAAATATTTTGATAACAAAGACTACTGTAGGATTCAAAAGGTGGAGGATAATAGTCTTTCCTCATGGTTTGGTTTTGGTCTTGTCTTTGATCGTAACTCGTTTAGGCAAAGAACAAAACAAATTCTTGAAGAGTATTCTATTGATAACAGACCTATATGTACTGGTAATTTTTTCAATCAGCCTGTATGTAAAAAGTATTATAAGAACATTGAGAGAGGAGCAGTGCTAGTCGAAGCACGTAAACTTGATGACAATGGTTTGTTCTTAGGAAACAACCCTATGGATTTAGAGCCAGCTATAAAAAGCCTTAGTAAAATTTTAGACCATGAGTTTGGTGAGAAAAGTATTTCAAATTCAGGATCATTATAGATGACAAAAACTATAGATACTATTGTTGAAGATATCTACAACATCTTTGAATGTGATGAAGAGGTTAAGGTAAAGAAAGAAGACTTAGATGAATTAGCAAAAGGTATAGTGGATGCTGTTACTGGCTCCATTAAAGAGAGAGAAAGATCAAGAGGTAATTTAAGGTTGTCTCTTATCGGTCATCCTGACAGAAAGATTTGGTACACTGTTAGAGATGGCGACAAGATGGGTAAGGAAAAGTTAAAGGGACAAGACAAAATAAAGTTCTTGTATGGTCATATCCTAGAGTCTCTTCTTATCTTTCTCTCTCGTACTGCCGGTCATACAGTTACTGATGAACAGAAGACTGTTACTGTTAATGGTGTGGTCGGTCATCAAGATGCCATAGTTGATAATGTCCTTGTTGATTTCAAGAGTGCATCAAGTTATGGGTTTAAGAAATTTAAAGAAAATAAAATTCATTCAGATGATCCGTTTGGTTACATAGCACAAATATCTGCTTATGCTAAAGCAAATAACTTAGATAAGGCTGGCTTCGTAGTAATAGATAAATCATCAGGTGAACTTTGTTATTGTCCTGTTCATTCTATGGAGATGATAAATGCAGAAGAAAGGATTGAGTCTCTTAAACAGACTGTTAAATCTGATATTGCTCCCCCTCGCTGTTATAGCGATATTCCTGATGGTAAGTCTGGGAACCATAAGCTTCATATTGGCTGTGTTTATTGTTCTTATAAGCACGTTTGTTGGTCTGATGCTAAC
>Ga0209535_1001857_pt1 | contig 14042 bp, 12 predicted proteins | sample LinPmetageLP28_FD_184041 | JGI IMG/M metagenome (GOLD analysis project Ga0209535, IMG submission 184041) | Marine viral communities from the Pacific Ocean - LP-28 (SPAdes) (version 2) | ecosystem: Environmental > Aquatic > Marine > Oceanic | place: Pacific Ocean | collected 2009-08-22 | reverse complement strand
CATGCGATAGATGATGTCCAACACTACTAATTTCAGCAACGGTGTCCTTCATTATATAAGGAATAGTGCCTAGTAGTTCTGTATGAGTACGCCAAGCACCGCCCCATTTTTCTCCGCTTTTAAATTTACGTAGTTGTCTTAGGTATGGTTTTTCGTAATAAACTATTTTATCAAATGGTCCATACTCAAGTGCCTTCTTTTGTAAAGCAACCGGAATAGCAGAATCGTTTTTCTTTTTGCTATAGCGTTCGGCATGTCCAGCAAAAAGTATATTATGATTGTTTAATACGGTCAGTGCCGCATCATGGAATCCAGAACTAACTCCTAGTATCTTCATTTACCAACCTATCTTTTCCCAAGGTACATCTTTGTCGCCAAAGTGTCCATATGTACAGTTCTTACTATATTCATTATAGTTGAAAAGATCAAATCTGTCAATGATTCCTTTTGGTGTTAGATCAACATTGTCTCGTATAAACTTTTGAATACTAGCATTGTGTCCATTTGAATCAATATAGATGCTGGTAGGTTCTTTTATTCCAATAGCATAACTTAATTGTATTTGACACCAATCAGCCATGTAATCTGCTACAACATTCTTTGCTAACCAACGTGCCATATAGGCCGCACTTCTATCTACTTTTGTGGGGTCTTTACCACTAAAAGCACCACCACCATGAGGGGCAAAGCCACCATAAGTGTCAACAATAATTTTACGTCCTGTGACGCCTGCATCACCGTCAGGCCCTCCAATAACAAAATTGCCAGTAGGATTAAGGTGAAATACTGTGTCGTCATCAATTAGTCCTTCAAGTGTTTCTTCACATGCCATCTTAGCAGCCATACGTGAACTTTCGTAAAAACCTTCTTTGTGTTGTGTACTAACTACAACTTGATCAATACGTTTAACATTGGCACCATCATATTCTACACTCACTTGACTCTTAGCATCAGGCCCAAGATATTCGTATCCATCTTCTCTTTTTGCTTTTAGATTTTTTAGTATTTCATGTGAGTAGTGTATCGGAGCAGGCATGTATGCATCATTTTGATTACATGCATATCCAAACATCAGTCCTTGATCACCTGCACCAAAGTCGTCTGTGCCTAAACCTATGTCACTGCTTTGTGAATGCAACTGATTGTTTATTGTTTTGTTGTCAACAGTTAGTTTGTCCCAATGGAAACCGTCTTGCTCGTAACCTATTTGTTTAACCTTATCACGAATAATCTGTTCAACTTGTTCGTTTGTAACATTAAAGTTTTTTACTTCGCCTGCTAGTACAACATAGTTTGTTGTGACCATAGTTTCAACTGCCACACGTGTGCTAGTGTCACCAGCTTTTAGTCCAGCATCTACTAGTGCATCTGAAATTTGATCTGCTATCTTGTCAGGATGCCCTTCGCTTACTGACTCTGATGTAAATATGTAACTCATTTGTATATAAAAGGATCCCTCTTCCGTAGTTCTTTTAGTTTTTTTCTGTAGCGTATTTCTAGTTTAATCTTACTAATAAGATTTCTAATCCATGTTATCATTATACATGCCTTTTGTTTGTTTGTCAAGTAGTTCTGGATCAAATAGTGGAACGGCACAAAAAGTAAGTGTACCTTTTTTTAATTTTGACAAACTACGTTTATATGCAATTACTGTTTCTAAGTTATAATAATTATACTCTGAATCAATGGGGGTGTCCCATTCTAATGAGCTTCCTATCTGTTTTTCATGTTGAATATCATAATTTGGATCTACGGTTCCTGCGAACTCGTGCCAGTCATTTGACCAATCTAATAGATAAGGTAGTATGAGCATTCTCCATCCTTTGCTCATCTTAGCACGCCAAGGATAATTAAGAATTCTCAGTCTATACTCATACAAACTATTGTCTCCGCCTGTCCACGGAATAGTACTTTGGTTTGCAAAAATTGTGCCTTCAATCATTGCAGGGTGTACGCGACCCCTACTAAAATATGTATCGTACCCATCTAGGTCTTCGGGCAAGGGAATTGTATAACCTATACTTGCTAGTCCTCTAAATCCTAGACAGTTGCGTATTGTTTGTTGTTCTGCAAATGTAACTTCATCCTTCTTTGCCTTTAATTGTTTAAACCACTCTGGCATATGGTTACGCATCGGAGTAGGTTGTGGGCATTTCAAGTACTGTATTTTAGGATCGTTGCAATACTCCCAAGTTAGATAGGTCATAGTAGGGGAACTTGTAGTTGTTTACTGTCGTGCCATGTATAATCATATTCAGCGTAACTATCGCTGGTCTTAATACTGTACACATCGAGATGCTGTGTAAGTTTTTCTAGTATTTGATGGAAGTCATCAGTTCCAAAACTTTGTTGTAAATCTACTTGTCCAATCTTAGGATGTCCTATTGTCAGGCTAGGCTCCTTGGGATCAAAGTTGTTTGCTACAAGCCATGTTCTAAACTGTTTAAGTTTGTCTTGCATAAACTGTTCGTCTTTGGTTGCTTTGCCCCATTCAATATCAAAGTCACCAGCAGCTTCAGTTTGAGGTTTTAGTGTTGTGGTAGTAAGTTCATCGAGTCTACTATCTCCGCCTTCGTCACTGAACACTTCATAATGATGCTTACCAACTGCTTTGTTAACTCCAACATAAACTCCACCAGGGTCACGTGCAATAGTATCAATACCAAATAGATTATAGTCCTCTTCGTCTAAAATAAAACGAGGAGCATTTAGCCAACACATTACGTTGCTAGGACGTACCCATTCTGGAGTCGTTGCTTGTCTGCCAAGACTTAGTATAAGACATTCTGCCTCGTGACACAATAAATTTAGTTGCCTAATATACCATCGTGTTTCAGCATCTGCGGCAGTATAGTGTTTGCTCATTGCACCACTAACACCTTGTGTTTCTTCAAAGTATAAATGCAGTTGATTAAACTTATTGTGATTTACTTCAATAATATCTTTACCAGCACGTTCACTGTAGTTGGTTTCTACCATATTAGCAGAAGTAAAGTAATCCTTTATCATGTAATCAATGCTACTGCCATTTATTCCTGCTATTGTTCTGTTTATCTCACTAGCCAGAAAATCTAAATCACGTGAGCCATCTGGAAATCCAAAAAAACAGTAGTTCTTTTCTAAGTGCAATTTATTGTCTAATATACTATTGAATGCACCAAGCCATTTGCGGCTTAGACTGTTGTCATAAACATCAAAACACACAGGTATAATAAAACCACTTGTGTTTCTTAATAACATTTCTACTTTATCTATTGTTTTCATAATTTTAATACCTCAGATAAGTTGCATAATATTTTATCCTTGTTGTAAGCACCAAATAATATATTTCCTTGTTCTAAATCAAAATAGTCAATTACTTTAGCATACTGTTCACCATATGTGTTCCACATATAATCCATTGGTATATTTTCTAAAATTGCTATACCGTTCATGACTGTGCTTTGCGGGCACATGTTTGCGTTGTCATATATTGTAATTGGATCTGTTTCATCTTTTATTTTTGTGTATCGTAACCCTATTCTATTCCAACTAGCATCGTAGCCTTTGGTCAAACTTATACCGACACTTGCAATACTAGGATGACTAACATCAACATCAATGCCTTTACTACAACTACACCATGCTCCGTCGAGGTGTATTGGTATATTTTTTTCATATGCTTCTCCTAGTATGTCTGCAAATTGCGGATGTAGTCCTACATAAGCAGGAAACGGTGTTGCAATTACCAATGGCTGATTTGGTATTAATTTACCAGGCACACTCCATGTTCGATGTGGACGTAATCTACTATAGTACGTGTAATCATGTTCTAGTATTTGTAGGTTATGCTGTCCATATTTTATTAATAGTCCTTCAAGATATTGATGACATCCAATAATTATTTCTTTGTGCGGAAACTGATCTAAATTAGTAAGTTTAAACCCTTTATTGTTTTGTACATAATAATCAAAATATTCTTTAAATTCAATGTAGGAACGCCCAACTGCATAATGCGGTGATTCGCCATAGAGTATTTTTTCTCTCACACCAAACAAAAAGTCATCACGTAGAACTTTTATTCCTGGAGTTAATAAACTTTTGTCAAACATATGTGTGTATCACTATCATTTTTTTTGTATCAATGCCAGCTGATTTTGTATCAATACCACAATGTGGGTGTAGACTATTCCACCAGATTATCCCACCTTGTTGCCATTGCATATCTTGTAACAACACATAGTTTCGATGGTCGACTAGTTGATTCCATTTCTTGCTAAAAAATTGACTATTATCGCTGGCAACACTATCATGCCACACTTCGTGCTCAGCCGGTTTTTCTAATAACTTATCAGCAAATACCAATGTACTACAAGCACTACAGTCAGGAAGATTATTAACACTTACTGGAATCAAAAAACTTGCAAATTGTGTACCATTTGGGTTGTGTTCTTTTTCTGGTATAATTTTTACATCTCGATGTATTCTGTGACTTTTGTTTATATCACTTAAAAATCCAAAAATCAGTTGCAAATCTGATCTTCCGGTATAATCTCTAAGAGGAGAAAGCACATGTTCAACAAACCATGGATACGCATCAGTGTGATTAATGTCAATTCCTTTGGTTGTACCTGTAGAAACTTTTGTTTTATCTTTGAGTATATCATATGCTTCGGTTGCATTTTGGGCATCCATATAAGATACTATACTGTTTAATTCACTAAGTGAAAAAAAGTTTTCTTGATATCCACAATGTTCATTGTACTTAAACTTCAATATTATCCCACCATTCTAATGTGTCTTCGCATCCTTGAGGTCCTGCAAAGATATCTCTCATACAAAGTTCATTTGGGCGTATGTTTTCCAGTGTTAACATTCTGCGTTTGCCTTTACGCATACCTCGTTGGTATTCTTCATCGCTGTATTGTTCTTGTATGGTTGGTCGATTCTTCAGTTGTAATAATACATCTTTAAGTGCCGGCCCAAGTATAAATTTATTTACTATACTATCGACCCGACGGTCAAGTAAATCACGCGGCAGAGCAAGTGGCGACATTATAACATCAGGAGTAAAAGTAAAAATTACTTTTGCAAGTATCTCTACGTCAAGTTCGTCGGCTAAGGCCTGCATGTTGCTGATATCAAACATACCAGGTAATGTTAATGTATAGTCTAAACGCATCATGCGTTTATTACGTGCAAGTGGTAATAGTTTGCGGAAGTTATCTACAAATTGATCATACTTTAGTCCGGTGCGTATATACTCGCCGATAGCACCTGTTCCATCTAAACTTGCACATATCTGCCAATCACGTATCTTGCTTAGTATGTCTTCACCAAGATCAATGCCCTTATACTTGATTCTACTTAGGTTTGTATTATAACGTGCATAAAGATAAGGACCATCACCTAGTTCAACGATACGTTTCATATACCGCCAATGTTGTTCATACATAAGGGGTTCTCCGCCAACCCAATATATTTCTTCTATCCTATGTTGTTCAACAGCATCGCTAAATTCTTGTTCTATCTGTGTGTCTTGGAACTTGCTAATCTCTTTGCGTACTTCTGGAACCATCCAGTTATTTGTAGGATCTTTCCAATTGGTCATGGCATGTTTTTTTTGTTCAGTTTCCCAACTGCTACTCAACATATCACCACAGGTTCTACATTTAAAGTTACAAAGATTTGAGAAACGATAATCCCAACTAACCGGTTGCATTGACGTCCAACCATCATCTAAGGTGCTTGTCCAAATGTCTTCATACTTGTGCTGAAACAGATGCCAAAAGTACGTACGGTAGACATCAGTGTTAAGCAACTTGTCTGTGCATACTTCACATTCACTTAATTTTTCGCCAGCCATCATCCTACGCCTTATACTACGCATATGATCACTATTCCAATGCTGTTCTAGTGTTAGAGGATTATACTCGCCGGTGCCCTCTTTGGTATCAATGTATTGTTTAAAACTCTGTGCAGGTTCACGCGAGGCACAACATAATCGCCGTTCTGTTTGCGGACTAAGATAAGTGTGTGTCCATGGAGCCATACATAGGTTCTCTGGCTTGTTGTCAGGACGATCTACCATACAAATGCAAACTGATCTTGTTCTGTAAGTATTGCGGTTCTAAACTTTTCTGCACCTTTGTGTACGTTTTCTCTCCATTCATCTCCTTGATCGGCTCCGTCTGCATCACTGTCACTGATGTACTTGTAGCAATCAAAAGCAATACCAAACTTAGTTGCAACCTTAGCCAGAGCATACGCTTCCATTTCGCATATCTGATAGTTTATATGCGGTACACTAAAACTATCACCAGTACCGCAAACAAACAGACTATCATGTTTAGTTTGGCAAACTATCATTTGTTCTTCATCGCCGGGGCTTACATATAATGGTAATCCAAGTGGAGTGCAGTTCATGTCTCGTTCTATCACTGCACTTACACCTACCAGCTCGCCTTTAAGTTCTTTACTACCGCCAGCACTTCCGTAGTTTATTATCTTTGTATAACAGTCATTATAGCATAATTCTGTTGTGAGGGCAAGTGTTGCATTTATTTTTCCGACTCCGGTAACAAGTTTCTTGTAACCAGCAGGTAACTTTCCTGGAAGTTCTTGTTCAAGTGCTATTACCACTAGTATCATTGTCTTGGTCCTTTGTAATCTATTGCATATGCAAGTTCTGGATGATGGGTACGTAGGTCTTGTTGTCGTCGCCAATCAACATCTGCAACTGTGTTGCGTAGTTGATCCCCATCTAGACTGTCGCCACCGTTTATAAAATCAATTATGTTGTTAAATTCTTTTCTATGATATTCTGTAACGTTTGCATTTTTTAGTTTTTCTATTGCTACAATTTTTGCACGTTCTGGAAGTGTGCTTACACTATGATGCCGTGCTTCATGTAGCATATTCCAATAAACAAAGTTAAAACTGCGTTGGTCAATCCAGTTTGCAAGTCCTTCTAAATACATTACATTAAACACATTTACTGTCGAACACACTTGCAATTCCATATTTGCATTTCTATCACGCATTGCTTCAAAACGATCCATGTTAGCGTTTACTTCTTTCCATACTGCATTTGTTCTCTGATATTCAAATCTTTTGCCAACATCGTCGATACTAAATGCTATTTCAACTAGTTTAAAATGTTTCCATATTTGTTCTGCATGTTCTGGAAATTTTGATCCATTAGTATTATAGTGTATTTCTACATTATTTGCAATACCTTTGTCAACCATTCTTTGTAAAAGTTGAAAGTGTTCTTGTATCATAAATGGCTCGCCGCCAGTGAATTCTAAGTAGCGTACCTGTTCCATAAGTTTATCTATCTCAGTCCAAAACTTCTGGTTACGTCTTGGCCATGCACCCTGTTTAAGCATCTGGTAATGAAAGCTGTCTTTGCCTTCAAATTTTACTTCTTCAGTTGCAAACGTACTAGAACTCCACGATCCGCATATTCTACACTTTAGGTTACAGATGTTGCCTAGTTTAAAGTCTATAAACACCAATGGCTTTGCATCAGCAGTCCATTCTGTATCTGTTACTATGTGTTCAAGTCTGTTTAGTGTGTGCATGCGTTTTGAGGTACGCCCGCTACGTTCCTCATTCCAACACTTACGACATGTTTGTGGTTGTTCACCATCTAAGAACTCTTGTCTTAACTTCTGCATATAGTTACTATTGTGGACTTCGTTTAAATCAGTTGTAAGCAGACTATATTTGCTTCCATCTGTATCAGTAATTTCATCTTCTGCAAGACAACAAGGTCGCGTTGTTCCAATAGGCGATGTTTCTAAACTTATCCAAGGCAACACACAAAATTTTTCATGAGGTAATTTCATACTAAGTCGTACTTTCTAAATTCTGGTACTAACCACGGAAAGATATCACGCCACGTTGTTTTACGTCTCAAGTCCATTTTGGTTAAGAAGTTGTATAGATTGGTTATTTCTTTAACATTAGGTTTCATGCTTTTGCTTTGTGAAGCAATACCTGCCATATATTTTTTGCTTGATATCTCTTCAGGTGTACGTTCTAGTTTGAAACTTAATATTTTATCAAAATCCTCTGCAAATATATCACCAAAAATGTCAATAAACATATAACTTATATTGTTAACACTGTTTTGATAATGATACACTGTGCGTGTTTTGTTCCATTCCTGTATTTTTTCCAACAGGTCTGGCAATGTTTTTACAGTTAAAGGAGTTACAGTTGAACTTACAATCAAGTTAATCCAGTCACAACTGAGTAGATGTAAAAAGTTTGGTTCCCATACAGCTAAGTCTAGCGGAAAACGTACATACTCTTGCGGCGGCCCCCAACAGTCTAAACTTGCAGTAACCTCAAATTCACGTATGCACCCTTTGTCTATCATACGTTTTACTCTTGTTGTAATTTTCTCAACATATTTTAACTTTGCATTTAGGTTGCTGAACATTTGTAATTTTAGTTCAGGAGCAGGATACTGTTCAAATAGATCTAAACATTCTTCCAGTTCACGTTGATAAAGAGGTTCACCGCCTAGTATATTGAAGTTTGTGAGATTATGTCCATGTTCCTTTAGCCATTCAAACAATTTAGATTTGTTCTCATTGAAATTAGGAGTATCTGGCGATGCTTTATCACCAAATTTAATATTCTCAGCGTCCCACAAACTGCTGAACCAACTGCCACAATACAAGCACTTGAGATTACATGTATTGGTAAAGTATACTTCTAGTATCCTCGGAGTAACTTGTGTTGCTATTGGGTTGGTATCAAGCTCAGGAGGTGTATGCACTCCAGGAAAGTTTAAGTTAGTAATCCTATCTGATTGTCCGCCGGCCTTCTCAATGTTTATACAGTATTCGCAACCTTTGTCAGGCCACTTGCCTTCTAGCATGTTTTGTCTATCAGCAATTTTGCTAGGCGTATTATGGAAGTTAAATGTTTCAGTATCAAAATCATGATAGTTGGTTCTATGACAACTTGATGTTTGTCCCATGTTTAACAAAACTGTGCTCCAGTTCCATTTGAGTTGGCAAGCAGTTTCAGTCTTAATTGGAAAAGGTTTGTTTATCAGTTTACTTGTGCTTAGAAATTCACCAGGAGTATATCCAAAAACATCTATGCATTCATCCTGTATTGTTTTAGGCAACCGCATGAAGTCAGTTTCTTTGGCACACGCAGGCCAACTAGGATCTTTTATATCTTCGTAAAACTCTTGCCAAGTGCTCACTTTAGAGCTCCAAGTTCAGGAATCGTATCTAATATATTTTCCTTACGTATTGCATCCAGTTGATTTGTTTTTTCCCAAAACTTTTTTATAAGGTGTGTCTTGTCATTTTTAATATATTCTAATGCTGCTTCGTACCCAGCAGTGGCTCGATTAAGTTTATCAAGAGGACGTAACCATTCTAAGTGCCGTTCATATTTTTCTCTTAACTGCTCTTTAAATATAGGTGTTGCAATATCAACTCTATAGTGATCTGGATCTTGCAATACATTTACGTTTAGGTCTTGTGGTTGTATGAACCCTTTTTCCACCCAATCTTTGTGAAAGTCTGGAATGTGCATTGCATTCATAATGCTCAGTGTAGGGCTAACATAAAAGTCAACCTTAGGACATATTTCTAGCATCTGCCGTCTATGTTCTTCTACAAGATCCCATTTTGTTCCTTTACGTATGTATTCAGCATGTGGACCCATTGCATCTAAACTTGCACCAACACTGACACTATCAAACTTTTTCCAATAATCAAACACTAGCCTTTGTTTTAGTTTTACGTGTGTAAAATTTGTGTTGTATATTAGCCGGACATCAAAGCGTCCTCTTCTTTCCAGTTCTTCTAGTATAACATAATGCTCGTCCATCATCAATGGTTCGCCCCCAGCAAAATATATTTGTTCAACATAGTCAAGGTGTTGCATCAGTTGTTCCATCATATCAGTTTTATAACGGCCAGCATAGTTAAGCACACTATTATTCTTTGCCCATTCAGGGCCTGCAAGTTCAACTTGATCCTTATACCAACTCGAACTAAAAATGTGTCCACAACTACGACAACTTAAATTACACAAGTTGCTAAAACGTATATCCCAATAAGCCATTTCAAAAGTTTCATATGTACCATCCTCCTTGGTTTCAAGTACACGTTCAACCAAGTGTCCGTGATGCTTGTTAGCACTTTGCCGTCCACTAAAAAAACCAGACTCCTCTTTTTCGTAACAACGCCCGCAGGCATCATTTTTTGTTTCTGTTAACATGTCTACCCGGAGTTTACGTTGCTCGGGCGAGTTCCATATTTCTTCTAAGGTATTTTCTCTACAGTTTCCTACTTGTCCTACATGCATCTCTGCCATACAACAAGGATATGCTTCACCTGTTGGATACGCATGTAAGTGTACCCAAGGATACATGCAGAAAGTTTTGCTTGTGCTTAGTAGTGTACGTTCTTTTTCGCTAATATTTTCTAAATTGATCATCAATGGATTTACACTACCATATGCATACAATTCTTTTTTACTAGCAGGATGATTTAATAGTTTTTTATTTTCAAACTCACCTTGGGTATGTTCAAATAGTATAGGCATTGGATCAGTGCTTATTTGTTTCAGCAGATTCATTTCATATGCAATTTGAGGATTGGTGCTTCTAATCATAACAAAGCAGTTGCTTATATCTAGTTCGTTTACGATTGTTTGTATATTTCGCAGTAACAAACCTAGTTTAGACTTTTTCACATAATAATCAACACTATGCTCTAACACAATCATTTCATCTTGTGCGTAACTATCTTTATGTAATTTGCTTAGATCAAAAGTCAGTTTAGATTGTGCTTCTTCGTACACCGTGTCTTTCCAGTAATCTAAGTTTAGTTTATAATGTCTCATACCATTCTTTCATACTTGGAAAAGCCTTGCTAAAGTTTTTATCTCTCCTAATGTCGTACTGCTCATAAAACTTTTTAAAGTCATTGTGCAACTTAGGTGTTTCAAATGCTTCACTATGTGGAGTTTTCACTACATCCAGATAGTCAAGTAATCTCTGTGTTTGGTTAAGTTCGTGTTCATGTAGCAATGTGTTGTCAACGTTGTTGTCATACCATTTTTGTAGTCTATCTTTGTGCAAACTCCTAATATGATCTGGCAATGCTAGTGCAGATTGAAAACTAGGAAACCTCAGTATATTTAATGTAAAACTTGGAAAATCCTTTCCATACATATCCTTAAACTTTATTAGATAGTCGAGAAACTCTGGAAGTGTCTCTAAACACAAAGCATTTACAGTACACATATTGTGTAAGCCCCTTAGTTTTCCAGAGCTTGCCAACAGATGCATATTTGTTTCCCATTGATTCCATGCCAAACCATCACGTATATATTCTGCTTGGAACATAAGACTTTCGTTTGATGTGTAGATATCCAATGGTGCACTGTCGGCACGGTCAAGTAACTTCTCTATATCTTTTGTACTACAAGTAAGATTGCTATTAATAGCAATGCGTGTTTTACTTGCACCTTTGTTAACTTTAAACCAGTCAAGTAACTTCCAAAGATGTCCGCTCATCATTGGTTCACCGCCAGTGATACGCAGTTCTTGTAAGGTGTAGTGTAAATCGCTTTCCCACCATTTGAAAAATGCTTCAATATATGGATTTGTTTCGTTAAAAGTATACAACTGTGAACTATCGTGCGGGTGTGTAAAATGGTTGCGGCCATCACTTATTAGGTTTTCGTAGGTGCCGTTTTTCTTTATATCTTTTACCCAAGTGGTGCTAAACGCAGGATTGCAGTAACTACATGCAAGTTGGCAAGTCCGATCAAATGCAATCTCAAGGGTTTTTAAGTTTACATCAGTGTCTGGTGATCTTTCGTGTGCGGCCATGAGTGCATTGTCGTCATATATAACACTCTTATACACTCGATCACTGATATTATCTCTGCCAATGTCTTCAACTTTCCAGCAGTACTCACAACCTTTAGGACGTTCTCCGCATTGCATTTGTCTGCGTTCTTCTTTTTTCTGTGGTGTATTGTGCAATGCTTTTGGATTGGCTATAACATCTTCTACACTTACTTTATGTGGTAGAGGATGATGACAACTTGTGGTCATACCAGATCCAAGCCAGATAGTTGCATTGTACCATTTAGCTCCGCACATGCTCGAACTTAATGGATCAAGCACTCGTGTTTTATATTGTAGGTCTGTTTCGTTTACTTGTTTAGGCATATATGTATGTATCGCTTAAAAGTTGTTTGCAAGATATTTGCACTCGTTCCACCATTCCTTCATATCAGGAAAAGTTTTTAGAAAGTCTGTGCCTCTGCGTCTATCGTGTTCGTTAAAGAATCTGTAAAAGTCTGCTTTGTTCTTTTTTATATAGGTGGTATCCAGTTGTTGTCCATTACGCATCCACGCAATATCTCTGTCTAATCTTGCTACTTCGTAATCTTTGAATCCTTTGAAACGTTTTTCTTCTGTTTCTAAGTTGTCACTCATCCACTTCTTACACAATTCTAATTCGTGTACATAACTTTCTGGAAGTATTTGCAAACTTTGCCAAGTAGGTGTACGCAACACAGGCGTGTCAAACCATACACGTTGATACGTGTTACTGTATATTCTTCTTAGCCCAAGTATAGCGGCAAACAGGTTCTTAAGAGTTGTAATGCTTAGATTGTTCATTGTGATAATAAATGTTACACTGTTGCGTTCTGGTATGTCATTTAGAAACTGATTGACTCTGTCCCAAAGCAAGTTAAAGTCCAGTCCATGACGCATATATTCTGCAGCTTCAAACATTCCATCAAGGCTAACATACTGCATAAAGTGTTCAACTGTTCCCGGCTTTTCACATAACATTGTAACATATGCTTTGTACTTTTGCCAAAGTTTTTCATCTACACTAAAGTTTGATGTTGTGCTTAAATGCAGTTTACTTGATGGATTCATCATCACATGATCAAATACACGATATGTATTCTTATCCATCATTGGTTCGCCACCAGTCATTCTAAAATGTTCTAGCTCAGGGTAAAGTGTGGGCCACCATTCCCAAAATGCATCTACATAAGGATTGTGTTCTCTTGCTGGTATGGGCCTACGTTCTCCTGTAAAGTGCGTTGGGTCGTTATGCGGTGTTGATGTTGGCCATGCACCTTCACGTTTTGTTTCTTTCATCCAACTACTACTATACTGCGGAGAACAATAACTACAACTTAGATTACATGCACTGTTAAAGTCTACTTCAACATAACTTGGTGTAATGTCTTTATCCCAGGAAGCATTTTTTATAGTTTCAAAGTCCTTGATAGCCCAAGGCTCGCCACTGCGATAATGCCTGTCACTTAGTTTGCCATTGTCTTCCATTGCCCAACAGTAACTACATTCAGGTGGGCGTGTACCTTCTAACATAAGTTTACGTTGTTGCTTTTTATAGTCTGTGTTATGCAATGCACTAGGGTTAAATTTGATCGCATCAGCGTCGGCTCTATGAAGTGGCGGGTGGTAACAACTGTTGTTCATACCGGTTGTTAAGTGCAAACTAAGTTGCTTCCATTTAGCCAAGCACATACTAGGCGAAATTGTGTCTAACTTTTGTTGTGCCTTTTCAGCATCACTAAGAAAATCACTTTTAAAATTCTCATCAACACCATCACCTTTATTGTTTAGTGTCATTCGATTATCTTTTCAATTGTCTTACTATAACTTTGTGTTACTAATAGATTATAGTTGTGATCCAGTATTGGTTTCATCACCTGGTACATCTCTTCTAATTCTTTTTTAGATTTTTTAGCTAATTCATCAATCAATGCAAGTATTCTTATATAACGTTCTTTACCTTCGTATCCATCATAATCTTCAGACCAATATGTATCATCGAGTGTTTGAAAAGTCTGAAATCCCAGTTGACGCAGATAACAAAGATAATCTCTTGAACCAAATATTATAAATGGTTTTTTAAGCCACATAGGCCTTGTAGTTTTTTCTGTTGGATAAAATGTAGTACCCAACACATGTGTTTCTCCCACTATATCAACAAATATATTCTGGTACATTTCTGTCA
>Ga0209535_1001856_pt1 | contig 14042 bp, 19 predicted proteins | sample LinPmetageLP28_FD_184041 | JGI IMG/M metagenome (GOLD analysis project Ga0209535, IMG submission 184041) | Marine viral communities from the Pacific Ocean - LP-28 (SPAdes) (version 2) | ecosystem: Environmental > Aquatic > Marine > Oceanic | place: Pacific Ocean | collected 2009-08-22 | reverse complement strand
CTTTTGTCCTGTATGCTTACCATAGCACACATAGTTCCCTTCTTCGCACCAGTTTCCTTCTGGAAACTTATTAGGATCTTTATAAGCAAGTGACCCTACTTTAATTACTTTACCTACTGTTGTTAGGTATTGAATATCATCTCTAAACTTATCAGGCATAAGTATGCCACCTTTAGTTTTTCTTCTTATTGATAACGGACGAACAAGAACGTGATATCCGGGGATTTCTGGAAGTACTTCAGGATCAGGTACTCCGTTCTCAGTTATCCAATCATCGTTCATAATTGATTTTCCTGCGCTTGGTTCAAATACCACTTTAATCTTCCTCTAAGTTGTCAACAATATTTACTATGTAATCATCTACCACATGTATAGATCTTGTCAACCCCTCTATAATACCTGTTAAGTTTTTGTACTGTTCAAAGTCTTCGCACATACCTGTGCCTACTTGACTTGTTAATTGATTTATTTGTTTTTGTATTATATTTTTTATTTCATCTAAATCTGATAACATACTACTTTAACATCTCCATCTTTTTCTAGCTTGTCTTAATCTGCTATTAGGGTTCTTAGCTGCTTTAGGAAACTTCTTCATCTGTCCTGCTGATCTAGCGCAATATGACTTACGTCTTTTAGCAGACTTGCTTCCCGGTTTTACCTTACCCGTGACAGCAGTTTTTAATTTACTTCCGGGGTTTTGTCTACGATACTTCTTTACACCCTTCTCTGTCAACCCTGCACCAGATTTTGTGGGACGTTTATCCCCACTCTTAATGCTCATACCCTTCATGTTACTTTTTTTCCGTGCCATAAGTATTCCTGTATCTTTGTACTAAATAATTACAGTGATCTTGCCACCACGTATTCCAATCTTTGTAGTCTTTTTTAACTGGTTTTATAATACTATAGTCTATTGACATTTAAAAAGGTATTACTAATAAGTAGATAATAATATCTATAAACATACTATGCCGTCCTAAATCTTTTTGTTTTCTTTGCTATCTTTTTTGGTTGCTTAGAGTATTTCTTTCCGGCAGCACTCGCTTGCCTTTTTGCTTTCGTGGTCGCTGCATACTCGCTGTTTGTTAATTTTTTTATTGCCTTCTCTGGAAGATATCTTTCTCCTGTCTTCTTCGATGGTTTTCCTGATTTGGTCTTCCATTTCTGTTTACTCCATTTACTTAACTTATTACTTGGTTTCTTTTTACCTGAGTATGTTCCACCTGAATCTTTATAATACTTAGTAGCCAACTGCATTGCTCTTGCTGAATGACCACCCATTTTATTTCTTGCTCTTGCTTTAGCAGCAGCCCATTTCTTAGGATCTCTTTTAGTAGCTACAGACATATTAACTCTCTACTGGTGGATGTTTTCCATTATGCATACGTTCTATTTTTGATAGTCTATCTCCATTAGAGACAGCCATTACAAGTATACGCTCAAGTTCTCTATTATTTTTTTCTAAACGTTCTGGAGAAAGTATATTAGAAAGTACATTTGTTTTCTGAGCATTTAAATCAATAGCATTTTCTTGTCTATCTGTTCGTTTATCTAAATCTCTAAGCCTAGATTCATAATCAGATTTAATATCATTTAACTGATCTATAACAGAACCCAGTTTTTGTTTTACTATTGTTGCTGCCGATACTATTGATATTAACATACCGCCAACAGTAATTATTAATTTAGCGTCTATCTCCATATCACTCTCCTATATATTAAGTAGCCTTCTCTTCTACCTTATCTTGTTTTTGCTTTAATACACAACTTGCAGTTGCTGCTGATATAGGAAACTTACGAGAAATAAGTGCAATCATTTCTGCACCTCTAAGATAGCATTCTGCTGTCGTGTTATAAGGTCCAAGCTCGTCCTCAAATTTTACTGGACAGTCTATTGGACTGTTTAGAATACAAACAATAATAAAAGAATATAACATATTATTTTAACTTAAATAAGTTTCCTTCAGATGCTCTACGTCTTACAAGACCTTTGAGTGGTTTTCCGTTTTGGTTTACAAATCCATTTTCAAAAGAAAAAGCTTGGTTATGAAACTCATCATAATCTCCTTTATTTAAAGCTATTAACGCATTGCTTCTTTGAAACGCACCTATACCTACGTTATCAATAAGAGATATAATCGCTGTTCTTTGATTTTTAGATAAAGGTACTTTTACAATATCGTCTACTTTTTTTGCTACTTTATCTAGCCTTTTCTTTAAATCACCCATTGCTTCTTCTTCTGTGACTTTCTTTTTCTTAGATTGAGTGTCACCAAAGCCTACAGTATAAAGACCTTCCTTTTCTTCAAAATCAGTAGCAAAGTATCTGTCTTCTTTAAACTTTTCAAATTGAGCTACCACATCTTCTGGATTAGCATTTTTATTAAACTTATCTAAACCTTTCATATTAAACCTCGACTTTTTAAATAATTCCTTTTGTACTTCTGGAACAGCTTTATCAACTTTTTGAAAAACTCTTTTCATTCCGGGAATAGGACTTTCCATTTTACCCATTACTTTTTTAGGACCACTAGTTCCTAACACACTTCCGGGTTCAAATGAAGAAGGAGCTATGTTTTTTGGTAGTATGTCTTGTTCTACTTTAGAGTCAATAGAAACTGGTGTAGCTGTAAAATCTTCTCCAATTTTAGTTGGTTCAGAAGTAGTAGGCATCTCAGGTAAGTCACTAATAACTTGAGTATTTAGTTTTGGAACTTCTGTTGTATTTAGTTTAATTGATTCATCAACAGCCCTTAGTCTATCTGTAAAATTTTCTTCTGTCTCATTTTTTTCTACTTCTTCTAAAATGTTTTTCATTGGTCCAGAAGGAGGAACATCAGAGAACTCACTAATAACTTCAGTATTTAGTTTTGGAACTTCTGTTCTATTTAAATTAAATACTTCATTTGTTTCTTTTTCTACAGGTCTAAGTCTTCCTTTTTGTATTTCAGGTACACGATCTATAAAAGGTACTTCAGGTGGATTTAAGTTAACGTTTTCTTCTACAGGTCTTAGTTTTCCTTTTTGTATTTCAGGTATACGTTCTTTTGTCATCTTACTTAATAAAGTTTTATCTTTTCTTTCAGAAGCAAGAGGAATAGGTTGATCACCTACTTCAATTATGTCTTCATCAAATACTTGTAAGTCTGATTCTACTGTTGGTGTTTCTGACTTATACTTATTTTCCATAGCAAGTAAAGCTTGTAGACGATCTGTGTCGTAAGGATTATCAGTGTCTGCTAACTCCATCTTATATGTTTCATAAGCATCTGCAATTTGTTCATCTGCGGTTCGTTCTCTACCGCCTCCAATTTTAGCAAAGAAACTTTCAAGAGCATCTCCTATTGGGTTATTCTCAAAACCTTCTCTGCCTCCTCGTGCAGATAAAAACTCTTGAAACAGTTCATCTTTTTCAAAAGGTAATCCTCCTTCTGCAAGACCCACTGTTCCCCCAGATGCATAACGATCTTCATTCATACGTTTGTCAATCATTAGGTCACGTTCTTTAGCAAGGTTCTTTAGAGACTCAACAGTTAACTTAGCGTTAGTAGTACGTATAGAAGCATCATCACGGATTTCAGCATCCATTTTATTTTGTTCACTTGTTGCAACTTTATTTGCTGCATCAAGCTTAACGCCCATTTCTTTTAGATCTAGCTCACGGTTCTTTATAGAAAGCTCTGCTGAATCTTTTGTTGCAGTCATCTGTAGTTTTTGTTGATCTAGGTCAAGTCTAGCTGCTTCAAGAAGTAGATTTTGATTCTCTAAAGAGTTTTCATCTGCTTCTCCGATATTAGCTTGAAGTACTTTCTCAGCAGCATCTATTGAAAGCTGACTCATTACTTCAGGAGAAACCTGTCCTTGTTGTCCTTGTTGAGCAGTGTTTATAAGTCCTTGCATCTGTTGTTGATACTGCATAACCATATGCTGTTGTATGTTTGCTTGAAGAACAGGAACAGCAGGAGCCATCATTTCTGTCTTACCTAATGTAGGATCTTCAATAAAAGCAGTCTTTACAGCAATATGTGCAGCATGATCCTGTTCCATGAATGCTTGAATAGGCATACCTTTAACAACTAATTCTATATCCGTAATTGGATCATGTGCTTCAGGTTTTTGCTGTGGTGTAAAGAACCTATCAGGATTCTGTATATTAGCAGCCTTTAGGATCGAGAGATGTACTTGTTGGATGTTGTACATTCCTTGTGGGGCTTGGGAGGAGAGTTGCAGAACCATTTGTGCCATAGACAAGCGATGGGCAGCAGAAGGAATATTAGGATCAGAAACAGGAATAACGTCAACCCTGCCGTCAAAGTCAGACTTAAATACAGCAGAAGTGACATTAGGTACGTCATAAGGATATTCATCAGGTAAAAACTCAAAGTTAATTTTAGAAAGAATACGAAACTCATCACGTTGACTTTTGTGAAGTCTTTTATGAATTGCACTAAAGAACTTAGCAGATGACTCAATAAGAGCCATTGTTGTGCCAACAGGTCCATAGTTAGATGACTCATTAACAATCTGTTCTGTACTGTCTGCAAACTTCTGTCCGGCCCCTGTCATCCAAGAAAGCATATTAAATAAAGTTTGAGAAGGTTCTTTATAAGGAAGAGGTACAATAGACTTCTGTAAGTCTAAACCTGTTGCCTCTACTTCACGAAACTCTCCGGGAGCAATAGGATCATTACCGCCTACGATACGTACACCACGAGCTTTGAAGCCACCGGGAAGGTTAGAGAACTGAGCAGCATCAACTAAACTACGTAGAGCAGATGTCGCACTCATAGCAAGGTTACCAAGTAAATGGATTAAACCAAGACCATAAAAACCAAAACCGGGAACAAATTTATAGTGTGTAAAATAAGTTTGCTTTGATTGTGTTATATCTTCTTTTGACCAGTTACGTCTAATCGCTATAACCTTTTGACTTTTTTGATCAACAGTAACAACATAAGGAAGAGATATATCATCTGGATGTGCAAAAGGTTCTGGTAAGTTAAGGTAACAGTGTTGTTCAAGTAGAACATATTGTTGATCCCAGTCTTCAGCAGGGCTAATACCCATGATAGAATCTATTTTACTTGTAAATGATGTAGGATCAGGAGTGCTAGGATCTCCAATATCAGCATCTAAATACATTCCATTAATAATATCGCGTTCCATTTCTGTCATAGAACGATAGATAACGTGCGTATATCTTTCTGCTTTCTGTAAATCAGATGCGTGATAAGAAACATAAAACTGATCAATAGGTATAAACTCAGAAACTGGCCTTCTTAGTGAAGGATCATAATACATCTTTTTAAAAGCACTACCTATTAAGGGTAGGTGAAACAACATTTTTTCAAACTCATCAAAATATTCTGGCATCTGCTCAGTAAATTGATAGTTCATAAAATCTTGTACACGGGTAGACTGTGCTTCTCTTTCTTCGCTAGGGTCCCCAATAATCTGTGTGCGTACTGGACCTCCTGAAGGAAACAATTCTATAGATGCTTTTGATTGAAACTTAACAGAAGACTCAATGATAAGAGGAGATACAGCAGTACAAGATCCTTCAAAAGGTTCTGTGGTTTCCTGTAACTTTAAACCAAGAAGATCAAACCCACGTTCAAACGTTGACTCCCATTCTGATCTTGATTCTCTATCTGCATCAAAGGACTCATAGACTTCAAGACCAATCTCATCTAATCGTTCTTTATCTATATACTCAGCTAAGTTAGCATAGTGATCTTCTGCACCTGCATCCATTTCTAATGGTAAAGAATCTAGACCTAGTTCTTCAAGATCATCTGGATCTTCTATCTCTATTTCTATATCTTCAGAGACTGTTTGATCTTCAGGTACACCTGTACCACCTACTAAACTTAGAAGAGGATTTCGCTCAATTGCCATAGATTTACATCCTTGATGTTTTATATATAAGATTTAGGTGAAAAATTCCAATACCCTTTACGAGGTGGTTGGTATATTTCATCATCTTCGTCATAGTTAGGATCGTTGTCATGTGATACATACCACGAGTCCCTCATATAAAGTATTGCCATTACCATTGCATCTACCTGATCATCATAGCGAGAATTTGGAAAACTGCAAGCCTCATCTATTAATTCCAAAGCCCAATCTTTTCCATCAGGTAGCCATATTCTTCCGCTCTCAAAAAAAGGAGTAGATGCTGTAGCTCTACTTACCTTATCACGATCAGGTGTATACTCCAAGACAGGCAGACCTGCTCTACGCAAATCCTGTAACAGTGACTGTCCAGAAGCTTTCTTCTCAATCATTATAGCGTCAGGTTTATGTTTATCATATTCTTCTTGTGCTGTCGATCTTAATTCAGGATACTCAAATCTTTTACGTACACTTCCTAATAAAATTAAATTAGATACAAGTCTTTCAACTCCTGCACTGTCAACTTCAAATCTTTCAAAGATACCCCATGTCTGCATAACAGAATAGTCAGCCGTAGTCTTTGCAGAGAAAGCTGTATCCATTGTTTGTATTATGAACTCACAATCAGGCGGTTCAGAGTGAGGCCACATCTTGAACCATCCCTTTTTAATTATACCGCCTTCGTCTGGTGTAGGATCTTGCATATACAAAGACTGCCAGTATCTTGTACCGTTGTGTCTTTTAATCTCTACTTCATCAACCTTTAATAAGTTGTCTGGTTTCCATTCTGGAAAGTAACTTGTTCCTACGGGAAGACGGAGAAGATTAGCTGCATCTTCGTCAAGCCACGCAGGGATCTTTATAACTTCCCATTGATGTATTATTGTTTCTGTTTCATCTGCTTTTGATTCTGCATCCAACAACCAACCACATATATCATCTTCGTGGTAGCGTGTATTAATAATAACAATAGAACCATTCGGCATTAATCGTGTTCGTAGTCCAGCAGGATACCATTCTTTTATATATCTTCTTCCTGCTTCACTGAATGCATCTTCCTCTGACATCACATCATCAAGCATAGCAACGTGAGCACCACGACCAGCAATCTGTGTTCTGACTCCAGCAGCAACATACACACCGTTTTTATTTGTCTGCCACTTACCAGCAGACCTGACATCACTTCGTAGTTTAACATCTGGAAAGATCATACTAAACATTTCATTATTTATTATGTCTCTCACAGAACGACCAAAGTCACTGGCAAGCTGATCACTGTGACTTACACTTAGTATCTCGTGGTTTGCGTGTCTACCCATATACCATGCAGGAAATAGTTTTGAACATATCAAAGACTTTGAAGAACGAGGAGGAAGAAAGACCATCAATCGTTTAACAGATCCATTTTCTATTTGTTGAAGCTTATGGCATATAAGTTCTATATGTCTTCCCATCTGAAAGTCAGCGACTAACAAAGGAGCCATTACTTTTACAAATGTAAGGAAGTCAGCAGATGACGCATTAACCACATTCTCAAATAGCTTCTCACGTAATGCCAACTCATCGGTATTAGCTGTCACAACTTAAACTCACCTGCTCCCGGCAATGATGTTAGACCTGCCATCTGTTGTTGAGGGTACTGTTGTTGCTGTGGCACAGGTGCTTGAGGTAATTGTTGTGGCATATAAGCATTAATAGCAGGCTGATTTATAGTGGATTGGTTCTGCATTTGGGACAGATTTGGGCCTATTTGGGGCGTATTTTGCTGTAATTCAGCTAAACGCAGGTTCTGTTGCTGTTGCATGTAATTCCCATAGTTAGTGGGATTACGTCCTAGAACAGGTGGTGTATTGTTTACTCCACCTATTGATCCGGGTGGAGGAGCCATAGTTTGTCCCACGTTACCTATCCTTTATCGTATTCGTAACCACCTACTACAGTGCATCCCATTTTATTCTCAACGACACCGCCTTTATCATAACCCATAGCAGTACCGACTCCAGCTAAATTCTGTTTAGCTTTCTTTGCGTCCATCATTCCTTTCTTTGTATAAGGAAACTCTTTTCCACCTACGTTTGGCATAGTCTACTTCTCCGTCTTGAAAGGTTCAGGTTGTGAGTAATCTTCGTCTACTACAACATTAGTTTCTGGACCAAGAACATTTGGCCCCTTACGTGCTGCGCCATAGCCTTGTCCAGTTGGACGACCTACGATAGCATCTAGCTCAGATGTATCAGTTTGCTTTTCCATCATTTTCTTTTCCCTATTTAATCGTAATCGTAACTATCTACAACAGGACCACCTGATGCTAAACGAACTGTACCACCAGATGCTTTTCCAAGACTAGGTTCTCTGCTTGTGTTAAGTCTTGTTCCTCTATTCTTTTTATCTTTCCTTGACATCTTTTGACGAGCAAGTTGATACACATTATTCGCAGTTGTACTAAGTTTATAACCAAGATCCGCCATATTAATGTACTCCGTTAATCATAATCGTAACTATCTACAACAGGACCACCTGAAGCTAAACGAACTGTACCACCTTTAGCTTTCTTAATCTCAAACGGTCCTTTCTTTGGTACACGAGAAGATCCAAATTGTCTGAACTTACCTGCTTCCATTCTAGGATCTTTATCTCCAAACACGTCAGGGTCTGTGTATTCATATGCAATACGAGCATCTCTGTTTGCTTTAGCTGAATTATCCTGTACTTCTTTAAGAAGTTTTGGACCTACTTTCTTTTTTAGTTTTTCTTTAACAGTCTTTTCAGCCCCTTTAGGATTATTTTTCTGCATCTGTTCAGAAGGCATTATATCATTGACAAACTTATTTAGATTTTTAACTCCTAATTTTTTTCGGACTTTTTTTTGAGAAGCGTTTCTCTTTTTAATTGCTTCATTTACAACTTTATCTGCATAATTATCCATAACTCAATGTACTCCTAATTTTGTATACGAAGAAGATTCTTTGTTTGGTGTATCTTCTTCTATGCTTCGTTTAAATTGTATATTTCCTAACTCATTATAAACTTGAAAGATAGAGTCAGCAGCTTCAACAAGTAGTTCCCTTACCTTATCCATCTCTGGACTTGGATTCTTAAAGGAAGGATGAGAACATATATAACTATGCCAGTTCTCAATAGTAAACTCTACTCTGTCCATTGCCTGATGATAACCAAGTGTATTAGGAGCATAGTTTAATTCATTATAAGGTATTATTCCAGCGAATGACAAACGTTTAGAAACTCCGCTGTCTTCTTCAGATGTATCTATAAAATCAAAGAAATCTTTATTATTCACCTTTACCGCCTTCAATAACTTTAAAACCAGCAATACCAGCGAGACGATCTATATCTTTCTTTACATCCTCACTTGAGTCTGTATCACTAAGTGTTGTCATCTTTATCTTCTGTTCTGTTCTATCAACAAACATACCTAGATGCTTTGCTACGTTCTCAATAGATCTATTTGCATTTGTGTAGTCACCATTCTGAACCGCATGTTGATACACTTCATCTAATCTTTGCAGCACATGGTCAGCACTCCACGCCATACGGTCTATAGCGACTTCACGTAGATCATTGATGCGTTGTTCTATCTTTGGTTTCTTTAGGAGTGTGGATGCCCGTCTACGGGTATCAGAGTGGTTCTTTCCGGGCGCATATCCTGCTGCCTTATATGCTATCAGGCTGTCACCTGTAGCTATGAACTCCATACAGAACTTCTCCTGCTTCGGAGACATACCTGCTATAAAGTTACCAGCTTTAAAGGGTTCACCTTTTTCTGCACGTTCTAACACAGAAGTATCCTTTTCATGTTTATTTTCTTTAGTATAGTTCTTTTTATTTATTCGTGCAAGTCTAACTTCTTTTCGTCTAGACCATTCCTTACGCATTTCAATCAGGTCTTTACCTGCATTACTCTTCTTACGCCCCTGTGCCGTAACACGAATGAGGGAACGTAGTTCATCATTTGTTAATTTTCCGTAAAGTATATGGGGCTTTGGATCAATCTGTTTCATACTGTAACTATAGTATCAGTTAGAAACTAATCTAAAAATAAATAAAACAAACATACTTGTTGTTCTCTCTCTTGGTTCTAATTGTATCAGATAGATTCTGTTTGTCAACCCCCTTGTAACGCCTAGCCGAAAAAAAACAGGAGCAGCTAAAATTCACTGCTCCTGTAAAAGCAAAGGAGAGATCTATAGTATAGCAGTATAATATAAATAATGTCAAGTGTTGACACTCAAGTTTTTTTTATTTATATATTTAGAATGAAACAAAAGAAAGCATTGGTAACAGGAGTAACAGGTCAAGACGGGTCTTACCTTACTGATCTACTTCTAAAGACACAGTATAAAGTCTACGGTCTTGTTAGACGTAGCAGTACTCCGAATAAACAAAACATTAATAAATTTATTGATCATCCTAATTTCATACCGTTCTACGGTGACTTAACAGATATCAACAGTATCATATCAGTTATATCTGATACGCAACCTGATGAGATCTATAATCTAGGAGCACAGTCAGATGTACGTATATCCTTTGATACTCCTGTGTCAACAGGTGATATTAATGCATTAGGGGTCATGCGGATACTTGAAGCCCTACAGTCATTAGATGTCAAGAACTGTAAATTCTACCAAGCAAGTACCAGTGAGTTATTTGGTAAGGTACAAGAAACACCCCAAAAAGAAACAACACCTTTCTACCCCCGTAGTCCCTATGGAGTTGCAAAGCTGTATGCATACTGGGCCGTTAAGAACTATCGTGAAGCCTATCCTGATTTCTTTGGGTGTAATGGGATTCTGTTTAACCATGAGTCTCCGTTACGTGGCGAGAACTTTGTAACACGTAAAATAACTAAATATGTAGCCAATAGACACACACATAAACATATCAGACATGATCCGCTGCAACTTGGAAACTTAGATGCCAAAAGAGATTGGGGTCATGCCAGAGACTATGTTCGTGGTATGTGGCAGATGATGCAGCAAGACAAACCCGATGACTACATACTGGCTACAGGTGAGACACATTCTATTCGTGAGTTTGTTGAACTCGCATTTAGTCACGTTGGTGAAGATATTATCTGGGGTGGTAGTGGACTCAACGAGAAAGGCTATACCAGTAAGGGTCAGTGTGTGGTTGCAATTAATCCTGACTTCTATCGCCCAGCTGAAGTGGAACTATTACTTGGTGACCCGACAAAGGCAGAGACTGTTCTCAAATGGGAACGGAAGTATTCTTTTAGTAATCTCATAGAAGATATGATGAATAATGATATTAAGTTACTTATGTAAAATTCTGTAATTTTTGAAATTATTTTCACCTCCTATTATCTATATAAGACGCGCGTCCTGTTTTCTTCCCCCCCGTCCCCAAAAAAGGCCCCCAGAAAAACTGGGAGCCAAGTTGGGAGGTTAAAAAATTATGCGATGGTGTCTAGCTTTCCCACCACCTTATCAACTGGCGTTGGGTGCTTGGGCGGGATTACGAGCACTCTATCGTGGAACACTACCCCAGAAATAAAGCCCAGAATAAACACCATTAAAAAACCAAACGTGAATACAAATATTTCAAACATCATCATCTCCTTTATGCGAATGCTAAAAAGCAAAAGTAAGCGGTTGCGAATATGAATACGAGGCTGAGTATTTCTCCAAGTATTATAAGAAAGTTTCTAAATCTTCTTGTCATGTTGTCTCTCCTTGTTGGAGGTTGGGGGCTTGCGCCCCCTTCCCGTTAAACGTCTATTGAAATTGTAGCTTCTCGAAGTGTATCGTTTACTAACTCGATGATTTCATCTTGTGTCATAAACTTATCTAACATGTCAGAAGCTTCTGTAGGTAGCTGTGCTTCTTCTCGCTGAATCTCAACCTCATTCTGAAGAGTTTCTACAACAGCTTCTAACTCCTTTACTCTATCTTCTAGAGCATCTTTCTCAGCATCCATACAATTTAAACGCTCTTCTAAAGTGTCTGTATCTATTTTTATTAAATCACTCATTTTAACTCTCCATTTGTTTTTTGTTATGTGGACAATCCACACTCTTATAATAAAACATTACAGTATATATGTCCACTTGTTTCTGTAAACCGTTTTATCTTTAAACTTTCTAGAGCCGACAGGCGAAAGAATTGAGTCCGAACGCAGTGAGGTCTGCATTCTGAAAGAAATTTCCGACATAAAAAAAACCCCCACCGTTTCCGGTGAGGGCAAGTTTGGGAGGTTATGAATTAATACAGGCATTTAGATTTAATTTAACAATGCCAAATTCTTTTGTAGTGATACTGGTAAAACCACCAGTGGAAGCGACCACCTTAGTCTTGCCAGATTTGGACAGTGGCAATGTTTTTGGATCGTTGCCGTTGGTTGCCATTGTGATTACCAAATCGCCTTCTTTTGTTACTTTGATATCTTTTAACATGTCATATTCTCCTTTTGTTTTTTGTGCCGTTAGTGGCAAGTTTAGAATACTATAATTTAAGCACATTGTCTACATATTTTTTACTTTGTCCTTTTATATATGATCACGTACTCGCATGAGAGACCGACTTGTCGGTAACAGCAGTCTTATCTTAGCTATCTGAGCCGACACGCTCCACGATACCCACCCCACCCTAACCCCCATGTGATACAGAAAGTGCTTGACAGTGACATTTACGCAACAGTTTCCGTGTCTGTGTCTGAACAGATCCCGTCTGAGTCTGGTTGTCTTGTCAAACTAGAACCAGTTTAGGTTCAGTTATGTAAAATTCTGTTTCCAGAGAATCAAGAGGGTATTCTGGGGAATATCCCACACAAAACCAGTCTAATCCCTGTCAAATCCCCATAAGAGTCTGTCGTTCAACTCATAGATTACCCAGCTATATCAAGGAGCTGTGACAAATCTGCAACACTTTGAATTTATTTTTCGTGTTCGCTGTTTGTTCCGCTTGACGGGTTTGTTCGTTTTGCTACAATGCCTGCCATCGACAACAACAAAAACTGGAGAGTTTAACATGACAATGATAGCTAATTACCCAACAAAAAAAGAATGCAGAGCCAATATCGGCAGACGATTACGCTACACTGAGACATCAATGTTTGGCCCAGAGTACAAACAGAATGGTGTTATATATGTTGCCAATCGCCCAGAGATAACTGGATCTGGTCACTATTGGGATGCTGCGATAACCATGAAAGACGGCTTGATCTCGGAGGTAGCATAGCATGGCAACGTGTCCTCAGTCTGATCAAATACTAATCAAAAATAACGCAAAGTATAGGAGATTACTTGATGTTAGTTAAAGAAGCAAAAGCGATTATTGGATCTTTAGGTTATCCAAGCAAAATGCCTTGTTTATCTTATGGACTGCCAGCTTGTGAAGCTAAATGGGTTCCAGAGTTTTGTAAAAACCTGAACCTGCCAATACCACCTCATTACGGCTGTGATTTCGGATCGTTGCTAGCCAAGAATCCAGACAGTCCCTGTCATAATTGTTATGCTGACAATAGGGGTAATTATACCTATGAGAGCCTCAAACATGGTCAGTTATTACGTTTACTTGGTACGTATCATTCACTGTGGAAAGACGCAATGATCATGCTAATTGATCGTTATATTGACCCATCTGAGCCGTATTTTAGATGGTTAGATAGCGGTGATTTACCACATAAAAAGATGTTACATGACATTGTTGAGATAGCTAATGCACTACCACATGTTAAGTTTTGGTTACCTACTCAAGAACGAAGACTAGTCAGTAAGTTTCTCAGATATAACAAGAAACCAGACAATCTTTGTATCAGAATCAGCAATGTTCGGAAAGATTCCCATGCACCGGAATCGACAACAACATTTAAATTTTTTGCCAAAAATGTTATCACTTCTTCCTCAATTTCTACTGAGAATAAGCATAATTGTCCCTCTGATCAGTACGACAATACATGTGGCCCATGTAGGAAATGCTGGGATACAGGTAACGAACATACCATTTACAAACTACATTAAGGAGATAAACAGATGAGTAAAAGTCAATGTTATCAATTTATTGAAAAAGTTTTTGAGATTGCATTCGGAGATGATGCGATTAACCGTAGTTTTACTTATGAAGAAGTTATTAAAAAGTTACAAGAATATTCAGATAATTCATTAATGG
>Ga0209535_1001855_pt1 | contig 14044 bp, 17 predicted proteins | sample LinPmetageLP28_FD_184041 | JGI IMG/M metagenome (GOLD analysis project Ga0209535, IMG submission 184041) | Marine viral communities from the Pacific Ocean - LP-28 (SPAdes) (version 2) | ecosystem: Environmental > Aquatic > Marine > Oceanic | place: Pacific Ocean | collected 2009-08-22 | reverse complement strand
TCTTGACTCCTTTGAGAAATAGGTGCTTCTGCACCTTGTTAGTGTTTACTGTTTGGCTTTACCAATATTAATTGCTAGTATTTCTATTACTTTATAGAACTTTGCAATCATGGCATCATCCTTTGGTGTTGGGGTTAGAGAACAGATAATGCTTGCAGCGCAAACAACTCCTGTCACTATTCCTAACCATTCTCCTATCATTCCTAACATAGTTTACTCCTTAGTTAAATTGTCAATATAGCCCAAAAAACTATTTTTGACCAGATTCTTGCTCTTTTTCTTCTTTATCATAATCACGATAAAACTTAACAACTTGCAAGACATTATTTGTATAACGCTTAATTTCTGCCATATTCATAGATAGATTTTCGTATTGTTGGGTTGTTAAAGCGTAGTATGGTTTTGCAGGTGCTTTGCCTTCTTTTACTAATTTTAAGTATTCTGCCATTAAATCTGGTGTTAATACTTCAAACTCTACATCAACTAATTGCATCTCTATTGGTAAAGGGGGGTGATACATAGGGGGGCGTTCTTGTATTGTGACTACCTCTACAGGTTTAACTCGCTCTGGTATTAATGAGCAGCCTGACATAACACCTATGATTATGATTAGATTAATTACTTGTAATGGTTTCATCATCTTTTTCGTCAAATTGATTAGGGTTAGTTAAATCTACAAGTCCTTGCATGACTCTTTTTGTTCCCTTGTTTACTCTAGTTTCTATTAATTTGGGCTTCATTAATGCCAGATTATTCAGGTCATGTTTTGCAAATGTGTTTTTGAGTGCGTTGACTTCTCTCATAGCATTGTTCTTTGCATCTTCTAGTTGTGCTATTTGTTCATTTACACTTTCTTGTTTAGACAGGTACTGCTTGATAGATTCGTTTTGCTCCGCAATCTTTGTTTCTAAGACTATTTGATTGCCTTGTAATACAGCTATTTGATTATTTAGATACTTAATATACATATAAGAACCTGACGCTGTTCCTATCAGCAATAACCCTAGCATCAATGATAATTTAAACCCCATAAGTATATACCTGTATCCCTGTATCTTTTCCCTTAACCTTTATTTCGTCTACATATTCTAACTCAAATTTAGTCATTCTGGCAGTTGTCATACCAATCAGTAAACTTACGCCATGTTCTTTTGTAGCTGATTCAAGCCTTGCTGCAGTATTAACAGCATCCCCAATAGCTGTATAATCAAACCTAGACTCAGACCCCATATTGCCAATAACTGCATCACCAGTATGTATTCCTATACCTATTTCAATGGATGGCAACCCTTTTGATTCTAACTCATCATTAAGCAACGCCATGTTAAGGCGTATATCTAAAGCTGTTTCTATTGCTTTTTGTTCGTGATTGGGTTGGTCAAGTGGCGCATTAAATATTGCCATCATTGCATCACCTATATATTTATCTACCATTCCGCCATTATCTTGGACTGCTTTTTGCTGTGCGGTCAGAGCCTTATTCATTATGAAAGCTACGTCCTCTGGTGGCAGTGATTCTGACATATTTGTAAAACCTCTAACGTCAGTGAATAAGAAGGTTGCGTATCGTTTCTCACCACCTAGCTTTAATAATTCAGGGTTTTTCTGTAATCGTTTAACCTGTCTAGGGTCTAAGTAATGCTCAAATTGTTTCTTAATTTGGAGTCTAAGTTTAAATTGCTGCCTGAATCTAAGGTAGAAAGCGATTGCGCCTGTAACAAATTGACTGATAAGAGTCCACGTTACATCTATAAGAATACCCTGCTGTATCATATACACGCCAAAATAGCCTGTAGAAGCCATTACAACACCAGACAGTACAATGCCCCATGTAATACCCATAAAGTGCAGCAGAAGCCATATAAGAGCCACTGAGAGGGTAAAGATGCCTAACTCGGCTGCTAGTGCGTAATCTGGTATATAAGGGCTGTTCTGCACTAACATAGACTCAGCTAGTGCTGCTTGTATCTTGTGTGGTTCTAACAAGCCAACAGGCGTTGCTATCTGTGGCATTACTCCTGAAGCTGTCACGCCTACAAAAACATAGCGTCCTGTCACGTCCATATCTTGTAAGTTTGTTTCGTGCGTCTTAACCCATGAAATCCACTTACGTCCTAAACTGTCAGTCTTAACAGCAGGCAAACCACGAACAGCTATTTCCTGCACTCCATTTTCATTTGTGGTGATTATATAGCTGCGTGTTCCAGTAAGTGCTTTGATTACCTGAACCCCAAAAGAAGCAACCCAACCATCAGGAGTTCTAAGTAAGAGGGGGATTCTCCTAACAAGTTGGTCTACTTCAGTAGGGGCTATGGCAATTCCTTGTAGTGCATTAGCTGATAGAGTGTTAAGGTTTTCCTTTACCCCTGTAGATAATATACCACCAATATCATCACCCTTTAAAACTATGCCTGTAGGTTTTGGATACAGTCCTTTGCCATCTTCAAACATAGCGATAACAGAACCGCCTTGTCCTAATGCTGCAGCAAAGTTTTTATCTCCACCTAGCCTGTCTGGTTGTGGAAACGATATAACCCAACCTACGCCTATAGCACCTTTAGCAAGTAATTCATTATGTATCTCTGCTAATCGTTGTCTAGGGAAGGGATAACCACCTTCACGCTCTACATCTTCTTCAGTGATATTCAGGACAGTAAAGTTATCAGATGGTGGCTGTGGCGTTATAAATGCGTCAAAGGTTCTCATCTTTAGAACCTCTGTAGGTATAGACTGCATCAATAATGGTAGCCCTAGTATTATAAGTATGATGAATATTAGCTTTTTCATTAGATATATATGTCTATAATTGTTCCCTTATAAGATTCTAAAAATCTGTACTTCTTGTATCTCAATTTCCTTGCCTTATCTTAATTACGCTATCGCTACCGCCATTGATTGTTACTGTTCTACTCACTCCGTCCTGTATAAATATAACTGTATAGCTTGCATCACTATCTATGTCTACTCTGGCATTACTACTGACGTTTCTTTGCAGTGTTAGTATCTGTCCTGTAATAAACGTAGCTATCTGTGTTGTACTATCTTGACCAAATGACGTGCCTTCTAACCTAAGGCTACCAGACTGCGCTAAAGCATCTTCTTCTTTTGATACCTGTAGAGCATCTATAACATCTAGTAAATCCTCTAAAAAGTTTACGTCCAAATAGTTTATGTCCAATTCTGTAAACTCTAGCGCATCATCTTTTAAGAAATCTTCTTCTAGGTAGTCTATATCTAGGTCGTTAAAATCTAGTATGTTCGCAGTCTTAGTGGTTTGTACTTCTGTTAATTCTTCTCTTTCTTCAGGTGGACTTACAATTAACATATTATCAATCATGTCTAATGTGATATCTAACACAATAGGTTTAGATGGTGCTGATTCAAAGACGCTTACAGTTGTAGCTTCATAAGGTTTGTTAAGAAGAACACTCCCCATAGCAGTAACAACTTCTATCTCTCCGCTTGATACACCATAAGGGTCAGGCAACAGGATAATAAGTGACCTGCCTAATTCATCTACTGTAGCGGTGAAGTCTGTTCCTCTTATCGCTATATTGGCTGTAGGTGTTCTAAGAGATATGTTTTGTTTGTTTATTCTATTCAGGTTGCCTGTGATAAACCTTGCTGTGCCTAAACCAAAGGTAAGTGCCATCTTAGACTTACTAGGGTCAGGGTCATATATGTATTCGTCTATGAGAAGTTGTGAATGTTCTGTAAGTTTTACAGTAGAGTCATCTAGGAAGGTGATAGCCATTCTGCCATTTGTGGTTATGGCTTCGTCATTACTCTGTATAGCAAAATCAACTTCTGCCATATAGGGTTGGTCTCTTAATACTTGTGCTTGTCCATTTAACTCAGATACGCCACCTATGCTCTCAACAGCTTGTGCTTGTACCTTGGTCGTTTTGAATAATACACACAGTACCATTAGACCCAATACTAATGACTTTAAGATAATCATTGTCTTGAGTTGATAACTGTTGCACATTAAATGTTCTACTGCTCCCTGTTTGGTCTAAATAAAAGTATCCGCCTGCATACCCTGACCCTGTAAAGTTCACAGTGTTTGAGTCTCCATCTACGTCAAGATAGTTCGTTGCTCCATCATAATTAATGTCAAAGTCTAACGTATTACCTGTGCCGTTTATTATCCAATCTAGGTCAAGCGTTGCAGCTAAAGCTGTCGTGCCTGTATCTAATGTCATTGTATTAGTTGAGCCTGTGACATCTACATTGTAGTTTGAATTATCTACACCAAAGGTATTTGTAGGGTCTGCTTGAATTGTAAAGGTGTTGGAATCGCCATCAAACTCAAAGAATCCTGTGACGCTATCGCCCCATATATCTCCAAGAAATTTGTTAGTGTTTCCTATTTGATTTATGTCAAGAGTAAGACTTGTGCCGTCTAGGTCAAATGGGGTTAGGTTGCCTGCTGCACTGTTCAAACCACCTATAATATTTCCGCTTCCTAATTGTTCTAAATCAATGTTTGCAGTTGCGCCTGATTGAGTAACTGAAATCTCGTTATCTGCAGCAAACGCGCTGCCGTAGACCATCATTATACAAAATAAGCTAATTAGTTTTTTCGTCATCATAAGTCCAGAATCTCCTATCGTATCCGATATTAATTAGTTCTAAAACAGCACCCTCAATGGCTTTCATTAAGGCTATTGTTGTGGACTCATTGCGCGAATTGCCTAACTCTATTTCAACAAGCTCACTACCCATCTCTATGAATTTGAAAACGTCATCTGACTGACCATAACTAAATATGGTTTTCTGACTCAATACTTCTATAAGGATTTCGCCAGTTGTAACCGACACCATGCGTAAGCTAACAGTTATGTTATCTTCTCGGTACTGTGCGCTCTTACCAACTCCTAAGTACCTAGCACCAACTCCGCCTGTAGTCAAGTTACTATCATACGCTATTACAGCACCCTCTAGCAAGACTCCTGCAAATAGCAGGGCAGGCAGCTTCTGTGCATCATCAGGTGCTATCTGGTCTCTGGCACTACGGATTAGCTGTCTTTCTTTGGTAAGGTTATCTAAGCCAACACGCTCAACAACCCTGAAGAACGTGCCGTTTGCTGCGTGCTTTAAGGCTCTGATAAGTAAAGTATGTGGTGCTTGTGTGACTGCAGTGCTAAATAACGCAAACTCGGAATTGCTTTTCCTTTGTCCAGTTTGGTCTGTGAAAGCAGTAGGATAGACTGCAACTACAGGTTGTACAGTTGGCTTGCGTGCATTTAATAACTCTTTATTCTCTAAGTCAGTTATCTTAGCTACATTGTTTGCGCTAAATCTAAGTTCGTATGTATCTTCAAACTGGTCAAAAATTGAACAGCTAGAAAGTAAAAGAACCGATAGGCAAAGTAATTTCTGTCGTATTTCCATCTGCATCAGTTATCTTTAGTGTTATGAACTCGCCATCACTTGTATAGGTAATAGTGTTCCCTTCTAGGTTAATAGTACCTTCTGTACTAGGAGTTTCACCAAACAAGTTCTCAACTAACTGTCTGCTTAACTGTGCGTATATACGCGACTCCAAATTCCTGAGAAATCTGGCTAATGTTGTGTTTTCTTTATCTCGTTCTATCTGCTCTTGTAACGCTTTTATTTCTTCACGAATTGACATCTTACGAGAATACTCTTGATTCTCAATAGTTAAATAATGACTAGAAGTACCAACGCCACTGAAAGAAGGTGATTTAAACTTATGAGTAATTGTATCTGCGCGGATGTTTTCAACCGCTATACCAACTATTAATAGAAACCCTATCACTGTAGCTATTCGCGCTATCAGTGTTTTTTCAGCTTCCCTTTTTGCTAGTGCTAGGTCGGCTTTGCTTGGTCTCCCTCTTTTGCGTTTCTTCTCCATTTTGCTCTCGTAACTCCAAGACAGTATTTACTTTCTCTTGTAATCTTATCATATCTTGGTCTAACAGGCGTAACTGGTCTGTTAGTCTGATTATTGTAGTTTTCATATCCTCTACAGCAGGGTCTATAACATTTGTGATGGTTTGCCAAACGAAATAGACAAAGTAGCCTAGACCAACCACCATAACTGTAGGAAATCCAAACTTTTCTACTATCTCTACGATATCCACTAGTCTCGCCTAGCGTCAATCTTCCCATCTTCTACAAAGTTCTCTGCGCGTGCAATTCTGTGTAAGTCTGGTGAGATACCCAATGCACTAGAAACGCTAGTATCTATGCGTATCATGTCATTGTTCATTATGGATGCCCTTGTTATGAGCATCTTTGATATTCCTTGTACTGTTTTTATTTCGTCAACCAATCCTTCCATCAGTTGACGCATGATTAAAAAGATAAAATAACCCATAACTAAACCACCTGCGATTGGCAGTCCTAAGTCAGCTATAAGGTCAAATACTTCCATATCAATCCGATTTATCTAGTTCATTTAGCACTGCTATAAATTGTTTCTCTGACACTTCGTGAAACCATCCATCTTTATCTGTTATATAAACAGCGTTCTTTTTGTATAAGCCTTTGTCTATTGCTTCTTCTTCTACTCTGAATGTGCCATCTGGTTTAGAGAACAAATAGTAATCACACCATTGTGTATCTTTTGGGTCTCTTTTCATTTCCTTGTCATCCGCAAAATTATGAGTATTACTGTTTATCATTTTTGTTTAATGCTTCCTTTGCGTAAAATGCAGCGACTATAGCTGCGACTGAAACAAAGTAGGTTGCAGCCATATCTCCTAACAACTCTGCAGCTTTTTCTAAACCAACTAAAATAGCTAATACTACCGCAAAGGGATATAGCAACATTCCACCTAATGCAAACCACGCCATATTTCTCTGCGCGTCCTGCTTCTTATCTTCGTTATCAAACCTTATCTTTTCTTGCTCAAACTTCTGTATAGCTTCAGCTTGGTCTAGTTCTTCATCAGTTATGATGCCATCTCCATCAACATCTAAGACATTAGCTTTTGAGTCTGGCTGTAATCGTTTTGCTTTCATAAACATACCTCTTTCATATTGGTTAATTCATAATGGTCATAACCAAATTTTAATAACACTTGTTGTTTTTCTAACGCACTAGCTGCATTGCAAACAATACTGCATGAATGTGTTTTGTTGTTTGAGTGTAGTTGCTCATTAATTTCTACACTATCGTCATCATTTATTATAAATTGGACAACGTGTCCTTCGTTTTCCCATATGCCACTAAATAATATGCCATGCTCTATTAACGTATTCATTATGAAGGTGGTGTAGGAAAGGTCACGCTATCTAAATCGTTTTCTGCACTGTCAGTATATGAACCAAGTAAATCTCTAAGTGCTTGCCTGTAAGTAGCCCACTCTGCTTTCTTTGCATCTGTCAAAGGACTATCTGCTGCCTGAGTCCAATCACAATCAACTAATAGTAAATTTCTTTTTCTCCTTACCTCTGCTTCATGTTTTCCTGCAGGATATGGCGGTGTATAATCTACAACTTCTGAGCCATCCCACTTTGAGATTTGTATAGGATGACTGCCTTCAACATATCCATAATCACTAGATAAAACATCTAACTCACTGGCACTTTGTACGCTTCTGTGCTGTATGATTTGTCCTGTAGACTTTATATAAATACTTACAATCATCTGTGCAAACCTATAACTTGAACTGAAAACTGCAACTGCGGATTAGCAATTCTGTACAATCCACCCCAAGGGTAAATATAAAAAGTTTGTGAAGCAGAAGTGCTTGTGGTTACACTCATATTGAGACCAACAGCTATTGTGTTAGAACCAGAAACTAGGTTTGCATAACCATTTCTAAACGCTGTCTGCGCTCCACTAACAAAAAATGGTGACGCGTTCATTGCTCCTGCGCTCGTATATTGAGCAGACGAATTGTATCCAATCCCTGCAATAATTGCGCTACTACCAAAATCTGTACCTACTGCGTTTATTGACAAAAATAATAAGTATGTTTTAGTAACAGCACTTGCGGTTTGCGCCACTGTGACTGTAAGAGGACTGCCACCTAATAGTTGAGGGTTGTGGAATGAAGAACTGCCAGTGTTCCAGTTAGTAGTTCCTAGATTGTGTTGCCCTGTTGCACCTACCGCCACACCTAGTGAATTTGCGCCTGCATGAAGATTAATAGGAACAGCAGCCCCTATCTGTAGTCCATTATTAGATACAGTTAGCGTGCTTCCGTTTAAAACAAGCCTAGCAGCATTTAATGTTCCTACATTGATATTAGTGGCATCTATATTAAGAACATCTACTTGAGTAGCATCAATACTTCCGCCACTTATCCTGTTAGCACTCATAGAACCTGTGGTTATGTTTCCGCCTGATATTGTTGTTTGCGTTACGCCTACAGTGCCGTCTAATTGATTTTTATACGCAACTCCGTCTATCCCTATTTGTGTTATGCCTGCTGAACCATCTAACTCATTTGTGAAAACAACTGAACTAGGTATTCTGTTTACGTTTAACGTACCTGTAGAAATAACATCTGCGCTAAGTCCTGTAGTTACAATTTGGTCTGCGCCTATAGTTCCATCAATAACCATATCACCTGAAATTAGGTTTGTTATTTCTGTCCATGAACTGTTAGTGCTGTTTCTTTTGTATGCTTTTGAAGCAGGGTCTCCGCTTGTTTTCTCCACTATACAAGTGTCACCTGCTTGAAAACCTCTACCTATAGCAGCATTTGATTCTGCAGTTGTTGGTGCAGCAGTTGTAGATTTTTGGACTATATAAAACTGCGCTCTGTCTATGTTATTTACGATACCTGTAGTGTCAGACAAAGCTACTTCTGTAAAGTTACCACCGCCTACAGCGACAAACGCTGAATTAATATCTGAATGATTTACTGCTCTAAGCCAATAATAATATGTTGTTCCTGCTGATAAGCCATTAACCTTTCCATCCATCCATGTTGATTTCTGACTGGGCGAACCATATTGGGTGTGTACCAAGCCATCCGTATCATTAGCATTTGGGGTAGAGTTTGTAGTTTTTCTATATATCTTTACCGCTTTTAAATCACCATTATTAGGGTTGTTGTAACTAATTAAAATATTAAAAGGTTTGCCAGTAGTTACTGACGCACTTGAAGGGTTAGCAGGTGCATCTGAAGGTGCTGCTATCGCAATATCGGATGCTGCAGTATAGGTACTGGTCACACCATTTAAGTCTATGTGCCTGACTTTTATGTTGTATGTTTTTCCTACAGCTACATTAGGTATGTCTGCGCGTGTAACACCTTTACCTACTGTAATAGCACTGAAGTTACTGTCACTAGATATCTTGTAGGCTATCTCTGTAGACACCACCATAGGACTTGTATTATTTACCCACGCTACATTTATGTTTATTTTTCTGTCTACTGCATCCTTTACTGTCACCTGTGACCTTGAAGGATTGGAAGGCGCAGTAACAGCGTAAGTACCTATAGAGATATCGCTTCCTGTAGCTTGGTCTGTTGTGTAGGCATTAGAAGCAAAATCCCAAACTGACCCATCTATTTCTTTGAGTTGTAATCGTGTAGCCACAATAGGGGCTGATTCATCTCCCATTTGTTCTAAGTTAGTAGACAGAACTTCAAAGACTTTGTTAGTCCAACCCATTCTCTCATTTGTCAGATAGACCCAATCATTAGGCTGACAACGCATAAAGGCTGTGCTAACTGACGCTGATAGCTGTATTGTTTGTCTTTGGTGGTTAAGATATATCCTACTAATACGCTGCGCCATTGTAGACGTAACAGTGAATGGAAGCTGCACTTCTAAAAGTTTTGCATAGTTAGCTGTTGCTGCACCACTAGGTGTATCTCTACCTAAGAACGTACTGTCAGAATATAAAGGCGCGTCTGAGCCTGTATAGTTTTGTGTTGAGTCTACATAGATAGCTTTAACTTGATTATAGAGTTCACCACCACTTGCGTTAGTTTGTATAGCCAATGGTGCAAGTAATTCATCATCTGTAATCGTCAAAGATGGTGTTTGTGTTGCTCCTGCAAAGATATTGAACTGACCATTAACATAAGAAACTTTACCTGCCATAGCACTAAGGATGCCATTAATAACCTTCTCGCCATCTGCTGAGTAGTTAGTAAATCCATTAGCGGTATAGCGTCTTTCCGTACCACTTGCTAAATTGACATTCTGGTCACAAGTATTAGCTGCTGATGCAAAACCACCTGCATTAGTAGTGTCATTTATTTCAGAAGTAGTAGCTTTTAAACCATACGTTGTGTTTGTTAAATAATCCCTAATAATTAAAGCAGGGTTTGACCTTTGCAAGTCTGTAGTTCCTATAGCACCAGTTCTAGGGTCAAAGACATCTTTGCCTTTTACAAGGTATGTTATCTGTGGAACACCACCGCCAAATGCTTCAGGGTCAAATATAAGTTCTAAGTACACATATGCTATGCCTTTAAACTTGTGGGCAGCAGTAATAGAACTTAACGCTGCGACAGCTAAACCATCTGCAGACGTTTGGCTGCCATCATGGAATGTAAATCGCGCTAATCTACCGCTACCAAAATCATGCTCATTCTCTGTATTTGTATAATCAGAGTTTGTTACTGTGTGTACTGTCTCGCCAGATACTGTAGAAGAAGTTGTAGTTAAGTCATTATCATTGAACCTAACGCTTACAAGACTATTCACCTCATGTCCTGCAATTCCTACAATCATGTGCAACTTATTGTTGTCTGTGCCAGATGTTTCCATGTGCAGAACAATTCCACCTACTCTACTTGTTCCATACAATATTTGTCGTGGTGCTGTAGGTGAACGTGTTGTTGTCTTAGTGCCAAAGTTATCTCTAAAGGCATCCATTCCTTTTGGCGTACCTGCAATCAAACCTGTCAAAAGGGTTGTGGCAAACGTCATAGCTGCCATACCTGTCGCACTCATAGTAGCGAAACCAGTTATTCCTAAGGCAGCACCGCCTGTGACTACGACAAAGACGATTAACGCTGCTACTACTGCTGCTTTAATTACCTTAGGCATCTATTCTCCACACCTTTACTGCTAAATCGTTCTGTAAGACCTCTATTCCGTCCTCTGAGGGCGATACTATGCTCATACCATCACATATACCCACTAGCTGACTTTCTTGCTTAAAAACGACTAAATCGCCTTTGGTCATATATGCTTTATCTATTACATTTATACCTTTTTTTTCTTTTGCTGCTTTGGTGATGCTTCCTAAAATTGTTTTTCCATAACCCTTGATTGCTTTCTTTGCGGTTACTTCGTCTTTCCATTTAAGGGTTTTAGGAATTAAATCCTCTCCTGTAATAGTTTTTATCACCGCATTTGAGAACATACAGCAATCCCATTTACCCCAAACAAAAGGCGTATCTTTATGCTTGAACATAAACTCTCTGTATTTAATTTCCCAATCTGGTAGCTTTTTCATTACCTATGCTGCCTGTTATTATTACCGCTATCATTACCACCGCTATTGCCACCACCTACAGCATCACTTTTCTTACCCCAAACTATCTCTTTATCCTGCAATAAACTTACGCGATTTAATCCAACATCATTTGGAAATAAATAGTTTTGTGATTCTTTAGTGTATCGGTAATGGGATGGTCTACTTAAATCTACTAACCTGTTCTCAGCATCAAGAGTAATGGTTGCTCCGTCAGGCGTGTCATTAATTGCTAGGGTAGTCATGCGCCCTTTGAACAGGGTCAGTGTGCCTGCGCTTTCATTAGCACCGCCCATTGTGTAACCCATAAATACAGTAATAGGTCTGTTTTGATAATGTTCTTCTAAGGCATATGTCAGGACTGTAGAATCCATACCTGATATAACTATCGTGATACCACTTGATTTAAGTTCTGTGCTTTCTTCTACATCTGATATCGTCATCAATGAACCTGCACCAGTATAGTCAAGTCCATCTATAGTTAAGTCCTCTAAACCAGACCATAATGCTATGGTTGACGTATCAAACTCTGCTTTGATTGCAAAGAATATTTCTTGATGGTCAGCACCAAGACGATTAGTTATATTAGAGTCTAACCCCTGTCTTGTTGCCATTTTAAACTACCTCAATACACGAAAACCCAATACCATAATTAGAAACATGGTTAGCAGACCAATCTACTTCATTCGTATTCAATCTAAACTTGCCTTTTGGGTTCTGAAACATAACGACATGACCATCCGTTAAAGTCTGCCTTAACTTAGGCTGCACTCTTACTGAGATGTGATTTCTGGCACTAGAGCCATTGTTATGCAGGTAAGCATCCTCTGTTACCATCACTAACTGTTTTGGCTCTGAAGTAGTTGCACTACTAGATAGGATGCCTAGAAAGTCACCTTTTTTAATTGTTCCGATTGCACCATTGGAAGATGCTTCTAGTGACAATGCCGTTGCGCCCTTAATGTTTTGTCTTATTTTACAACCTGCTCTATTACTTTCTGCGACTAAATCTGAATCAGTTACTATCACAGAGGTGCTAGTGTACGTTACAATTTTATGTGTTCCGTTGTTTGCTTCATTAGCAGCCCCTGTAACATGAATGTAGTCATTCACTCTTAGGCTAGAAAATGTTGTAGTAGCAGCAGTGATAGTTCCGTTAGCAGCAAACGACAGAGTTTCACTTGAATCATCTATACGTCTATCTACCAACAAATAATCAGTATTATAAGTTCCTTGTGCAGCTTTACTGTCAGGGTCTCCAAACTTAAAGTAATTAGCCTGACCATTTGTTTCTAACAAAAAGGCTTGCCACTCGCTTGCTTGTTCTCTTTTCATAGGCGGTAGTGTTACTTCTGCAGTCCAATACACACCATCAAATTCTTGCGTTTTAGTTTTAGCCGTAAACGGACTCATTGTAGTACCAACAGTACGAACAAGAGAAAACCTGCTTACTGCAAAATTGGGGGTGCTTGGCATTGTTACTAATTTAGCCACCTTGTAACGCCTTCCTAAAAGAACCGCCACGCAATGATGCTTCTGCTACTGCGCCTTTAGTAGTCTCTGCTATCTGTGGCATCATCTTCATCACCTCTGCTCTTACAGTAGGAACTATACCTGTAGCAAAGTTAATTGATTGATTGATAACTGTTGTTCCACCGCCACCCATGTTGTTCATGTTCTGGTTATTCACGATTTTTCCGCCTGTATTGGGTACAAACATTTCTGCGCCACGCTCACCAACTAGAACAGGCTGACCTTTTTGTACTGTTCCACCACCTGCCATACCTGTTGTTGGCATACCAAATGAACCCATAATTGCATCCATGATTGGTTTAATAACCATCATCTGCATAAAGGACGCTATGATTTGAGACACCATATTCTTAGCAAAGTCTTTAAATGAATCCATTGCATTTTCACCACTTAGTAACGCATCAGTAAAGTCTTTAGTGAACGCATTTGTCGTTTCCATAATGGCAGGTTTCATTTCGTTAAATGCTTCTGTCATACTTTGTATTTTAGCAGTGCCGTCATCTACAGCAGTAAAGTCAAAATTCTTAGGGTCAAATGAACTTGCATCAGGGTCTCCGCTTATGATGCTTTCCATATCAGGCATTTCAGGCATAGTAGGCAACATACCTTTAACGTCACCTAGAATATCAAACTCGCCTTTTTTGTATTCTTTAAGTAGCTTTAATCTTTCAGCTATAGCAGCTTTTAGTTGTTCCCTGTCATCTTCTAATTCATCTGTGGGTATTGTAAAACTAACAGGGTCTATATCCTCAAGACCTATATTGACCTTGTTGTAAATTTCAATCAGCTTATTAACTTTATTCGCTAGTTTTTTTAGCAAGTCATTCATTACTTCTATGATGCTTATTTTCATACCAACAAACGCCATCTTCAATTTGTCTATAGCATTTGGAACACGAACCTTCATGGTGTTTTCAAAGAACATAACCACGTTATCCCAATTCTTTGCCAGTAGAACCATGCCTGCTACTATCGCAGCTAGTCCTAATACAACATATGTGAATGGATTAGTTAGCAAAGCTACAGTGAACTTTAAGACGCTGCCTGTTGCTATTAGCAATGATTTACCTAATGCAAGAACAGCACCAG
>Ga0209535_1001854_pt1 | contig 14049 bp, 22 predicted proteins | sample LinPmetageLP28_FD_184041 | JGI IMG/M metagenome (GOLD analysis project Ga0209535, IMG submission 184041) | Marine viral communities from the Pacific Ocean - LP-28 (SPAdes) (version 2) | ecosystem: Environmental > Aquatic > Marine > Oceanic | place: Pacific Ocean | collected 2009-08-22 | reverse complement strand
TGTATAGTAAATCTATCGCCTTTTGTTTGCTTTTGCTTAAACTTATCTTGTGCATCAACTACATCGCCTTCATAGATTCCGTCCTTAACAGAACCTACTTTTGATTTCTTCTTTTTCTTTTTCTTTGAACCTTTAGATGCCCAGTAACCGCCATAGCCTGCAAAGTAACCGCCACGTGATGTAGTATCTGAAGAAGTGGAGTCAGCGGATGGAGTAGCATCAGAGCCACCACCGTCTGCAGACCCACCGTCTCCACTTGTACCTGTTGCACTACCACCAGCAGATGCACCAGCAGATGCACCACCAGAGCCACCTGCGGCTCCACCGCCTGCTCCAGCACCACCTCCGCCGCCACCGGCGTCAGCCATTAACTTCTTGTATTTGATACCCGCTTTAATGGCTTCTATAACTTCATCGTATTTCATTTTAGTATGTTGCGTCTAAAGTTCTAATTTCTTCTAGTGTTAAATCTGATACTGCTAATGTGCTATTGTCATAGCCAGTTGCTTTATGCAATGTACCGTTGTCAATGTGCTCAAAGTATTGAGTCATTGTTCCTGAAACATCTCTACAAAAAATACATCTGTAAGTAGTTTCATCAACAGGAGTATTTCCAGTTGCGGCTGGTGTTTCTTTTGCAGTTGCTAATGCAACATCAGGGTCTACACCTTTTGCAGTCATATCATCTCTAATTTTTTGCCACGTATCTAATGGCGTTGCTAATGTATAGTGACTCATTTTATTCCTCTTCTTTCCAAATTGTCCATGCACCGTAGGCAATCATGCCATATGCAATTAAATTAACAGGTGCTAATATCATTAAGATACCACCTGCAATAAGAACTGCTCCATTCCAGGATGTTCTTTCTTGTGTTCTGTCAAATATCCAATCTTTAAGTTTGTCCATATTGATCTCCTAAACTATGTAAGTATTTATCTACTTACCTTGCGGAGTCTCTTCATCTAGGTTATCTACATGCTGAATATAGTTTGGCATACCGTGATCTGCAACAAAATCAAAGAATTTGTACTGTTTACATGCGGCCCAAAAGCCTCTCCAACCGTCTTTTATCCTTTGCCAAATTGTTGATGGTCTAATATTACCATAACTATTGATGTACATAAGTTTTCCACCATGAATAAATCCAAATAATGATGGCGGTACTCTTGGTACTATGTCATTATTATTAATATATCTGTGATAAGAACCAATCTTACATCCTTCTAAATGTCTTCTAAACTTTCTAGTTCCTACTCTTGGTTGTCCAAAAGTTCTAAGTTCTTCAACTGATATTCCATCATGGCATAGCATTTCAGCAACTAATACTGCCATTGCTCCACCTAAACTGTGTCCGCACACATATACTTTTTCTTCTTTCTTTCTTCCGGCTTTTACTGCCTTTAATATACCTGGATAAACTTTGTTAGCCTCTTCCCAAAAACCTGAATGAACCATACCGTTTCTATCGTGTCTTACAGGAATAGTTTTTAAGTCTGCTAGAACGTCAGCAAACTGAGTTGGCTCTGTTCCCCTACATGCTACGACTATTTTACCTGCTCCATAGTATACCCATGCTTGGGCATTTTCTACAGAAATAAACACAGGGTCTTTTTTATTGAAGCCTGTTGGTCTTTTCTTTTTTCTTTCAGGGTCATCAGGATCAAGATAACTGCGTCCTGCCAGTCTTGCCATTATTTTGGCTTGTGATATCTCTTCCAGATTATCACTAATAAGTTTGTTTTCTACTGTCATAATTACTCCTACCTAATTATGCATGTATTTATCGTATTGCACTCAAAGAAAAGCCCCACATAAGTGAGGCTTCTCAAGTTACCTGTATTTCCTATACTCTGGGCAAGAGTTTACTAGGGTATTCTATAGAATTGGCTTCATAGCAATGTACATAAACCAAATGGTGAATAATAACATGCCTACTGTGGCATAGTCATTACATGCTTGACCATCTGGGCAATACTTTGCTTTGAGTGATTCGAATGTATCTTGTAAATTTTTAAGGTTACCGGTAACAGAACTTTTTATAGTATCTGATGTCATTTCGCTCTCCTGAGTCTAAATAGTTAGCACTCTCGTTCACATATCCTTACGGACTATGCTCGGGGGTTAAAGTTCCTTAACTTTTTAAGAATCGAAATAGTTGTGTCTTCGCATTGAGACCATACAGCGGATACATACCGCGACAACTCGACTTCTAAACAACCGTCCCGTTGTGGAAGAGATTAGTAATTCTTCCACGAGTATTTATCAATCATTAACACATCAGTTAAGTTTTATGGTATTTTAAGTCGAAATTAAAACTTTACCCCAACCTTGTCTACGTTTGTAGTAAATTCGATCTAGGTATTCTTCTTTGGTATCACAAGGCATAAGTAAGTCTAAACTATATTCTGTTTGATCTTTGAGTAACTCTATGTTGTCATCATTTATATATTGCATAAAGTTATAACCAAACTCCATCTTCATAGGATATTCAAATTGATAATGAGTTACATAAAACGTTTGAAACTTCATTAATTGCGAGTAATATTTTTCTGGTAAGTCTAGCCATTCCTTGCTACATGCTTGGTCTACAAAATTTAGTATCTTTTGTGGCTCTTCATGGAAGTCGCTTTGTGCAGACCACATAAGGGTATGCCCACTAAAGCCATCTGCAATACCTGTTTCTAAGTATTCTGTAAGTTGTGCTTTTGCTTTGTCAAATAATTGTTTAACATATCCATCATCCTCTTGTATGAGTATCCATAATCTATTATAAAATTCTATATAACTTAAATTTTTATATTTGCGTAAGAACCTGCTGATGATTTGTGTCCAACCATAGTTGTGAAAATTATTGATCATCCAAGCATACATCCAACTGTCTATAAACTTAGGCATCGGCATGTCCTTAGTTCCGCGGACCAACGTAACACTTTCACTGATGCCATCTTCTTCTTCGAAGCCTGATATATAATCTTTCACAACCACAGTATCTATTTCATGTTCTTCTCTTTGCCCAGGTGTGTTAAGGTGTGCGTTCTCTAGTAATTGTGCTAACCAACTTTCAATAGCATTGTGTTGACCCATTTCAATTACATCACATAAACCTTTACTCCAACTTTCAAATGTTTCTTTAGGTAAGCCTAGTATGAGTTCTGTGTAACTAGGTATCTGTTCTCTATTACATATATCAAATATGTGTTTGAGATTACTAAACTCCATGTTGCGTCTTTTAATTTCTTCTAGTACATCCATGTCCATACTCTGTACACTTAGAGTCAGTCCTCTGTTAAAGCCACTGCTGATAAACTTCTTAACAATTTCCATTATCTCTTCTGAACTGTTCTTGTACCATGTAGCATCAACAACTTGTGGGTAGCCATATTCTTTTTGTAGTTCTACAAGTTCTTCTGTGAACTTCATATCTCTGTCTGTGAACACACCAAAGTTTGCGTCTGCTATTGTAACGTAATCCATTTTGTTTTGTGCCATCCAATGTAGTTCTTGTAGCACTTTTTGTTCTGGAAACTTTTTAAGTTTGCTATATGTTAGTCCTCCCCAGTCGCAGAAGGTACAAGCAAAAGGGCAACCCCGGTTGGTTTCTAGTGTGCCGTTCCACAATACACCTGGATTGTCTGCAATAATCTTTTCAAACACATCTGTCAAGTAAGGACTTGGTATGTCTAATTCTGTTAGTCTAGGATAATTGTATATCTTTTCTATTAGTTTGCCGTTGATTAGATTGCGTAGAATGTCTGTAAAACTTATTTCGCCTTCTGCCAAACTAATTGAATCTACATACTTGTGATGTTTAAAGAATTCTTCTTCTTCTGGTCTGTCAGTTACTTGCGGTCCACCAAACACTATTTTACATTTAGGATAACGTTCTTTGACACGTTGAGCAACTGCTTTACTCCATTCCCAATTCCACATGTAACAACTAAATGCTATTATGTCTGGGTCTTCTAGTCTATCAACTAGGGTATCTACATTTTCTCTACGGAATATTATGTCTTTGAGATTGACATTTTCTTTAATATCATCAAACTGACTGGCATAACTCCACAGACAGCCAATGCTGTAAGGGATCCAGTAACCAGTTTTGCCTGCAATACCAAATCTAAAGTTAGGTTGGCAAAGATATAAGTTAAGCATATCAGTATTTATCGTGATTTGATATGCTGTACAGAAAAGCAGGCACTAGGCCTGCTTAATGAATACTTGGTCCGTAGTATTGTCTACTTGAAAGACGCTCTGGCTTCTTTCACTAAATCTGCTTTTTTTCTACGCAAATCTAATTCAACACCGTTGTCTCTTGCTAATAGTTCTAACTCTGCTTTAGTTTTTTTATTTAACTCAGCGGCAGTTGGAACTGTGGATTTAGCAGGGGCCTTTACTGGTGCAGGTGCTGGTGCAGGTTTTGGTGCAGGTTTGCTTTCTACCACATCATCTTTTTTAATAAATGACTGATATACAACAAATACTACAATTAATCCTACTACAACTATACCTATCATTGAATTTTCCATGGTTATCTCCTCAATTGGTTATCTAGTTTATCTAGTAGATCATAACGATCTTTTTCGAACGTATGTATTAGATTGTAGGGATTATATCTTTTGTATGTTGTGCTTTTAATTCTATTAATAACACTTTCTACTATTAATTTGTCGTCTACATTCTTAAATTCGGCAACGTCGGCGGGACTATGCTCAAATTCAACTCCGTCCATATTTTCCAGTATCTTGAATAATGCTAAATCAAATTCAAGATAACTGAACCCAAACTGATCCTCGTCTGAACTAGATATTCCTAGGCCATCGGTTGGAACAGCATACACGACACTATCTGGTACACCTTGCATTTCTGCTAGAGCGGGAACTTCCCAACTCTTGCTCAATGATTGTATAGGCGAGACGTCGCCCACGTCCCCATGTAGTGTCCAAAACCCAGCCGCTAGTTCTGAAAAATTATCAGTACTTGCTACAAAGCCTTGACTCGCGCCAGCAAGATTGTACAATGTAATCATACGCAATCTGGCTCGAATGTTTCCTTTTCTAATCTTACTAGAGTGATCATTACTAATCAAACTAGCATCTATTTTATATTGTTGTTTAAGTATATCTTCATAGGCTTCTGTTAAGTCTATGTGTCTGTGGTCAATTCCCAATGCCTGTGCTGTTTCAACACCGCGATCAGTTTCATCTTCTATTTGGTTGATAGGCATAGTAACACCTATAACATGATAGCCAGCATCTCTAAACAATGCGGCAGTTAAGGCACTATCAATGCCTCCACTTAATCCTATGCACACATTACTAATTTTATATTTGTTTGCGTATGCAACTAAGTTCTGCACTATATCGTTTCTTAATACTTGTAACTTATCCCACGACATGTATCTTCCGCTTTTAATATAAGAGTCCAATAGTTTATCGAAAGCAGGAGACAACTGAGGCTTCCTGTTATACGAAAGTATTTGTTTCTTTAAACTAGTAAATTCTTTATTCATCTTCGTCGTCTTTCTCGTTATTAATATCGTTTATCAATTGCCATATTGTCGCATCCGGATCGTTTAATTTGGATTCATACTCTTCTAATCCATAACCAACCCGAAGTGCTTTTTTATAATACCCTGCGGCAGTACTACAATAAACAGCAAAACTTTCATGTGTAATATCTACATCTAAGTCCATGCCTAAATGCACCATGAACTTTGTTAAGTCTCTTACAACATCATCAATTGTTTCTTCAAACAACAAAGTGCTATCAACATCTTCTGCACTCTTTAGTTTTTCTCTATATGCTGTCAAATCAACTATTTTGTCAGTCATCTATCTTTTGTTTGCCCTCTAAGTCTTCTATCTTAGACTTGAGTATGTTTACCATATTAGACTGTTCGTCGTCTAATAACTTCGCACCAATATGTACTTTTTCTTTTTCTAATATGTCTACTTGTTCTTCTAACTCTGCTATTTTTTGTTCAGCAGATGACAATGCCTCGATTAACTGCTTTTTAGTCATTTGTGTCTTGCTTGTCATACTAATTAATTACCTCGTTTTTGCCGAATACAATGTATAAACTGGTTCGTGTATTATCTACTGGAACTGTTTTCATCATACCGTGCATTTCTTTATGTGTGTTTAATAATATATAACCGTTGCCTTTTCCATAGTAAGTTGTTAATAATTCCTCGCCATGTTCACTACCAAAGACTGGCTTTAGAAATGTTGTGCCACACTCCTTATCACAATCATCATCTAGATATATCTGCATAGTTACATTTAATACTTTTTGATCACAATGGGGATACAAATTAAATCCTTCTGAGTCTTTCCACATACTTGCATTAGGAATACCTAACCCACTTAGATCAAACTTTTCTTTTATAGGTTGTACTGTTTTTTGTAACTCTAAACTAATTTCATGTATATCAAAAAAGTCTGCCCTTTGCCTATGTATTTTATGTGTTTCAGGTGGGTGAGCATATACTTCTTCCTTTACAATGTTTGGATCATTAAAAGAAAACTTACAAAATGCTATTTCTTCATCAGTCAACACATCCTCTAATACAATAAGTTTATAGTCATGTGGTTCATAATCTGGTGTAGCAGAACTTAAAACTGTTGGTTCAGTATCAATAATAAATTGTTGTAGTTTCTCAAACATGTCCGTGAGCCAACAAATGCACAATTAGGAAGTAAGTCATACCATGTGCAAGTTGATCTGTGCCATGTATTATCCAATACTTCTGATCGGAAGGTGTTACTTGATATTTTAACCATGCCTTGCTTTTTGTATAGTCAATATGATAATGAATTAGTGCGTCAAGTGTTCCAAGCATTGCGGCTGTAATAGGATCTGTGAAATATAATAGCACAATGTTTGTTAATATACCATGCCAAACAGAATGTGCTACTCCGCCTAGGTGACCGTATGTACCTTTGTGTTTGAACATCCAGGGGTACTGCATATAATAATCTGCTATTATATGTTTTGTCATTAGCCAAAATAAAATGTTAAATTCCATAATTATACCTGGTGGAGATGATAGGGATCGAACCTACGACCTACTGGTTGCAAACCAGTCGCTCTCCCAACTGAGCTACACCCCCATTGTTATTATTTATTATATTGAAAATTGTTTGCAGGTAATTTTTGTACAAGATCATACAACAACACAACTCCTAAGCCACTGACTAGTAATCTTATATCAAATAATAATGCTTCTGGACTGAACGGTGGATACCATTGTCCTAAGTTTGCCATTACATGCCATACTAACCAACTACCTAATAAGGAAGTGTATTTGTTATTGTTAAACTTACTAATAAACGTTGCTAACATTAATGCTGGATATGTAAACCAAATCCAACTACCAAATCCTAAAAATATATCTGACATAAACATAACTGCCGGCATCATTAGAAATGCAAAATTGTTTTTAGTTAGGTAAGGTGTTAGTACTGCTAGGCCTAATAAAGGCTCACTGTTTGCTGGCAAAGGTAACAATCTACTTATTACTAAAGCACCAAACAGTAATGCTACTGCTTTAATTGTTGAAAGATTCTTTAACACAGGCTTCGCAGTTCTTGTTGAACATTGCTCTAACATATCCTTTTGTTTGTTGTCTTCCTGCCCATTTAAAAGTTTTTTTGCAGAATTTACAAATTCTTTTATGTAACTTGTATTGTCCCCATTTTTCATCATAAGTATTTTGTCGTTTTAATTTAGAGTCTATGCTCTGTTCCTTTCTTGGCATGCCATCTCGTTCTAATGTATTGTAGAAAAGGATCTTTCTATCATTGCATCTCTTAGATCCTTATCATTTAAGGCATCTATGAACTGGTCATTCAATGTAAAAAGTGTGTCTGCTTCGCTGTTCTCTTCTACCAGTTCTCCTGGAATACCTACCATTGTACAGATATCTCGAAAAGACAATTTAACACCTTTAGCATCTGCTTCTAGCATTAAATCCATTACAATTTTACTTATAACTTGTTCTAATTTATCTGACATGCTAGTATTTATCCTATAAAAAATAAGGCGAATAAAATATCCGCCTTAATCGTGTAGTTTTTATTTAAAGTCATTTAACTACAAAAATTGACTGGCAAGTATTGTTATGTGATTTTGGTGGTATAACACCGGGCACCCGGAAGACACACCTCTACTTATTAACTGGTACTCCGTAGGAGAGTCGAACTCCTGTTGCCGAGATGAAAACCCGGTGTCCTAACCACTAGACGAACGGAGCAGAATCGGAAATGGTTCTTATGATAGCAATCTCCGTACACAAAAAAGCATTCTGTTACCTTTATGTGTATTTCTACATAGGTTCCTAGAACCCTGCGACACTCACTGCCTACTGCTTTCGGCCTTTGTGTCTAAGTTATGTATATTATACTAAAATTTGTGGCTTAGGTCAACCATCCTGGGCCTTGTCCTGGCTGGACTTGTTCTTTTATGTGTGGTTCCAATAAACTAACTGCTAATGCTATTGTGCTATTAGTTTCACATAGTCGTTTCATACATGCTTTCCACAGACCAAAACTTATTTGTTCGTTTTGTATTACTTTGTATGTTCTTGTAATCGCGTTAGTAAGTATATCATGTGCAAACAAGTTAGCAGTACTTACATCTTCATACAGTTTAATATTCTTTGTACCATAATGTTCTGGATTCTTCATTAACTTTTGTTCTTCTGGTATAAAGTCTATTATGTTGTCTTGTGTGTGCGTTGCACCTGTAACAATATGATATAGGCTGTCGCTAACAAGTGTAAACTTATGTAGATTGCTTATCATTAATAGATTACTTCTTATGTAACTGCGGTCTGGGTACACATCTATAAATGTGTCTACAGTACTTAAAAGCCAACGTAGATTCAAATGTTCTAGTAATACGTCTTCATAATCGAAATAGAAACGTTCAAACTCTTCAAAGTACTCGTGTTTACTATCTGCATTCATTCGCCTGGAAGTAATAACCATCTCCATTAATTTAATTACTGCTTTTGGCTTGCCTATGTTTTTATTCCACAATGGTATAACTGTTTGCCATGCACTTCTTTCATGTGGCGGCACATCTGAAATACTTGACTCATCTATTGGTTCTGTGATTAGTTCTCGTAAATCATCCATGGTAGAATTTGGCTTTCATATATGTGTGGTGCTCAAAGAAGTTTACTAACTTGTATTCGTTATAAAGAGGACCATGCACTAATTCCTTAATTACATCTGCATGATTATACTTGAACATAGTTAGGTAATGCTTTTTTTGTCCACCATACGGTGATCTTCTATGCATTGATAATCGAAGTATTTCTGGTGTTATACCATGCTTTTTTATTATTGTACTGTATAGACTCTGGTATAAATGATCTTTTGTATCTAAGTTGAGACCAACTAATCTACCTACAATAAATTGTGGTTTATCTATTAATGCTTTCTCTAATATAACAGACAATGGTGTTATGTGGTTATCGTACATATCAGTTTGGACAAAACTTCCTCTAAGAACTTCCCAGACTAAGTCTAAAAGCAAAGGTTCTAATTCATCGTAAAAGTCATGCCGATAGCCTTTAAATTTATCATGATGTTTATGTGCAAAGTTATCGCTAGAAAGAAAGCCACCTAGTAATTTATCTACAGGATCTTTGTAAGGAATATACCAATTCAACTTGCCCAATGGTTTAAATGATGTGTTACTATTGTCTGCATAATATCTAGAAAATAAATTGCTGAATGCTTCATGATTGCCTTTTCTATATAGTAATAAACTATGGTTGTTCTTACCACCCTCATCATCAAAATTTAACCATTTATCTCTTTCGCTAAATGCATTTCTTAAAGGTTCTATCTTCCAACTAGCCTGGATGTCATCATCAAACTGTAAGTAAGTATACAAATCATTTATGTTGTGTAGTTTCATTTTAATATTTATCTGGCGGAGAGTGAGAGATTCGAACTCTCGGTACAGTTACCCGTACTCTTCCTTAGCAGGGAAGTGCTTTAAGCCACTCAGCCAACTCTCCTAATTAAAACAATACCTTGCAATAATACTTTTCCTTACAGTATAAGGTACTTTGTTTTCATACAAAACTTCATGGGTGGGTGCAGAATGCCATTCACCGCTGGCACCTGGGTTATACATTATAGCAGTATTCCTTCTATATGGTGCATGACCTATTAGTTGGAAGACCTTTTGATCTTTGCAGACACAGTACTCTCCGTGTTGCATACCTAATTCCTCATCTGGTTTTTCACCATTGTACTGCCAAAACATTGTGCCTAGTACTTCGTCTTCAACTGACCGGTCTAGACCCATGTAAACTTGCATGTTAATAACTTTATCAAAGTTATCAAACACGTCTTTGTGTATGTCATCATTTTGTAAAGCACCGGGTGATTCGGGATCCCATGTATCCGATTGTAAATGATACCAGGTATGTTTTAAGTCTGCAGGATCGTAACCAGAGAATCTGCAAACCATTTCTAGTCTGCTTTCAAATTCACTGTGAATATATTTCCATAATAATATATCTTCGTCTTTGAAATCTTCACCAGTGTCAATGTCTATAGGAAAACTTTTAGGTACCCAAAGCCAATCGGGTGTAATGTTTAAGCCGTTTCTAAATTTAGGAACTTCAAATAATGTATCTGCTAATTCAATGTTTGTAAAAAAGTGTGTAGGTAATATTCTAAAAGGCATTATATTAACTCTAAATCCATTTGCTTGTAAACTCTGTCATGCATACTTATTTCATCGTTAGGCCATAAGCAACACATATCTCTTTTTATAAAAAGACGTCTACCTGGTAACAATGGTTCTTGATCTTCTTTGTGTATTTTAATTGCATCTAATAATATAGTTGCTGTAGTTGTAATACACTTTCCATAATGTAATCCACATATAACTAGATTCTTTTTACCGTTGTCTGCAATATATTTGATTAAATCTTCTTGGTTGTTAATGTGTAAAAACTCTTTGAACCTAGGATCTATTTCACCTTCTTCACTTTGCATAAAGTTAATCACATTTTTACATTTGAGTTGCACAATTTTATCATCTTTATACACATGAGTTTTCCTTAGTTCTTCTTTTAAATGTCCTAAGAATACTTTGTTATAGATGTTAAGGTCTATTTCAGCATCGTCAATGTCTGGTTGTTGTGCCCATGCATCGACTACGATCCATAGTGCGTTATCAATTAGATCTTCGTAATTTGTTGTTGCAAGTGGTATGTGCATAACAGTATTTATCGGCCATAAAAAAGCCCCGTATAAAAACGAGGCTTAATTATTGTGTATGTTTTAGAATGATTTAGAAACACTAAAGACAAAACTATCTTCGTCTTCCATCATTGAGCCATCGTCAGCCATAAAACTAACATAACTTAATGCGCCTTCTAATCCCATTGGTAGATCCATTGATCTTGATACTGACCAGTTGTCGCCAACTTCATCCCACATACCATAACCGAAATCAAAACCCCATTTAGAGTATTCTAATTCCAAGTAGTCTGTGTAATCATCTTGACCTAGGTAGTAAGTTACACCTACTCCCATGACTTCTTTACTGACAAATATTTCACTACCGTCTAAGTCTGCATCACCATTGTAACTGTAATCAATATATCCTACAGTCCAATCGCCGTTTGACCAACCAGCATATAAATCAGTTTCTAAGTCTGATCCGTCTGCATAGTCTACTTGGCCTAACCAGGCACCAACCATAAAGCCACTGTCTCCAAACATGTGGTTATAGTCTGCCCAAGCAGATGTACCGCCGTCTGTCTGTGATACGCCTCTAAAAATGTAGTCGCTATCTGCTCCTGCACTTGCTCCTGCGTATGCTGTTGTTGTTAGTGTTGACAATAAAAGTACTGCAAACACATTCTTAAATGTATTAATCATTTATTTTCTCCTTGTTATATGATTGTGTAATGGGGCGGTAAAGGCCACCCCAACCTTGTACCGTTACTTATTATCTCCTAATAAATGTATGATAATAATTGCAACTAGAAGTCCGACGAGACCGCCTTCTCCTAATCCTGATACGAGTGCTGTGATGTTTGCGACCACGTCACCTACAAAGGATGTGCTACCGAACAGTAAGCCTGCCACGATGCCAAGTCCTAAAAGGCTGACGAAAATCCCTGTTAGTCCGCTCACGAAAGAGTGAACCATTTTCATTGCGTTATCCATAAATGAATACCTCCTATTATATTACTCTTGCCCAAGAGTATGAAGAAATTAATTTTTCTTCAGTATTATTTACTCTTTTGTAACAAGATGTTACTGAAGTCATGAGCGTTCTATATTGTCGTTAGGGGTGTTAAGGGTAGGTGTTAAAGAAATGGGGCCTAAAAGACCCCACAAATTGCTAAGATTTATATAAAATTAAGCAATATTACCTTCTGGTGCAGGTGCTTCTGTAGTTTCAGGCATCGTGTCCATCATTGGTGCATCTTCCATCTCATGATGTTCATCATGGTGTACTTCACCTTCTACAAATTCAACATTACTTTCTGGGTAGTCATACCAATCATCTGCATAACCATTTGACCAATCTTGAGTTTCTACCCAAGTGTTGGCTGTCATATCATATGAAATGTCACAGTTTGCGTTATCGCAATAGTTGTGCTCATCCCATTCCCATGCAGTTGGTTCCATCCAACATTGCATACATGAATCCCAATAAGCCATATCAGAGAAACCTTCTGGTTTTTCATGAGTTGGTGTATATGGGTGCATGTAATCACCTTCTGCAGGTGCTGTGAATACTGCTTCGTATTCTTCTACTGGCTCTTCGTGATGAGGAATTTCCCAAAGTTTCATTTCAATTTCATTCAACTTCTCTCTCATCTCAAATAGCATGTTTGCTAAATCTATTCGTGGGTCTAACATATTATTCTCCTAATGTGTATTTGTTATTCTAGAATATATGTGTGGTGGGTCTATCTACTGTTTATAGTCAACTGTATTTATTATTTTTCCCACAAAAAAAGCACCCCGGAGGGTGCTTTCAATTTGTTACCTTAAGGTTAAAACTTAGGCAGAAGCCATTGCTTTGTATCCTGCGGCAATAACTGCTCTTGAGGCTGTGCCTAAACGATAAACGTTTCTGCTTCTACCTTTAGTGTCAGTTACTGTATTAAGATAAATTGGAAAACCTTTGAATCTTAGTGATTGAATCACTGCCTGTGGGTTTCCGGTTCCGAAGAATGATACCATCTGTGCAGACGATAAAGTTCTTCCTTCTTGTAAAGCATTTAATACTTTTGCTTCTTTAGTTAATGTTGCTGTAGTCATATGACCTCCATTTAGCATTATTAAAATTCTGTACAAATTTGTACATTATCTACTATTATACACATTTTATACACAAGGTCAACCTTTTTTATGAAAAGTTTTCCAAGTGCTGTGTTAAAGTAAAATCTTCTGGTAATATATTACCAGCATCATCTACTATTTCGTTATCAAAACAGTTGTAATACCGCTTTGTAAAGAAATAAGGGCAAGGAGTATCTGTTTTATAACTATTGTCATTTAGTTTTAAGTCCAAACTCTTAGGTAATTTACATATTGGTAAATTACATGCTTGGTCAACAGATATTTCCTCTTTGATCAATAAATCTATAATCCTTTTGACAGGTATCATGTGTTCAATAATCATACCTTCGCCTTTAAATGTTTCGAGTACCTCATAGTGCGGAGACATTGTTTTGTGATACTCTCTTAATTTGTTGTCCAAATCTGATCGCATTTCTGCATACACATCACCATTTTCTCTAGACAAGTTTATGATATTATCTAGATGCCTTTGCATTTCCTGTTTACAATATTTTTGCTTTACTGCTTGTGGGCAACGCCTAGGAGCATTCACTAACCAATTATTGTATTCTATTAAATGTTTCATTGAACCACCTCATCAAAAAGATCCCAAAACATTCCTTCTTGTTGTGTTTGAGTATGTTTTTCATCTCTAAAATTATAACTTAATACATTTTCATGATCAAATATATCCATTGACATTACTTCTGGCC
>Ga0209535_1001851_pt1 | contig 14055 bp, 10 predicted proteins | sample LinPmetageLP28_FD_184041 | JGI IMG/M metagenome (GOLD analysis project Ga0209535, IMG submission 184041) | Marine viral communities from the Pacific Ocean - LP-28 (SPAdes) (version 2) | ecosystem: Environmental > Aquatic > Marine > Oceanic | place: Pacific Ocean | collected 2009-08-22 | reverse complement strand
AGCAAAAGAAATTCAAATTGCACAGACATTGACTCAGCAAACACCCTTACAACAGTTAAATTCCATGACATCTGCTGACTTTGCACCTCCATCTCAAGAGCAGTTTGAGGATGATTTCGATGATGCGATCGCGTCAGGTCAAAGTGTTGGGCAGTTTTTGAGCGCACAGCCGCCAGACTTTAGCCGCTTTGAGATTGATGATCCAACTATCCAAGAACAGGTGATGGTGCAGAAAGCCACGGTAGCCCTGAAGACCATGAGCGAGGTGCAGATTGACAAGAGTATGGATCAACAGTTGGAGGCCTTGTCAGACACGGGCGGGTTTACAGACCAAAGCGTTGCCGTATTTTTAATATCTAGCAATCCTGCCTTTGACCAATATGAAGATGTAAACCTTTTTGACCGCGGGGAATTTTATAAAAACACTCAGGTTTACCCTAAAAACGCACCACGGGTTGATCCTTTCGGGGTGTTAAGGATAGGTGGATCAGAGACATTTAATGATCTGGTGGACATCCAATGGCAGAGGTAGAGTTTGCGGGGCTAAAGGTTTCGGGTGGCAAGCTCCTGCTTGCTATACCGTTTGCGGGTAGCATTTTAGCCGCCATGTGGGGTGGCTTTGAGCTATATCAACGGCTGTTGATTGCAGAGCAAGCCATAACAGAATACGTATCACCTGACTTCAGCGAATATGACGAGGCTCTGGCGGTAATAGACACCAAGATAGGCAATGTTAATTCTTTGACTATGGCGTTGGAAAGAGAACTAGACCGCCTGCAAACTGATATAGACGTTGTAGAGAAGATTGCCAGAAGCACTGATGACACGGTGGCGGAGGCCACCAGAGAGATGAGAGATGACGTTTACGCCCTTGAGGAAAGGGTGAACGACAGCCTTAGAGAAGTAAACAATGAGCTAAGGGTGATGCGAGATGATTTAGAAGAGCGCATACAAAGGATTCTTGATAACCCACTTAATTTAGAAGAGTAGCTGGTAGGATGAGTGTATGGATCAGGGCATGATTAACATCATTATTACTCTTGGCGCTGGTGTTTTTGGTTGGCTTATGAAGACGTTATGGGACTCTGTCCGGAGGCTAGAGACCAATGTTAGCGGCATAGAAGTGCGTGTTGCCGGTGATTACGTTAGGCGTGATGAGTTTCGGCATGACATACAGCGCATTTTTGATAAGCTGGATACAATCGAAGCAAAAATCGACTCTAAGGCGGACAAGTAATGCCAAGCACAAGTGCGTTTTCAGCGTTTCCCTTTGGCTCAGATACTGATGCTGGGCCTGTTGGGGTTGCTGGGCTGTCTGCTACGAGTGGCGTTGGCAGTGTATCTGTAAATGGAGCCGCAGACGCTGTAGTCACTGGGCTACAAGCAACAGCCAGCGTTGGGCAGGTGCTCTTTTCGATTGGTGTAAATGTTACTGGAATAGCGGCTACAGGTGGCGTAGGCACAGTCGCGCCATCTCTACCTACAAATGTTTCTGTAACTGGCGTTTCGGCAACTATGCCGATGACCGCAACAGGCGCAGGCGGCGGGTTCTTTGGTGGCGTGGGCTTTGCAGAAGAGTCTTTTGCTACACCAGCAAACACCGCTCTAAAAGTATCGTTCGAGTTAGGAACTGGCGGTGCAGTAACGGGCGTTGCCGCCGCAGGTGATGTCGGCAGTGTAACGATTGTAGGGCCAGCAGCTGTTTCTGTCACTGGCGTTGCGGGTACAGGGGCGGTTGGCTCCGCCACGGTAGAGGCCACAGGTCAGGTAGAGGTCACGGGGTTAGCGGGAACTGGCGGCGTAGGCTCCGTATCTGTTACAGAGGGCGTAGGGGTAAATGTTTCCACTACAGGTCTTTTTGCTCTAGGCCGTATAGGTATTGCTACCGCAACGGGCGAAATATCTGTACAAGTCACCGGTGTTGCGGCAACAGGGCAAGTAGGACCGGCAAATGCTTTTATTTGGAATCCTATAATTCCGAATCAGGCAGCCAATTGGGTCGAAATAGCAGCTTAGAAAGGAGAAAGCATTATGCCTAGCACATATACAACAAATCTTGGTATCGAAAAAATTGCTACTGGTGAACAGTCCGGTACATGGGGCACGACTACCAATGCAAATTTTGACCTGATTGACAGTGCTGTAGACGGTATTATTGCTGTCAATTTGTCATCCGCTGGAAGTTCTGGAAGCCCTACCAACCTTCCTATCACGGACGGTTCTACATCTAACGGTCGCAATAAGTTTATTGAATTTACAGACGGAGGCGATCTTGGAGGCACTGCATACGTGCAGCTAACGCCTAACAATGCCGAAAAAATTGTTTACATTCGTAACTCTTTAAGTAGTAGCCGATCGATTATTGTTTTTCAAGGCACATACAATGCCTCAAACGATTTTGAAATACCCAACGGCAAAGATGTCGTGTTGAAGTTTAATGGTGGTGGCACAGGAGCTACGGTTACGCAGGTGTTTGTCAATCTTTTGGCAACTGCGGTTACTGCTAATTTAACAGGGAACGTCACGGGTAACGTCACGGGGGCTGTTACGGGTAATGTCGGGGGTAATCTGACGGGCAATGTTACAGGGAACGTCACCGGCAACGTCACCGGCAACGTCACCGGCAACATTGCCTCTACTGGATCTTCCTCATTTTCATCTGCAGATGTAAATGGAGGCAGCATTGACGGCACTCCTATTGGCGCTAGCGCGGCTTCTACTGGATCTTTTACTACTTTAAATACTACAGGCACGGCTACTTTTCCCTCTGTAGATGTAGCAGGAGGCGAGATAGATGGCACAAATATAGGTGCCTCGACGCCGGGTGCAGGCACTTTTTCCACTCTTATTACTACGGGAAATACGATTAGAATAGATACTATAAAATCCCCGTCTCCAGAGGGCTCTGGTACAAAAGGTGAAATAGCGTACGACACCGCATATTTGTACGTTTGTATAGCTACAAATACGTGGCGACGTATTGCACTATCGACTTATTAATAATGGCATTAACTAAACTTCAATTTAGACCGGGCGTAAATCGCGAAACAACCTCGTATACCAATGAGGGGGGTTGGTTTGACGGTGACAAAATACGTTTTAGGTTTGGTGTGCCCGAAAAGATTGGCGGGTGGGAACGTGCTACGGAAAACACGTTTCTAGGCACCTGTCGCGCTCTTAAACCGTTTGTTGCGCTTGACAGTTCACTGTTCATGGGCCTTGGCACACATCTCAAATACTATATTGAAGAAAGTGGCGTCTACAACGACATCACGCCAATTCGTTTAACTACGTCAGCGGGTGACGTAACTTTTAGTGCCTCTAATACCTCTTCAACCATCACCGTATCGGACACGGCCCACGGGGCAGTGGCTGGTGATTACGTGACTTTTTCTGGTGCAGCGTCTTTGGGCGGCAATATTACTGCAGCGGTCCTTAATATTGAGTATCGAATTGATACTATTATTAATGACAATAGCTTCACCGTTGTAGCAGCGGTAACGGCTAACTCCAGCGACACCGGAAACGGTGGCAGTTCCACCGTGGGCGCTTATCAAATCAATACAGGGCTAGATACCTCTGTAAATGGCACTGGTTGGGGTGTAGGCACTTGGGGCCGTCAGGGCTGGGATGAACCGGAAGCAGCGGGCGGTGTCACAACCATCCTACGCATCTGGACACATGATAACTTTGGTGAAGATTTGATCATAAATGTCCGAGATGCGGGCATTTTTTACTGGGACAAAACCTCTGGCGTCTCGTCACGAGCCGTTTCTTTGGCCAGTCGTACTAATGCGGACTCCACGACACCTACGATTGCAAAACAAGTTTTGGTATCGGATCGAGACCGGCACATTATTGCTTTTGGTTGTGATGCGGAAACGTCGATTGGCACCCAAGATCCTTTGCTGATTCGTTTTAGCGACCAAGAAGACCCAACCACATGGCGCTCTTTGCCGTCTAACACAGCGGGCGACCTTCGTATTGGTTCTGGATCAGAAATTATTGCAGCGGTAGAAACTCGTCAACAAATTCTTGTTTACACGGATGTTTCTCTGCACACGATGCAGTTTTTGGGTCCTCCTTTTACTTTTGGTATCAATCTTGTTTCTGAAAACATAACCATCATGTCGCCTTTGGCTGCCATTGCGCATAACGATGTGGTGTATTGGATGGGTTTTGAAGAGTTTTATGTTTTTAGTGGGCAGGTTCAACGGATACCCTGCACAGTGAGATCTTACGTTTTTAATGATTTTAATCGCGCACAGAAAGAAAAAGTCTTCGCGGCGTCGAATTCGGCGTACTCAGAAATCTGGTGGTTCTACCCCTCGTCAACAGCTAATGAAATTGACCGTTACGTTGTTTTTAACTACCAAGAAAATGCTTGGTATTATGGTACTTTGGTTCGTACAGCTTGGGTTGACCGTGGGATCAATGATTTCCCCGTTGCTACGTTCACGGACGGCAGGCAATATTTTCAAGAGCTTGGTTTGGATGATGCTACTTCTAATCCTCCTGTGGCCATTAACGCTCATATAGAATCAAGCCAAATGGATCTTGCTGACGGCGAGCAGTTTGCTTTTATACGGCGAATTATCCCTGATATTACCTTTGAAGACTCCACCGCAGCGTCCCCCACAGTCACTTTCACCACAAAAGTACGAGATTTTCCCGGGGCTAATTACGATTCAGAGGATGCCGCCACGGTTACAAGATCTGCAACGGCCCCTGTAGAACAGTTCACAAATCAGGTACATTTACGTCTGAGAGGTCGTAGTTTTGCATTACGAGTGTCTTCCTCCGACACCGAAACGCAATGGCGGCTGGGTTCTTCCCGGCTGGATGTGCGCCCGGATGGCCGCCGATGAGTGGTCGCCGCTTAGTATTACCTCAGTTTCCACGAGCCCCGGAGCAATATGACGCTTTATATATGGCAGAAATTGTTCGCTCATTTTCTGTGTTTCTTGAGTTATTTAACAACCCTGGAGATGCACGGCACACGGAGCTTACCCTGACAAATTTACCGCAGAATGATTACAACTTAGAGATTGGTGCCCTTTTTCAGCAAGATGGCGATCTTAAAATCGTCATAACTAATAAACCACACCCCGCAGGTTTGACGGGGACCGGTTCTGTAGGGTCTGTGACAGTATCAACACCATAAGGGCTTTGATACAATCAAAAACATATTATGGGATAGTTCTATGACAGCTGCCGCATCACAAAGTCCAGAGCCATATGAAGTGCCCGAAGGGGGCCTTGGGTCCTTTTTAACGGCAACCGTTGGGGATTGGTCAGACGAAGCTCTTAACGCCGACAACTACTATGACATCGTGAAGCCCACGGCGGACCAATTGGCTGAGTTTGGGCGTGAAGAAGATGATCGCATAGCGCACGTTGCTACTGGCGAAACCATTATTCCCATGGCCGTCTTTAAAGAAGACCCCGCACTGAAAGAAGCTCTTTTTAATCGCATGATGGATATGGGCATTGACCCAGAACGCTACATCGTGGGTAACGAGCTAAACAGCATTAACCCGGTCACAGGGCAACCTGAGTTTTTCTTAAAGAAAATATTTAAGGGCATTAAAAAGGCCGTCAAAGGTGTAGTCAAAGTATTTAAGAAAATCGCGCCCATTGTTCTTTCTATTGGTTTGAGCATGATTCCCGTTATTGGTCCTATCTTAGGGACTGCTTTGGGCAGTGGTATTGGAACCTTGATACAAGGCGGAGATCTTAAAGACGCTCTCAAAGCCGCTGCCATTGGCGGTATAACCGCGGGCGTGACATCCGGCATCAGTAACGTTGTCAAGGCCGCAGTGCCGGGCGGCTCTCCTGGTGGAACGTTTATGGAAGGTGTTAAAGGCGGATTGCCCGGGGGAGGACCATCCGCCGTGTCTAGTGCAGGAGCGGATGCCGTATCGGATGCCGTATCGGGAACACCCCCTGTGACCGCTGCAGAAGCCGTAGCGGCAGCTAAAGCGCAAGGTGCTGGGGCTGTTATAGACCCTAATTTTGGCGCAGGGCCTGCACCTGCAGGGTACGACCCCGCAGGAATGTTAGCGTCTAACGTAAAAGATCAAGCTGGGTTAGATGCGATCCGTGGAGCCCCTGTTGAACAAGTCGCTGCCGCATCCGCATCCGCACCCGCACCCGCACCCGCACCCGTAGGTATAGAACAAGTTTTAAAAGAAAACCTTACTCCACAAACGTCTTTGGCAAGTTATAGAAGTGATGCGGGAATTATTGGCGCGCCGGGACCGGGGTACGCAGGCGGTCCTCCTCTTCCCGCCGATCAATCGGGCACTTTAGTGGGAGTCGATCCAAAATCGTTTGTAGATGCTACAGGGGCTGTCACAGGCGTTGGACAGCGAGCGGTCACCCTTGGTATGGATCAACGCGGGTTCTCCCAAGCCATGAAAGACTTTATCACCACTGGCGATATTGGTTCATTAAAACAAGCGTTTATACCAGACCGTATAACGGCTGATCGAATAAACACATTTATGCAAGAAAGCGGTCACCAGAATTTTCAAGCCACCGCAGGGACAAATTTAGCTGACGCCTTAACACAGGCCAAAGTTAACCCCGGATTGATGCGCCGTTTTGCACCATTTCTTGCTGCCGGATATATTGGGGGAGAAGCAACAGGCTTGTTTGACGCGCCTGAAGAAGAGCCCGTGGATGATATGTATGGCGGACTGACCGGCATGGACTTGTTGGCTCAAAACCCCCTCAAGTATCGCACTTACGCGCAGGCCGGTTCAGGATATAACCCGCCTCCCGTAGGCGTGGCTGGTGGGGGCAGCATGGACACTCGTTCTTTCCCAAGACGAGATGGCGCTATCAGCGGGCCGGGCACCGAAACTTCCGACGATATCCCAGCAATGCTTTCAGATGGCGAGTTTGTCATGACGGCTAGAGCCGTCCGGGGTGCTGGAAATGGTAGTCGTGAAGTGGGAATGCGGAAAATGTACAACATGATGAGTCAGTTTGAGAGGACCGTATAACGTGGCTACTGAAACAACAGTTCAGCGCATTCAGGAAAACCCTGATATTGAAGCGTATCGTATTGGATTATTGTCCGACGTTACGGATTTTATTAGGGAAAACCTGACCGGCGCACCCGTTGCACCTATTCTTCCACCTTCTTTTCAAGTGGCAGGACTCACGCCGCTTCAACAGCAAGCCGCATCCATGGCTTCAGAGGGCGTAGGCGCTTACCAGCCATACATGACCGCCGGTTTGGACGCCATGCGGCGCGGTGAGACAGCCACAGAAACATATGGCCTTGGTGGCGTAGACGAAGGTCTTGCGGCAAATAGGGCCGGTCTTGGAGCTTTGTTAGGCACAGGGGCAGCATTTAACCCCAATTCAACCTACGCCTTTATGAATCCTTACGAGGATGCGGTTGTTGATCAGGCCATGCGGGATATTGACCGTGGCAGTCAGGTTCAACGTCAACAACTTGGTGCCTCTGCCGCCGCTTCTGGCGCGTTTGGAGGATCTCGACAGGCTGTAGCAGAAGGTGAGCTAAACCGTGCGTTAGTGGATCAGAAAGCACGAACCGCGAGCCAGCTACGCGCCTCTGGTTTTCAAGAGGCTCAAGGACAGGCTCAACAAGCCTTTGAAGCCGCACAACGTCGCCGTCAGCAACAAGGACAGCTGGCGGGGGCCTTGGGACAAGGTCTTGGATCGTTGGGCGCACAGGGTGCACAGGTAGGATCACAGCTAAGTCAGCTGGGTCTACAACAGGCCGGTCTGGGTCAGCTACAGCAACAGCTGAATCTGGGCGATGTTAAGACGTTAGAGGCCCTTGGTGCGCGGGATCAGGCCATGCAACAGCAGGTTTTGGAAGCTCAACGGCAAAGCAACTTGCAGTTACAACAGTTCCCGTACCAACAGTTTGCGTTCCTCAGTGATGTCTACAAAGGCACACCGTCCTCACAACAGGTGACTCAGACAGTACAAAGACAAGACCCTTCCACGTTCCAGCAAATAGCCGGTTTGGGTATTGCTGGACTTAGTGCCGCCGCAGGCGCTAAAAGTTTAAACCTGGGATTTTAATTATGAGCGTACTTAATAGACCGTTGTTTCGGCAAATGGGCGGCCCCGCGCAGCCTATGCCGCAAGATATGGCCCCTCCACCACAGGCCATGCCTCCTGGACCAGCGCCCATGCCCCCCGGTGCAGACGTTGTCCAGCAGGCCGAGCAAATGGCTGCCACGCAAGGGCAGAAGATAGGCGAAGATTATGCCCAGCAGATGATTCAGGGCATTGATCAGGCACAATCCACCGAGGACTTAATCAACGCGTTCCGAGGTAATGAAATGCCTTTAGATGCTCGACGGGACGAGCTTGCAGGTTATGTTGGGGAAGGGGACGCGGGTCAAACCCCGGAGTCAGTACTGGCCATGGTCCAGCCGGTCATTATGATGACCGAAGAAGGGGCCATGAACAGCGGTATCGGTAACCTGATGCAGCAGCTGACCGGCGACATTGACATGGTAACAGAGGGCGGCCAACCAACTGACATGGGTCAGGGCGTAGGAAGCTTGATGATGGCAGGGGCACCGGAGGCCCCTGCTCCTCAAAATTTTAGACAAGGCGGTGCTGTACAGCGGTTTGAAGAAGGCGGTGCCGTCGCTTTAGCTAGTCAAGCAAGTAAGGCTTATGAAGCGTTTCAACCTCTTTTTTCAGAACTTATTAATCAAGAAGAAAGGGCAGCGCGTGATGCAGAACAAGAAGCTTTTGACAGAACAAAATTCTTTTTGTCTGGAGCTAGGGGCGGCCTTAGATTAGCTCAAGGAAACCCAGAGGTAAGCGGCTCATTCATCTCTCAATTTGCCTCTGCGGCAGAACCTACTGTCGCAGAGATGGCAGATATTGCGGCGCAGGCGCAATCCCGAAAAGATGCTCGTCGTAAAGAAGATCGGGCTTTAGACGCCACAGCAATGCAAGCCGCAATTAGCTCCGCTCAAACGGAACGACAAGCGGAAATAGCTTCTAAAGCGGCTTCACAAGCATTTCAAAACAAAGCGTTTTTAGAATTGACTCTTGAACAAATCAAACAGGGTGCTGGCGGTTTAGGAACAGGAGAAGGAGCCCGAGAGGATGCTTTTTTAGTAGCAAACGCGGGCGCATTTGCGGACGGCACTTTAAGCGAAGCCGATTTGGCTCGCTTTGAAACAATTGTCAGCCGTGAATACATAACAAAAGCGCAGACTCCCGTGTTTGTACCGGGCGTCGGGAACGTTATGCCAAGCGTAGAAGTTCCTAAATTTTTGGTTGACGCTAACAGTCAACGAATAGGAAAGGGTTATTCTGGTTTTAGCTTTGGGGACACTGCATCAACCATGACCAAAGGCGATAGAGCGGAAACTTTAGCAAATCCCGGGGCGGTTTCGACAGCGTACCCCGGAACAGATAATCTTCCAGAAGGTGCGGAAGTACTGCCTAAATCTGTTGCATATCAGGAATTTCAAGAAGCTGCAGATACCAAGAATTTGGGAGATGCCTTTGGAACAGGCGCTGTACTATCAAACTTTTTTAACAAGTTTTTTGGAATCTTTGAAATGGGGGTTCCTAACGAACAGGTGGAAACTTATCTAAACACGTATGAAGTAAACCGAAGAAAAGCGGTTATTGCTCAAATGACAGCTTTAGAAGGACGCCAAAGCCAAGAATTCTTTAACCAAGAATATGCTAATTTTCCTGAACCTGCTGCATTCCTTACTCCAGACTCTGCCGCAGAGTCTAAATTAAGAGCAATTGTTGCGGGTCTACGGCAAGACTTAGCAACGGCTAACGAAAAACTAAACGATCCCGTTATTGCGGCTGATCAAGAAGCCTTGAAGAAACAGCGACAGGGTATAGATGATTTAGAAAGTGCCTTGGGCTTTTGGGGACGTTTTTACAACGATTTAGCGGCAGACGTTGGCGAAGGATTGCTGACGGATGAGTCTATTGCTGATATTGTCAACCAAGTGCGGACAGAACGGGGCACTCAATAATGGAAGAAGAAGTTGACGTAACTTCGGATACCGCCAGCCCTGCTGTAGAAATTCCTGCTGTAGAAAGCTCTGAAGTACCTGAATTAACAAATCCTCCACAGCTTGAATTACCAAGAACTCTTGTAGGTTTTCCTGATATTAAAACAATTTATTATCAGTACACCGACAAAGGTCTTAATCAAGATCAAGCTGCCCGAGCAACCGCTGCCGATGTGTTTATGAGCGCCACAGGGGAGCCAGATGCTGCCGTTGCCGCAGAAGTAGTTACACGAGCGGGCGCAAACAACATCCTTGTTAGATATACGGATGCTGAAGATAGCACCACCGTAGGTGCTTTTTTAGAAAGTGCGACACGTACTTTTGTGCCTGAAAGAACGGGCCTTGGCGCTGGAGTAACCGCTGGCATAAAGGGGGCAAAGGTAACACCCGGGGGTCCTTTTTTAAAAGGGGCTGTTGGTTTAACAGCGGGTCTTGCTACTTATTTGGGTGTGTCCGAAACGACAGATGCTCTTATAAGAAAGTTTTTTCCAAAAAGCCAACCGTTGCCAGAGGACTTTCGCGCAGAAACCGTTGGGGAAACAGTAGGTTTGTTTGGCGCGGGTATAAAACCCGGCATAAAGTTAATGTCTCAAATTGAAGGCAAGCCTTTTGATGAAGTGGCAGGACGGCTTTTAAACAACCAATCGAACAACATTTACGTTCAACGTTTTATGACTCGTAGTGGGCAGATATTGGATAAGTTTGGCGGAGGATTACAAAGCATTGGTCAAACCGCCAGAACAGCACCTAAAACTCTTATCCCGGCAGAACTTCAGGCAACAACTTATGCGGGTGTAGGTGCTTATGGTGCAGAAACACTTTTCCCCGGTGAAACTCTCCCTCGGGTAGCCTCTGAAATAATACTGCCTATAGTTTCACCACACAGGGCCGTGGCCAATGGCGTTGGTCATTTTGCTCCGGACGTAATTGACAAGATTAAAACCACGATAAGTAGAAATCCCGAATACAAAAACAATAAGAATGCTTTGGCTTTAGTCGAGTCATTAGATCGACTAGGAGAAATGTATCAATATCTTACTCCGGACGCTTTGAAGCAATATGGCCAAAGTTTAAAGATACAGAATCGAGCAGGGCAAGACGTAGATTTTGGCAACCTTGTAGATCAGTTTACCGTGGAGGGTCGATTCTTAGGTAAACCGTTTTTTGACCATATAGACGAGGGTAACTATCAAGACTTAGACGGAAATACGATTACGTCTGACCTTGTTATTCAAGAATCCGGAGCAATATCAGGCTACAACGCAGACGATGTTTTGGCTTCTTTAAACGAGTTTGAGTTACTTGGACCGGATGGCGCTCCAATACAGGATATAGAGGTTTTCTTATCGTCTATGGTGGACAGCCCCGAAATACGGCAAATGTTGCGCGTGATGGAGGGGGCTTATCTCAAGAGGGGATCCGCCGCAACAGAAGAGGCGATAAACAAAAACAGGGAATCTCTTGGTAAAATATCCACAGTAATACAGGCCTTGGCACAGGTAAAAACCCCTGAAGCTTTACAACTGGCCGAGCAGCTACGTTCTGAGCGAATGAAAATGATGTTGTCTGGGATGTTAGACGCAAGACTGACACGCGCCATAAACGCAGCAAACAATGCTACTGGGCCTCCGGGCGCACAAGCTCGTCTTGAAATAGGCGAACAAATTTTAAAAGGCTATGAAGAACTGGTAACTACGTGGAGAACCTTAGAATCTGCGGCTTACGACAAAGCCTTAAACAACCAAATACCCATTGGCACTCGTAATTTACGACAACAGTGGCAACGAATAAAAATGGGCGAAGGCGGTGTTAATGAGGAAGTTCTTGGTACTTATTTTTCAGATGACATTATCAAAAATTTAAACCGCTCTGCCGGTTTGGGTGAAAAAATACCAGAAGGGGAGTTGGTTTTACCTGAAGACAGCTTAAATCGTCTACAAAACTTGAGAAGCGATTTGTTAGAAAGAGCCAGAAAAGAACTTGCAGCAGGCGGCTCAAAAGCAGCCGGTCTTTACGGTAAGTTAGCAGCCGCTGTTCTTGATGATATTACTGTTTCTGCAGACGATATTGCCCGACGCGCTGCGGAAAATCCAGACATTGAAATAAGTAACTCCGAGCAAGCTCTTTTAGAGGCCCATAGAATATCTCGGGCAGGTAATGACGTGTTTACTCGCGGCGCTACCAAAATGATGGGTAGAAAGACCGCCGAGGGTGACTATCGATTGCCGCCTGAATTTCTAGTGAGTGAACTTAAAAAAGGTTCTGCAGACAAAACATATCGATTGTTCACCGGATTAAAAGCTGCAAATGAAAAAGTGGCAGAACTCCAAGGCTTAGATATTTCGGACAGCACTCACTCTTTAATTTCTGTTTACGATAAGGCGTTAAGAAATTTACTTAACAAAGTGGTCGTAGAAAGGACCTTTATTGGACCTAATGGTCAAGAATTAAAAAGAAAAGTGGTTGATCAACGAGCAGTGCAGAGAGAGTTAGACCCAGACTCCCCGCTGGGGGCCCTGTTGCAAGGCGAAGAGTTTTCTGCATTACGTGCAGATTTAATGGAAGCTGACTCTGCGGCCTCTTTAATAGAGGCATATCAGAACCCGCGATGGCCCGCATTGGTTGAAAAAAGAGCTAGTAGAAGTGCTTTGCTGGGCAGAACGTTTGACATAGATAACCCCTCTGACCTTGTCCGAGATGCTTTATCTAACAAACAAAACCCTGTTAGCAGCTTTGAAACGGTAATGAAACGTGTCAATAGCTTGGAAGGTCGTGCTTCTGTTGCAGGGCGCGGTGTTTCCAAAGAAACTGTGCGCGAGGCGTTTGTCGGTTCCGTGTTTGATTGGGCATTTGCAGGGAGTTTACAAGACGGTGTAATTCGCCCCAAAGTTTTATTTGAAAAGCTGTATAACCCAGTAGCTCCTAATAAGCCTTCTGTCATTCAAATGATGCAAAACAAAGATTTTATAGATGCCGGTACTTCCGGACGATTAAAAGTTCTACTTCAGCGAATGACCGAGGTAGAGGACGTAGTAGCTGCGGGCCGAATTGATGAAGTCCTAGATAGTGATTCTCCTGTTACGCAATTTGCTTTGCGTTTACTAGGTGCGCAGGCGGCTGGACAAGTCAGTAGAGCAACCGGCGTAGGGACAATACAAGTCCCTGCGGCAGGTGCGCAGTTAGCATTGTCTTTGTTTTCTAAAATGCCTCGAACTTTCTCAATTGAGTTTATGCGGGAGTTAGTACAACCGGGCAACAAAGCCTTATTTGAAAAAACGTTACGACGCGGCATTGAATTACGAAATGAAAAAGCAGCCAAAGAAGTTTATGACGGCCTTTCTGGGTTGATGATTCAAGTGCTAGGGTTTAATCCACGTATTGCGTTACCGGTGTTAAGAGAAACGAAAGAAGCAATCATGGACGAGCCGGGCACCATGGAAGTGCGAACAGAGCGAATACCTACGGCAGGCGAAATCCGGCAAACACAACAGCAGGCGAGCCGAAAGGAATTTGTAGAGACTCAAAACCGACTTGCGGCGGAAAGGCAAGCACAACCGCCCCCGCCACAGCCACAGCCTGCTCCTGCAGCCGCACCCCCACAAGCGTCTATAGCGCCACAGAGCAACACGCAATCGCTACAGAGAGCCGTACAGGTGCTAGGAATGGACGATGAGATTGGCGGTTTAGCTTCAGAGATGCTGATGAGGCAACGCCCCTCTTAAAGAAGCCAATTCTTGGCGCTCTCGCCCAACACGTCACCCGCGATATTGATCTTGTCCCGCAGCGCGGACAGGATCTTTTCGTCTATGGTCCCCGGACTAACCAGATCTACATAGGTCACCGTGTTTTTCTGCCCAATGCGGTGCGCACGATCCTCAGACTGTAGCCGAATCTCCAAGTCGTAAGAGTTACTGAAATAGATCACGGTGTTCGCCTCAGTCAACGTGATGCCGTAGCCGCCTGTGCGAGGTTGACCGACAAAAAACCGTAGCTCTGAGTCGGG
>Ga0209535_1001850_pt1 | contig 14060 bp, 7 predicted proteins | sample LinPmetageLP28_FD_184041 | JGI IMG/M metagenome (GOLD analysis project Ga0209535, IMG submission 184041) | Marine viral communities from the Pacific Ocean - LP-28 (SPAdes) (version 2) | ecosystem: Environmental > Aquatic > Marine > Oceanic | place: Pacific Ocean | collected 2009-08-22 | reverse complement strand
CTACCAGAGATTTACGAGCAAGAAGTAGAGCGCTATGGAAATCGTACATTATCTGGATTTTTAAGAATGGTTGGCGCTGAAATGCCAATGACATCTGATCAAGTTATCTGGTCTGAGCAAAACCGTTTGCATATTGCATACAATGATGTAGCTGCAAATCTTGGTAACGCTGCACACTTAGACTTAACAGGTGTAAACGGAACTACTGTAGTTAACGTTATTTCCATCAACGATACAATAGTTATCATGGATGTAGTTAGTGGAACAGAAGCTAAAGGTATCGTAACTGATGTACCTACTATCAATGGTGGTACTTTAGCTGATGCTGGACATATTGCTGTTCAACTTTACACTGGTTCTGACGTACAGACTGTATTTGCTTCATCTACAACTTTGAAAATCTTTGTATATGGATCTGATTATACTAAAGGAACTACAATTGGATCTGGAGCTGGTAATTCAGCTACTAGAGTTTCTGTGACTCCTCAGTTTACACAATTTTCTAACTCACCAGTTATTATTCGTAACCAATACGTTATTAGTGGTTCTGATATGGCTCAAATCGGTTGGGTTGAAGTTGCTACTGAAGACGGTGCGTCTGGATACTTATGGTATTTAAAAGCTGAATCTGAAACAAGACTACGTTTTGAAGATTACTTAGAAATGTCATTAGTAGAAGGTGAATTAAATACTAACGCTGGTGCTGGAAATTATCAAGCTAGTAAATTGCCTGGTACTCAAGGTTTATTTGCTGCTATTGAAGATCGTGGAAATGTTCAAGCAGGATTTACAGCCTCTGCCGGTTTAGGTGATTTTGATGCTATTTTGAAAAACTTAGACACTCAAGGTGCTATTGAAGAGAACATGCTTTTCTTACAAAGACAAACAGCTCTTGACTTTGATGACATGCTAGCTGCAATTTCATATGGATCACAAGGCGGTACAGCTTTTGGATTATTTGAAAACTCAGAAGAAATGGCATTGAATCTAGGTTTCAGTGGTTTCCGTAGAGGATCTTATGATTTCTACAAAACTGATTGGAAATACTTAAATGACGCTTCAACTCGAGGTGCTATTTCTGGTGTTAATTCAATTGAAGGTGTATTAGTACCAGCTGGAACTTCTACAGTTTATGACCAAGTTTTAGGAACTAACATCCGTAGACCTTTCTTGCACGTACGATACAGAGCTTCACAAGCTGATGATCGCCGCATGAAGTCTTGGTTGACTGGTTCTGCTGGTGGTGCATTTACATCTACATTAGATGCTATGGAAGTAAACTTCCTATCTGAAAGATGTTTAGTAACACAAGCTGCTAACAACTTTGTATTATTCAAAGGAGTGTAATTACTTCTTAAAACTAAACCCACAGGGCTACATAGTGAGCGTAGCCCTGGGGTTTTTTATTAACTATTTAATTTTATTATATTATGGCTAAAAAAGCTACAGCAGTAGAAACTGTTGAGGTTGCACCTCAAGAGGTTGCGGTAAAAATCGCTCCTAAACCCACAAAACCAACGTGGGAAATTAAAGATAGAATATATTACTTAAAAGGAAATAAATCACCTTTAACATTTACAATACCTAGTAAGCATACTCAAAAGCATTCTTTACTTTATTTTGATAAAAAAACAGGTAAACAAAAAGAAATAAGATATGCCACAAACCAAGACTCACCACTAGTTGATGAGCAAAAAGGCGAAGTTACAATGGGGCATATTATGTTTAAAGATGGAACTTTAAGAGTAGGCAAAGAAAAGCAAAATTTGCAAAAGTTACTTTCTTTATACCACCCTTTAAAAGGTAGAATGTATGAAGAATTTAGCGCGGTTACTCAAGCTGAAGACGAATTAGATATTTTAGACTTACAAATAGATGCTTTAAATGCAGCTAGAAGTATAGATATTGATCAAGCCGAGGCTATTCTAAGAGTTGAAATTGGATCTAAAGTTAACACTATGAGTTCTAAAGAACTTAAAAGAGATTTACTTTTATTTGCTAGGCAAAATCCAGGCTTATTTTTAAATTTAGCAAACGATAGCAATGTTCAATTAAGAAATTTTGCTATTAGAGCCGCAGAAGCTGGTATTATTAAACTGTCTCAAGACCAAAGAACGTTTAAATGGGGGTCTAACGACAGAAAATTAATGAATGTACCTTTTGATGAAAACCCTTACTCAGCATTCGCTGCTTTCTTGAAAACAGATGAAGGTGTTGAGATCTATAAGTCTATAGATAAAAAACTATAAAAACAAGTGATACTATAATATAGGCGGTTTCGGCCGCCTTTGTAGTATAAATAAAAAATTAATATGGCAGTAAGCGTAAATACAGTATACCAAACAGTCTTGTATATATTAAACAAAGAACAGAGAGGTTACGTAACTCCTTCAGAGTTTGGAAGTATTGCCGATCTAGTGCAAAAAGAAATATTTCAATCTTACTTTCCAGACGGTAATCAAGTAAATCGTCAAAACCAAAACAACACTCAAAACGATACTGAGTTTTTTAATATGTATAAAGATATAGCTTATAAGTTATATCCTTTTGAAAAAGAAATACAATTTTCATATAATGCTGCTAATGATTGTTGTTATAATAACACAAGTAATACAATATATAAAATAGGTGAAGTAATAGCGACTTACGATGGTCAACCTCAGTATAGTTCTATAGCCCAACTAGCAAGTAAAAAAGATTTTGATAAAATTATTAGATCAAAACTCACTGCACCTACAAAACAATATCCTTTATTTTATACTACAAACAACAACATTACTCTAGGTTTTGGAAGCTTAACAAGCGGTGGATCTGGGTATAACACTACTCCAGCAACGGGCGCGACTAGTGGTGGCACTGGAACTGGTCTGCAAATAGGAAATGTAGCGTATGTTGGGCAAACAGTTTCTACTTTTAGTATTTTAAACTTTGGAACTGGTTACACTGCTGGTGACATAATAACTATACTAGGCGGTAATGATGATGCTACTTTTATTTTAAATTTCACTAATTCATTAGTTTTAAAAATATCTCCTTCGCCCTCAAGCACCAACGACATTGTTTTAGTAAATTGTCTTACTAATCCCACTACTCCAAATTGGGATTTTACTATAGGCACAGTCGGTCAATATATATTTAACAGCATTGGAAGTAATTCCTCTTCAGTTGATTTTCAATTAGATGTTTCAGAACAAACAAATATAATTATAAATATATTGAAGTATTTTGGTGTAGTTATAAATGACCCTACTATTATAGACGTAGCAGCTCAAGAGGCTCAAGCGACTGAAGTAAATTTAAAATCTTAAATAAATGAGTCAAGAAACAAATCAACAGTATTATCAAGGCGCTCAGCCATTTGTGGTTACTGCAGCCGCGGGACAAACCGCTTTTGTAACAACATTTGATACAGATTTAATATTTGGATCTTCGGATCCAACAGACGTTAATTATGCTTTAAATAATTTTAAAGTTTACACAAGCACAAGTGGTTTACCTGGTAGTTTTACTGAATATACTTCAACTTACACAGTCTCTAATAACACAATTAATTTTTCTTCAGGATCTCCAATACCTCAAAATTCGTATGTTGTTGTTCAATTAAAAACATTAAGCGGCGGTAATTATGGTGCTCAAGACGCCTTTGGTCAAACCGTAGAAGAAAACTATGGAGGCTATGAATACATAACTTTAAACGATGCTATAGATAACTTTATGGTTGGCTATGTAGGAGACGGAAAAATACTACAAAGAGCAGACAAGTCTGATGTATTGTTTTTTGCTAAAAGATCTTTGCAGGAGTTTAGTTATGATACATTGAAAAGTATACATTCACAAGAGCTCACTGTACCAGCATCGCTAAGTTTAGCATTACCTCAAGATTATGTTAATTATGTACGAGTGTCTAGAATAGACTCTTTAGGTATAAAAAGAATTATATACCCTGTAAATAATCTTACAATAAATCCATATAACAATCCTGTACAAGATGCAACAGGCGTTCCTACGCAAGATAACTTTGGTAGTAATATTGAAGGCACTTCTATTACAGAAGAAAGATGGTCTACAGCAAACTTAGATTTACTTAATTTTAATTTACTAGATAATTTTGATGATTTTTCTTATTGGTGGAATTTATATGGATTTGATGGTAACTTTAACACGGGTAGACTGTATGGCTTAGATCCGCAAACATCTCAAATAAACGGCTGGTTTAGTATTAACCATAGAGAAGGTAAAATATCTTTTTCAAATGAATTAGCAAATGAGTTAATCGTACTAGAATACATATCTGACGGTTTAGGAACTGATTTAGATACTAAGGTTCCTAAGCTTGCAGAAGATGCTTTATATGCGTCTATACTATATAACATAGTGTCTGTTAGAGCAAATCAAGACCCTAACAATGTAATGCGGCTTAAAAGAGACAGGAGCGCTAAATTAAGAAATGCTAAAATAAGATTATCTAATATTAAACTTGATGAAATAGCTCAAGTAATGCGCGGTAAATCTAAATGGATAAAACACTAAAATTTAATGGCAGAGTTTAAAAATAGCTTTTTGAGATCTAAAATGAATAAAGATCTCGATGACAGATTAATGCCTGAGGGTGAATATAGAGATGCTTTAAATGTTTCTATAAATAAATCTCAAGGAGATGGTAGCTCTGAAGGAAATGTAGGAACTGTTCAAACCGTATTAGGTAATGAACTTTTGTTAAATACACCAGTAGGTGTATCTGACACAGAATTTATTGGTATTCTACCTAGTGACAATAAAAATAGTATTTACGGTTTTATAACAAACAACACCTTAACACAAGACGAGGCTTTCTATGTTCCTGAAGGCGCAGCTGGATTAACATATCTATATCCTAGCAACCAAAATTCTAGTGTTGCAGCTGGGACATTAGTCCGAGCAGGACTAGGTTATACGGCCGCAACAACGTATAACACCTCTGGTGGATCTGGTTATGGAATGACTATACGTGTTGATACAGTCACTGCTACGCCTGATTTTGCTGTTTCAACATTTACAATCATAAACCAAGGAATTGGCTATAATGTAAATGACTTTGTTACAATTTTAGGTACTGGAGCTGAAAATGCTTACATCAATTTAACGTCTGTTGTAGGACCTATAACTTTAACCTCTGGCGGTTCTGGATATCCAGATCCTGTTGCGGGAACAACAACTGCAACCACAGGTAATGGATCTGGATTAAGAGTTTCATGCGTGGTATCTGGCGGTGTTGTCACCTTTATTAATATTTTGGCTTTTGGAGGTGGATATCAAGTTGGAGACATAATATCTATAGACGGTGGAACTACTGATGCCACTTTTACTATTGACAATTTAATGAATAGTTATTCTGCAATTATTTCTTATAATTTAGCAGATCAAACTAGTTTTAAAGTTATAGCAGAAGGATCTTTTCTTAATTTTTCTACTCAAAACCAAATATACGGAATAAACTTAATAGAAGATTTATTGTTTTTTACAGACAATAGAAATCAACCTAGAAAAGTTAATATAAATAGACCTACAGGATATTATACAACTGAAGATCAATTATCAGTTGCTAAATACTACCCCTGTGATGCTATAACTTTATATCAACCTAGCGAAGCTCAGGCTCAATCTAGTTTAGCTAAATCTACAGCTACATCTACAGTTACCACAAACACCACAACATTAACAGTTACATCTGCGTCTGTTAATCCTCCAACTAATTTAGGTGTATTGGGGTCGCTAGCTACTCTTACCGCGAATACTGGAACTTCATATCCACCACTGTTAGCTCCTTCGCCTTGTACGGGTGGTACTGGAAGAGGTACTACTGTGCTTTATACAACCGATCCTTTAAACCCTGGCGTCGTACAAACCGTTACTGTAGCTAATTTAGGAAGTGGATATACCAATGGTGACATATTAACAATTACCGCCGGAGAAAACAATGCAGAATTTGTTTTAAATTTCATAACACAAGATACTTTTGTAGTAGATTCTTCTGGTTGGCCAACAAGTGTAGTTGTTAATAATCCTCAAACCATACCTGCTGGTATGGATTTAAAGTTTGTAACGCCAGAAACTACAATGCAAGATGCTTCTGACTTATATCTACCTGCTTCTGCTCAAGCTGTTGTTAAAGCCACCGCCTCAGGACCACCATACGAAATAACAATAGATCCTCAGGATTATGATGGTTTTTATTCCGCAGGAACTACTACAAATGATCCTATGTATGGTTATCATTTGTACTTAGAATATGATCCTATAAATCAAGAAAATGTTTTTACTGATTCCGGCGCAAAATTAGTATCTACCACTCAATCTACTTCAGCACCATTTGATATATCAGTACTTTTAGATCAAACCCCTGCTACTGTTGGTGGAATAGCACCCGCCGCTGGAATGAATTTAAGATTAGCTCTTCCAAATCCTTACTATGACGTTTCTTTTGCAGAAACAGCAAACATAGAATATTTAACTGACAAATTTACTAGATTTTCTTATAGATTTAAATATGATGATGGTGAATACTCTTTAATGGCACCATTTACTCAGCCGTGTTTTATACCAAAACAAGATGGTTATTTCATGGATAGAGAAAAATTAAGAGGCACTGTTTCAAGTGTTTTTGATAATGGCGAGAATGAAGTTTCTGATGAAAATAACGCTTACAGAAGTACAGAAGTTTCTTTTATGGAAAATAAAGTTAATAAAATAACTTTAAATATTCCGCTTCCATGCGCTGCTAATGACTTAATCAGTAAATTTAAAATTAAAGAAGTTGACATACTGTATAAAGAATCTGATCAAACTACAATAAAAGTAGTTGAGTCAATACCTGTTCAAGGATCTATATCTGGCAACTCAAATATATATCAATACGAATACGGTTCTAAACCTCCTTTTAAAACACTTCCTCAATCGGAGACAGTAAGAGTTTATGATAAAGTTCCAGTTAGAGCTTTAAGTCAAGAAGTCGCTAGCAATAGAGTTATATATGGTAATTTTCAAAACAGGCATACGCCACCAGCTTTTTTAGATTATACTTTAGGTGCTTTTCCAAAACAAACATTTAATATATCTGAAAATATAGTAAACTCTGATACGTCTGAAATAGAATATCCTAATGCTACTTTAAAACAAAATAGAACATATGAAGTAGGTATTGTTTTGTCTGATAAATTTGGTAGACAGTCTACTGTTTTATTTTCTAAGCAGTCAGAGTACTCTGCTTTAGGTGAATTTTTAGCTTCTTCTATATATTCTCCATACAGAGGAGAGTTTGAAAATTTTCCACCAGAAGGCATAACTGCTTTTGATGGAAATGCATTAAATTTACAATTTAATTCTACTATAAATAGTCTTAGAGACACAAGCACTGGTAGTCCTGGTTTGTATAATGGTGATGTTAATTCTCAAGATTATAATCCTTTAGGTTGGTATAGCTTTAAAGTGGTTGTAAAACAAATAGAACAAGATTATTACAATGTTTATGTTCCAACCGCTATGGCTGCTTATCCTTTAGACCCGTTCAAGGAAGTCACATCAACATCTCATATTGTTTTATATAATGATAATATAAATAAAATACCAAGAGATTTAACGGAGGTAGGACCAACTCAAAAAGATTTCCCTAGTAGTGTAAGGATGTTTGGTCGAGTAGGTCCATTTGACACTCAAAAAATAAATCCAGTACCTGCGGGTAGTACGATTGCGTTAAGTGAAGTAAATGCTCAATTTTACCCATCAAAAATAGCTGATGTAACTACAAACATAGCTACTGTAAAAGATTTATTTGATTATGAAAATTTTCCTCTTATTCAAAATACTGGTGGTATAGAAAAATATGTGTTTTATAATTTTGAGTATTTAAAATTATCAGCATCTGGAAGCACTTTTCCAGATTCAAGTTCTTTAGTTGCTAGAATAAATACACAAAACAAATTTGGAGTTCAAGTTCCTAGAGGTGGTAATTATGCTACTGCACAAGTTGAAATTAACTCGTCTGGTTTGACCACATTTGCTGGATTAAAAAATATTTTACCTAATCAAGATGCTATAAAGTTAGGTCAAAGAGTTGTAGGTCAAGGCATTGTTGGTGATGTTTTTGTTGTAATTTATACACCTGATGCACTTGATCCTACCAAAGGAAACGTTACGCTTTCTAGCGGAGTTGAGCGCACCGCAGATTCAACTTGGCAGTTTTTTGGTGGATCTGAACCTTACAGCGGAACACCAGCGCTGAATGTATATGAAGTAGCACCAAATATTTCTTTAATAGATATATACTATGAGACTACAACTTCTGGTCTTATAGAAAATTTAAATAAAGCTATAGACACAGGTCCACCTCCAAATGTTTTTGCTCAATTAGACGGTTTTTTTGCAAATGCTAATTTTAAAGAAGACGCTATTGTAACTGAACCTGATTACGAAACTATTATTACATCGCCGTTTGCTCCAGTCACACAATCTGGAACGGCATTTCCTTCGCCAGCTTTAAACATTGTTACACTAGAATCTATTACAGATCAACGCGAAGCGCCAGGTAATACTTCATATAATGGCGTCCCTTATTTTGCTCCTACTGAAGCTGAACCTAATGGAAGCTCTGATGGTATATTTGGTATAAGACCGGAAAATATCTCTGGCACACCTAATGGAAACTTTCTTATAGTTCTAAAAAAGAGAACAAGTCCTGGCGCTTTTGCTGATATTAATGGAAATCCTACAACAGGAGATACTAATTTTGACGTAAGCGGATTAGCAAGTGCAACATCTTGGCCAACTGGCGCAAGGAGGAGCGATAATCCCGACACCGCTGGGTTTAGAGTAAATCTCTACAATCCAACGGCGGATCAATTAATAGGAGCTTCAGTATCAGGTAGCACTAGTATACCAGAAGGAACAGTAGTAACTGACTTCGTGCCTTTAGGCCCAAATGGAGAAGGTACTGTTACAATTTCTCAGGCCTTAACCGATGACATAGCTGATAATTTTCCTATAGTTTTTGGTAAAGAATCACCTGGTTTAGTTTTTTCTGAAGAGCATACTGATTTTAATGGGGAACCAGGTAATACATTTAATTTTATTTTCAACTGCTCTAATGGAGGTATTGATCCAGTAACTGGTCAATTATTTAATGATGAAGAGCAACAGGTTCCAGGCAGTCTTACGCTATTGCCGGTTACTCCTAAAAGACCTGAAGTAAATATAATATCAAAGCAATCGGGTTTTAACTCTAAATTCGACGCCTTTGGCCCTGTTTCTAACACAATAGAACAAGTTGGAATTGAAATACAATACACTCAATATCCTCAACCTAGAGAAATAAATCCAGATTTTGTACTTAATAATAGGAATGCTCCTCCAACATTTGAACAAAATGCAATTTTAGCAACTCTTAAGTGTATAAATGGTTCTTCTACTTTTGATTTAATGAAAGAAGGTTTAACGCTTTTTATAAGAAGAATGTTTTGGGCAGCAAATTTTACTGATGGTCCTGATCAATGGCAATGGCTTGAAATACAAGCTCCTACATGGGGTGGGGCTCAAAACGATCAAAACACCAAACCACCTCCAAGTGGTTTTCCAATACCGGCGCCTGATGGATTAGGTCAAGTTCCAAATGGCTTTTATGACATCTACAACTTTAGAGATAATCACTGGTATTTAGAGCAAATTCCTGGTAGTTCTAATACAGATTTTAAAACTCCTATTTATAATTTAAGAGCCGGGCAATTAGGAGGGATTAATAATGTGTTTTATGAAAATAAAGCTTATTGTATAGAAATTGCAGCTAGAGACGCTGAAAACAATAGTCCTGCTACCTCTCCGTCTACATTTGTTAGTTTTGTTTTAAGAAGAGCAGCAACAGGTTCTTTTTCTGGGGGTCCTTCCGGTGTCATACCACTTTGTAGTGTAAATACCAAGGCTCTTAATAGAACAACAAATGATCCAGGAATGTCTGACTTTAATAATCAACTAACCGGTACTAACACTTCACTTAGTGGACAATGGGATTTTTCAGGTGCATCACCACTTAAATGGCAAGGTAATGGTCCTGTTAGGGTGAAAGCGAGGATTACTGTTGTACGCACGGACGGAGGTGTAGATCCAATACCTAGTGGTTTTACAATTGATTTAAATAACGGTTTGACTGCCACAGACGCAAATAATAATCCACGAACTTTAATTGATACCCAGGCTATAGGAAATCCTATTGGTCTTGGTGGGTTTTATGGAGACGATATTGTATTAGATTTCCAACAACACTATAGTGAAATAACATTTAGTGGTGCTTTTGGACTTCAAAGCACGGTAACTTTACCACAGAACGCAGTAATAGCTTTAAGATTAACTATTCAAGTTTGTGCTCTTTAGCCTCGTAAAAAAATAAATTTAAAAGTGATAATAAAAAAATGGCTAGTATATTAGAAGTAAAATATTTCAATAGCTTTATTCTTAAGAAAAGAGCATTAGAGAGAGGCGCGCTCTCAACAGCCACTAGGCCTAAGACAATATGGAATGGATCTTTTGGTATTCCAAATAATATAGGTGGATATCCCGTTAAAGAAGGGTCTCCTAATGCTTTTGAAAATGATAGATCTTGGATTATAGAAGAAGCTAGAATAAGAGGTGGATACAACAACACTTCTACTGACTATGGTGTTAGAGCTTATTTAGTAGAAGAAGATCCTAATTCTAGTATTAGATTTAATTCTTTAATATACTCAGGTATTTATAACTCAAGAACAGGTGTTAATAACACAAATGTATTTAGCGTAGCTGAGGATATAACAAGAAGTTTGGATCCGGCTAACGGCTCCATACAAAGGCTTTATGCTGAAGATACTAATTTACTTGTTTTTCAAGAAAGCAAAGTAAGCAAAGCTCTTATAGATAAAGATGCTATATATAGCGCTGAGGGACAAGGAACAGCAGTTAGTTCATTTACTCAAGTAATTGGTCAAATTACACCTATAAATGGAAATTACGGCATAGGTAATCACCCTGAAAGTCTTGCTGTTTACGGGTACAACAAATATTTTGTTGATTCTTTTCAAAACTGTGTAATGCGCTTAGGTGGAGATGGTTCTTTAGTTGAAATATCTTCAACAGGTATGCGTAGCTTTTTTAGAAATAATATAATAAACGTTGACACTATTAACTCTAGGGGAAAACTTATAGGAGTTTATGATATATATAATAAAGATTATGTTTTGTCTATTCAACCTAACAATATTTCTAATAGTTACAATACTGTGGCTTACGATGAATCTGCTCAAGGTTGGATAAGTAGATATAGTTATAAACCAGATCAGTCTTTTAGTTTAAGAAATCAACACTACACCACGATTGGTAACTTGGTTTGGCTTCACAATTCTTCAAATGTTAATTATGGAAGCTTTTATAATACTGAAAACCAATCTTTAGTTAAATTTATTATAAATCCAAAGGTTAGTACTCAAAAAGTATTTAAAACTATTAACTACGAAGGATCAAACGGCTGGCAAGTTTTTAGTTTTAGCTCTGACGAAACAGGCCCTGATTCATATTCAGGCTCTAACGTTAATTATTATGATATAGCTAGTCCTATATTGAGTTACGTAGAAGGCGCTTATGATTCAGATAGTCCACCTAATACTGGAGTCTCTGCTGTAGTTCCACCTATATTTAGAGCTGGATTTTATAGAAAAGAGAATAAATACTGTGCTAATATAAACAGCTCTTCAGCTATAACGCAAGGAGAAATTTTACCAGGATTTTTGACTTCTGGTGTTAAAGGATTTTATGCAACTGTAACTTTTTCTACAGACTCTGTGACAGATCCGGGTCGATATAAAGAATTATTTTCAGTGTCTACAATTTACAATTTTGCTAATGGATATTAAAAAAATAAATAAATCAGTACAAGAAATACAAGATATTATTATTAGTAATAATGATATCGAAGGTTTTTATGGTGATGGCAAAAACATAGTAGAAGTTCCTGAAATACCTATAAAGCATAGTTTTGCAGATCAAGTATACATAAGACAAATGAACATGAGTGAAGGTGATATTGTTGTAGGAGCAATACACAACCATTTACACGCTTGGTTTTTAATGAAAGGCCGAGTATTAATAAATAATAATGGCGAACAGATAGAGCATATAGCGCCATGTTATACAGTATCAGAACCTGGTTCTAAAAGATTTATATATGCTTTAGAAGATTCTATATTTGTAAACGTACATAAAAATCCTAGTAATACTCAAAACATAGAAGATATAGAAAACGAATTAGTGTCTATGACAATAGACGAATATAATAAAAAAACAAGTTAGTATGGCGATGATAGCAGTAGCCGCGATTGGCGGTGGTTTAAAACTAGCAGGTGGTATCTTTGGATCTCGCGCCGCTAAGAAAAGAGCTAGAGCGTTGGCTAGACAAGTAAAAGCTGAAACAGCAAAACTTAATCAGCTAGAAAGTTCTAGGCAACAAATTACAAATCCATATAGCGGAGTTAAAGACATGTCTTTTTTAGCTAGAGATCTTTCTAATAAAGTAACAAATCCTTTTGCAAACTTAAGCGTAGCTACTGGTGCTGCTGAAATACAAATGGAACAGTCAGATATAGCATTAGCTAATACTTTAGATACATTAAGAGCTACTGGAGCTAGCGCAGGTGGTGCAACCGCATTAGCTCAAGCAGCTTTACAAAGTAAGAAAGGTGTTGCAGCGAGCATTGAAACTCAAGAAGCTCAAAATGAAAAAATGAGAGCTCAAGGTCAGCAAGCTATGGAGCAAGCTCAATTACAAGACGCGCAGAGAATACAAAGTCTTCAAATATCTGAAGCTGGTAGAGCTCAGCAACTTAAAGGTATGGGTGAAAATATTAAAATGCAAATGACAGAAAACAGACAGTCTGATAGGATAAACTACCAAAGAAATAAAATATCAGCTTTAATGGGCGCTAAGCAATCAGCGCAAGCCTCTGCTTCTAATATGATGATGGGTGCAATTGGTGGATTAGGAGATTCAATGATGAGTTTTGCTGCTGGTTAATAAATTAAAAAATGGAAAACAAAAACATACAAGCAAATTTATATTTAAAGCAATTTAATGAAAGCAACGCTCTTGGTTTTAACAAAGAATTTATAGCTTATAATTATGACTTTAATTTTGATATACTAGGCAAGGCTTTTAGGCCTACGGCTAAAACATACGCTAAGTTAATGTCAAATATTAATAACAATAAATGCGTTAATGGAGATTGCAAGTATGAATACGAGCAGCTAAAGTTGCTTGATCAAGCTCCACAAAATGCTCTTGATTTTTTAGGTGAACTTACGTCTCAACTAGTTATAACTGAAGAACCTAATTTTGATCCTAATAATAATTTTAAATATACTGTAGCTAACTCTGTAATTACCACTAAGCCAGGTTTTTCTAAAGACAATGGTTACGATGTTAATTTGTATTTACTAGAAACAGGGTCTTTTGAAATTATATTTACAGGACCAATGCTAGAAGAACCTTTAGTTATAAATAATATATCGCTGTCAACACTGGCAAAAGAAGGGACAAGCATCGTAACGTCGACTCCTAATATCCAAAAACTAATGATGGCTTTAATGCCTCAAACTGGATTATTTGAAGGTAACTCAATACAGGCAAATGGTGAATTATCTCCAGTGGCTGTTATATCAGATGAGTTTGTATTAAAAAATCCAGATGGTTCTTATGATTATGAAATAATAGATATAGGTGGAGGCAAAGGCAGAAATACATTAAAGTTTGATTTAGATAAAATTACAAAAAAATCAATGCCTTTTATAAATGCTGAAATTGCAGGTATATTATCAATAGAGCAAGAAGCTATTGCTCTTTGGAATGTGTATTTAGCAATGCAAACAAGCGTTGAAGAAGACGCTCAAATGGCCCAAGACGCTAACGCAGCTAGTGAAAGCTGGAGCTATGAAGAAGATCTACCACTATCACAAGATAAAAAAGTTTTATTTGAACAAAAATTTATAGAATATTTTATGAATAATTATTTAAA
>Ga0209535_1001849_pt1 | contig 14065 bp, 5 predicted proteins | sample LinPmetageLP28_FD_184041 | JGI IMG/M metagenome (GOLD analysis project Ga0209535, IMG submission 184041) | Marine viral communities from the Pacific Ocean - LP-28 (SPAdes) (version 2) | ecosystem: Environmental > Aquatic > Marine > Oceanic | place: Pacific Ocean | collected 2009-08-22 | reverse complement strand
AGCGCTAGCGGTTCTTTTAAGGTTGTGGGTGGCTTTGATCCAGACCAACAGGAGTTTATCCTTAGTGTTACAGACACCCTAGCATCTTTTGCTGCCCCAGTCGCAGCCACTATATCAAACCTTGTATCGCCTGCTGATGTAGTAGCTGACGACTTTACATTTGACTTTGAGATAATAGACCCACCGCCGCCGCCTGATGTTATTGCAGAGACTCTTGTAGACCTTCAAGAGCAAGTAGATGGATTAACAACAGCCGCAAACGATAATGCCGAACTAGTTGCTGAGGCGTTTACACAGGGCTTTGATGCAGGAGTGATTTCCACGGGCGGCGAAGGACTAGGGTCTGACCTTGCCGAGGCATTAGAGACATTTGATGCGAATGAGGACGGAACCCTCACCTTTGAGGATTACGAGCAGATTCTTGCAGAAGGTTTTACCAATGCTGAAGATTCTTATGACACCGATGGTGATGGTGTTATTGGCCCGCTAGACTTTCCAGACGCACTTGCTGATTTCGAAGAGGCCGCAGCGGAGGAAGGCGCAGCTGGGGTAGATATTCAAGCTTATTATAATCAAGGATATGAGCAAGGAGTTAGTTCTGTCAATGTTGCTCAAGCATTCCAAGATGGCGTTGACTCTGTAGATATTACAGATGACAACGCTAGCGTTTATCTTGATGGATATACAGATGGGGTGACTGCTAATCCTGACACCACCACCGAGGACATTCTCCAAGCATACGAGGCTGGTGTGACTGCAGGAGAAGAGAATGTAGATATTACATCGGACAACGAAGCTGTCCTGCAGGCTCAATTTGAAGCGTTGGACACTGACGGCGATGGCGTTATTACTCCACAAGACTTCCCTGAGGCTCTTGCAGGATTTGAGCAAGCCGCTGTTGATACATACATCATTAACAACCCCTCTGGGGCTTCATTTACTTTTGCAGACGTAGAAACATTTTTTGAAGATGAGCAATTCACTCAAGCACAGGGGTTGCAAGTTTACAATGCCTTTTTGCTTCAAAACCCTGAATACGCAACAGACCTCAACTTCGACGGCCAAGTCACGGTGGCCGATCTCCTTGAGATTTTGGGCTCATTCGGACAAGTATTAGATCCATTTATAATTCCATCATCCTTAGACCCCAATGTAATTGCAGCTGGGTTTGAGGACCTTGACTCAGGTGGAGACGAAGGCGGTGATGATGATGATGATGGTGGCACAAGTGGTGGTGTTGATGATGGTAGTGAAAGTGGTGGAAGTGGTCCCAATTAATTAAAAACAAAAACATGTCTACAACTATAGCATACAGTCACAAAGGTGGGTACTGGAAAACCAGATACACCTTTCTTGCTTCTTTTATGAAGAGCGTCGGCAGGAAGTTTTTTTCTTCCCCAGCTTCTGGGGCGTCTATCGTTTCAGCCGTGCAGGATTCTTTATTGTGGAAGCACAACTCCACTGAATCAACGAAAAGGACTAATTTTTACGGCACAGCTGGAGGCAGCGGGTTGTCTGTAGCCTTCAACGACAAGGTGTCTTCTAATAAGATTTACAAATCTTTTTCTATAGAAGGAACAAGCAATATTGAAGGCCTTAACACTTTTGTAGTTAACTCAGACAACACCCCCGATAAGCAGTTTAGCCTAGGCCGATTAAAAGACAAGGGAGGGGTAATGTATGGACACATTGGGCTGTCTAATACTTTTCTTGATGGAGCTAACATAAGGCCTATAGGCGAAATTGGAAGGAGTTCGAGCCAGACGTCTGACGGAGCTGCTGGTTTCGATTACGACCCTATTGAGATAGTAGGCGGATTTCTAAGGTGTAGATTCGCTAAAAATGTGACTCAAAGCCTCTCTTCCGTTGGGAATATTGCAAGTCCAAAGGCAAAATATATTTTGCTTTCGCAAACCGCATCAGAAACGCCTAAGCTTTTTTCATTATATGGACAAGAAATAACAGGGTTTGAATCAGGCATAAGCTATGGAAACTCGATTCTTGGACCCAAGACGTTCTTCCAAAAGCTTACTGATCCTGAGACTAATGATATCTACCTTGGCTTTCTTTCATACAATGATAGCGGTGTTCCTGTGATTCTTGATGAAACTCATGTGCAGGGCGACCTGGCGGGAAAATTTACTTTGCTAGAGATTACACCTCAAAACATCAACGGGTCACCTCCTCGCGGGCAGTATGCACAGGCTGAGATACTTCTTGGATCAAATCCTTATGAGGTTGTATCGTTAAACGTTAATTATGAACCAACAGACTTAGATCATTCTAAGTGATAATAAGTATATTTGCAACTATGATCGACTTTGTATACAACATTATACTTGGGTTTGACTACCCAGGACTTACTAAAGCTCTCGATCCAATCACCATAGGCCTTCTTGTAGGTCAGGGTGTGCAGCAAATCGGAAAGGTTGTTGCGGCCAATCAGCAAAAGAAAGCTGCAGAGGCCCAGGCAAGAGAAGGAAAGGACTTGTACGACCAAATGGTAGGTGACTTTGAGTCTGGCAAGTACGATATGCAGCTGAGTCAAGACGTAAGAGACGTAGGAGAGCAGCAGCGTATGTATGCGGAGCAAGTAGCTGACCAGGCCTCTCAGAGGGCTACTGCTAGCATGCAGTCGGCTTTGGCGGCCAGCAGGTATGGAGACCCTAGATCAGCGGCTATGCTCCCTCAGCAGCTAGACCGTTTAGAGGCTGGGGCTCAAAAAGCAGAGCTCGCAGGCTTGCAACAAAAGGTTAGGGCTGACGCAGCAGTAGCTGGAGCTCAGCAAACTATAGACGAAAAGAACGCAGCCATGATGCAATCTCTTGGCTCTATGAAGCTAAGAAGAGGTGCGGGGCAGATGGATGCTGGAAACCTTGCTGCTCAGCAGGCTCAGCAGGCAAGGACGGATGCACTTACAGGCCTTGCTTCTACGGCAGCACAGGGTATCGCTATGGGAGGGTCTAACGCAGCTCAAACAAGAAGAGCTGGGCCTGCACCTGTAGACACGACTGAATTAAACACTATTGACCCCTCTGCTACATCAGGTTCTCGCGGCTTGATAACACAGGGTGGCCTGCCCGCAGTAGACCCATCTTCAGGTGCGTCTATTGCAGATAGAATAGCTCTTGGCGAGTTCACTGGAAGGCAATCAGATAGAAGCCAACCTATGTCAATGTCTGATGTTTTTGGGCTTTTGAACATGCAGGGTAGGAGCACTTTAGGAGCCGCCAATGTCTTTGCCGACCCCAATGCAATGGGACCATTTATGCCAGACAACTATCAAAAAGGTGGGCAATATAAATTTGCAGACAAGGGAGGAGAAGTTCACATGACAGAGGGGGAGTTTAGCCACAAGACCAATAAGAAGGCTTTGATCGACGAAGAGACTGGAGAAAAAGAGGCAGAGCTTACAGGAGACGAAGCAATGGTAAGAGACGGCGAAAACGTGCTTGTCTTTAACCCTAATCAGCAGAGCACTATAGAGGCGCTTGTAAACAAAGGAGACTCTAAGGCGTTGATGAAGAAGATGAAGGCCCTGCTAAAAAAATTCAACAAGCAAAATGTCTAATATATTCGGCAACACGCCCATTCCAGGCAGGTTTGACAAAGTAGAGAAGGCCGATCTTACTGGCGTTCAACAAACTGCAGTAAGGGCAGACTCTAGGGACAGAGAGCTGACAAGAAGGTTTGAGAGAGCTGAGGATATGCGGAGGAAAGACCTCAACTCAGCAGCTGACTTTGACATTGCGTCTATAGGTCAGTTTGGGCAAGAGATATTTCAGCAAGAAGTTGACGAGGTTAGAGAGCTTATTGCTAGTGGACAACTAGACCCAACTCAGGCAAGAGCAAAGATTGGAGAGCTAAAAGGACTGTACGGTCAGTTCTCTCAGCATGCCGACTCCATGAGCGAAAAAGACGCTGAAGCAAAAGGACTCATTGACAGCCCTCAAAGCAGGGCTGCATACGAAAAAAGAATGGGGATAGGGGAGGAGCTTAGCTACGGTGCGGACGATTACGCCGTACAGCATAACCTATCCATGAATGGGGTTTTTGAAAAAGGAAGTGCTCAGAAGGTCAACGGTCAATGGACTGTTGTAGACCCCAACACGGGTCAAAGAGTGCCCTTTAGTCAGGTTACTGGCTTTGCCGATCCAAATCACTTTTTTAAGTACGGAACCAAGGCACTTGATGTGGGGACTCTAGACGACTGGGCCAAGTCAAAATCTACATATACAGCGATTGGTTTTAAAGATGGCCAGTGGGACGAGACAAGAGCTAGGAACACCTATAGGGACAACGTGCTGACGACAGATGACGTGGGAAGGACTCATAGACTTCAGCTTTTGGGAACCCTAGAAGATAGAGGCCTTGTCGATCACCTTACTGATGAGGAAAAGCGCCAGTTTAGAAACGGTGAGAACCTAGCTTCCGACAAGTTCAGAGAGGTTATAGAAAAAGGTGAGGATGAATTTGTAGAGAGAAGTAAGTTTGACACCATGCCAGGCGCCAAGAGCGGTAAAGGCGGCTCTGGGGGCAGTGGCTCTGACGACTTAGACAAAATTACAGTGGGTGGATTTAGTGTTCCTCAGGCAGCAGCAGCTGGATTTGCGGATGTTAAAGATCCAGAAATGGCTAAGTATCTTGCGCAAGGCGGGGCAATGGGTCACACCCTAAATAGGTTTAAAAAGCCCCCCTCTATAACTGGTTCTTATAGGTTTCCAGATCACCCCAACACGAACAAAATAAACATTCATGCCGTGGGCGTAAATGAACTTGGACAACGTGTTGCCTATGTACTCGGTGAAGAATCTATTGAGACTCCAAACCCCCTAGGCAAAGATTTCCCTCCAAGCAAAAACACTGAGGAGTTTTGGCAAGAGGTTAAAATTGGAAAAGATCAAGATGGAGTAGGGTCTGATATATATCAGGAGATCTATCAAAACCAACCCAAGATGGCGGAGTTGGTAGATGCAGATAGCGCAAGGGTTATCAATGAAAGAGCATTAAATAAAAAGCCTGAGAAAAAAGATGATGTAAAGCAGGATTCAAAAGACTCGGCAAAAGATGCTCGGTCAAAAAGAAATGAAGATGCTTTGGCTAGATACAATGATCTAAGGGATCAGTACGACAGACTAGGCGCGGTCGCTGGATCAACATCAAGTAGAGAAAGAGTGAAAGAGGAAATGGATCAACTTTTAGATACTGACATAGTTGGGGATTACATAAAAGGAGAGCTTGGGATTGGGACAAAAAACAATCAGCAGACACCATCAGCAGAGGAAGAAGTTCAAGACCCCTTTCAGAAGATAGAAGAAATGGCTAAAGAAGGCGCAGAGGTTATTGCAAATGCTCCAGATGCCATCAAGGATCAAATAACGGCTAAAATAAACGAAGCTAGGCCAGAAAAAATTTATGCCTATGAGACAGAAAACTCAGTAGGCGAAAGAGCAATAGGCTTTAGGAACCAAGCTGGAGAAGACGTAGGTGACCTAATATTCTTTAGCTAACTTGTTATCTTTGTAAAAATCTAGTAGATGAACGGAGAAGATCAAAACCTTACGCTGGGGGCTGTTGAGCCAACAGCTCAAGAGCAGGCGTTACCAGAGCTGTCTATATCAGAGTACTTAGGTAGATTGAGAGAAATGGGCATTGACGACGCTGAGTCGGTACAAGTCATGGCCAGAAACGGATATGACAGTCAGTCTGTCTACAATGAAATGGTCTCTCAGTATGAAACTCAAAGAGAAGAGTATCTAAGGCTTCAAGAAGAGGCCAAGAAAAGACAAGAGGATTCTGACAAAAGAATAGAGGCTATGTCTGTTCAGGCAGAGGCTGAAAAAAAAAAGGACGAACCTTCAGAGTCTTCGGATACACCATCAGACTCTACAAGTAATTTAGACCCTGCAGCCACAGCGGACATGCAGGGCGTTGCCTCTGGTGTTTTTGAAGAAATGGGAATTGGGGATCCATTTAAGGATCAAAAGATTAACCCCCTTACGGCCACAGCCACCCCATCAGACATTGTTAGTGCTACTCAAAACAATGAGGACATATCCCTCAGGGTTCAGTCTTATGAAAACGACCAGAATCTTTTTAATATAAAAAGAGAACAGGAACTCCTCTCTGACGCAAACAAGGCGATAAAGGATGGCAACGTTGATGCTTACAACAACATAGCCTCAATGCTGTCGGACATGTCCGTCTATATGCCTCAAATTAAAAATCAAGAAGGATTTGACGATGCGAAAAACAGTTCTAAGGCGTTGTTTTTTGACATAGAGGACAGAAAGAAGAAACTGATGAATGAGAGAAATCTCATCAACGATGAATATGGTCTTCCTTCTAACTTCAACCCAGACTCAAATGTTGACTTCTTGTATGCTATGCGAGAGTCTATGGAGCGCCAACGCATTGATTATGAGTCAAGTGAGGAGTACGAATATATGCAATCCATAAAGGACGAGGTTGAAGAAACAGCTAGCTTTAGAGAAAATCTATACGATCAGCCTCTTGGCATTCCAGCGACATTTGTACGAAACTATTTAGGTGGTTTTGCAAAGGAAATAATTGAGATGGGTCTTTATGCAGCCCCTCAGTACTATTATGAATTTACTGGTCAGGACGAAAAGGCCATGGCCATAGCAGCCAATAACAAAAGGGCTCAAGACATAAACAGTCAAGCATCTCAAGAGTACCAAAGAAAAAGGGGCGTTAGCGAGGAGCTCTCTAATGCTGGGCTTTCAGAGTCTATTGGAATGTTTATGAGAGGGGAGGTTAACGGAGATGATTTTAGAGCTAAGGCTGGAATAGAAGCTGGCATAATATTTGCCAACGCTGCGTCATACATGCACCCCGTGGGTTTTGCACGAAACGCCGTCTTTGCAGCAAAAGCAGCACAGGCTGCCGTGCCAAGAGGTATTGGGGTTCTTACCGCTAAGCAGGCCGCTCAAGCAAAAGCGGCTGATTCAGCATTTAGATCAGCTAATGCTGCTAAAAGAGGTGTTCTTGCAACTCTTGGTTTAACTTCAGCAGCAGACACTTATCAAAGACTTTATGAGAGACCAGAGCTGTCCTTAGGAGAAAAAAGCGTTCAGGCAGCGCTTGTTGGAAGTGCAGAAGCTTTTCTTGCGGACATGTTTTCTAACGTAGATAGACTTTTTGTTGCTGGAGCAGCATCTACCGCTAGAGCAGCGGCTTCAAGAAATTTTGCTAAAATGGCAAAAGAACAGCTCGCTAAGGTAACAAGAGGGAGGGGGGTTAGGGAGGCGTTTAAAACAACTGGAAAGGGCCTAAGCGAAGAGTTTTTAGAAGAATTTGGTGTGGAGGTTGTGGCTCAAGGGGCTGAAATAATCAACGATATAGTTATGGGCAGAAAGCCCAAGGATATAGACTGGTTGGCTCTTTTGGATTCTGGTTTGGCAGGACTTATTGGTGCTGGCCCAACAAGCTCCTTGGCTGGGCTTGGAACCTTTAGAGCCCACAACTCCCTCATGAAAAGGAGAAAGGGTTTGGTTGATTCTTTGCAGGACATTGAAGATAGAATTGCTCAGGAAGAAGATGCAGAAGAAATAAAAAAACTTAAGAGCGCAAGGTCAGTTATATCTGCAGAGATAATGGTTGTTGATGATGCCTCAAGGGAGGCATTTGAAGACCTATCAGAGGGGCAAAGAAGAAGGCTTCTTAAGATACACAGGGATATGGTTTATACCGAAAATGCCCTGAAGAAGAAAGACATTTCAAAGGAAGAAAAGGTTCAGCTAGAAAAAAGGTACGAGCTTCTGCTTAGGTCTAAGGTAGAAATAGAAAACTCTGGTAAAAACCCAAATACCGCTAGAGATGAAGAGGCTGTGCCCTCACAAAATGCTAGTGGGGCAGACTCAGACATTGACGTCAACGAGACTACAAAGGAGGACGACATAAAGGCGAGCACAGCAGAGCCAGCTACAGAGGCGTCCCCTAAAGAGCAGGAGCAAGAGGCGGTACAGCTGTCTTTGTTTGATGAAACTCAAGAGCAAGAGGAAGCTCCAGCAGCGGAGGAAGCCCCAGCAGCAGAAAAGGCTGCCCCATCAGAAACAGAGGCAACTACAGAACAGCCTGCAGAACAACCTGCTGGAGAAGACGTAAGCTCTTTTGAGAACCTAGGTGGAGACCTTATTGATGTTGCCGATCCTAATGTTGTAGGAGAAGGCAAACTGTCTCTTGAGGCTGCACTCGCAGTAAACAGAATGAGCAAAGGCTTTGGTAAGCTACTTAACCAATCTGGCTACAAGGTTAACATCTACTCACGTCAAGCTTTTGAGGCTCTAATTCCAGAGAAAGACAAGGAGGGTGCTGACGTAAGTCAGTTTGGGGGCTTCGTTGACCATGACACAAAGACCATAAACCTTCCTGTGGACGCAAGGGCAGAGGAGGTTATTGAGGAGTTTGGTCACGCTGCCCTTAAAGACATCATAGGCAAAGATGCCAAGGCTAGAAAAGACATTTACAACACCCTCAAGGGTATTGCAAAAAAGAACAGCGACGTTGCAAGCATACTTACAGAGACTAGAGAAAACCCAGTTTACAAAAACCAAGGCGAGGCCGCTATAGAAGAGGAGTCTATAATTGCTGTTCTTGTAGCGTATTCGCAAAACCCAGATGCTCTAGGCAAGGGTGGGTTTGTAAACAAGATGCGCGTAGCCATCAATAAGATATTCGCGCGTATCGCAGGAAAGGATGCTGTTGTCATCAAGAACGAGGAGGCCTTCAATGAGTTCGCTAGAAAGTTTGCTCGTGCTGCAAGAGGAGAGCAGGTAGATGTTGCAGACCCAAACATCCAAAAGCAAGACGATCTAAAGAAGCGTCCCAATGAGTCCGAGGCAGAGTACAGGGAAAGGCTTACACGTCTAGGGGAGGAGATGGACCCAATGACCGAAGACCAGCAAGAGCAGCAAAGGTTTGAGGATCAAGTAGATAGCACCGAAACTGCAAGGTTTGCATACGGAAAAAGAAAGACAGAGTTTACCTACCTGAAGGACACCGAGGTGTTCTACAAGGAGGACCCCTATGTTGAGATTGGAGAGCCAGGGCCTACGTTTGAGAGACAAAGGTCCATGAAGATCAAAGTAAACGATTACTTTCACTTTAGGAACTGGTTTAACTACATGACATCCAATGGCGCTAGGCCAGCAAGAATTACAGAAATGTATTTCATAAAGGATGGGAAGAAGTACACCGTCAAGCCACCTAAACCTAAGACAGACAAAGACGGTAACGTAGTAAGAGTTCAAGGTGCAGAAAGCGCTAGGATCTCAAATATAAGAAGAGCGCAAGACCGTCAGTCCCAAAAAGCTAGGGCTGTTAATGATCAAAGAAAAAGAGTATTTGACCTAGGCCGAGATGCAGAAATCCTTAAGACAGTTGGCATAGACCCAGTCGAGGGTATGACTCTAGTCCCTGGGTTTAACAGAGAAGAGTATGCTCAAATAGAAGATGCTGACGAGAAGTACAGCTACTTGAATAAATTCAGAAGGGAAGTTTTGTTTAACCGCTCTGCAGAAGAGCAGGCAGAAGTTCTAGAGATTGCAAACGAAAACCTTCAACTGCTCAGAGAGTCAGGGCTTAGCGTATCAGAGATAGAGGCAGCTGACAAGTCGGTTCTTCTAAACATGTCTGGTCGGACGCCTTCATTTTTGGCTCAGGATGGCGACGTACTAAACAGTGGTAACATAAGGTTTGCGACAAGAAAGAAGAAAGGATCAAGACTTCAAAGCGAAGAAGAACAGAAGGCTTACATGGATGAGATCAGGAAGCAATTCCCTGGCCTTGATGACGGCGATCTTTTTATAAGTGACGCAGATCTTGAAGAGCTAGATGGAGCGAGATCTATTCTTCTCGGTTATGACCGAAGCAAAGAAAAAGTTGGGACTGGAATATTTCAGCAGCTTAGAAGGCTTATCAACGGAAAGAATATTATAAGCACTCATCGCAACGCGGCTATGCTTGATAGAGTGTATGATAAGATTAAGTTGGAGATTGCAAAAGACAGGAAAAAAGGCGGCCCTAATAAAGGGTTTATTGTAATCGCTACAGCTGCACTAGACGTTGGGTCTTTGGCGGGTAATCCTAACATATTTGCAGACATTGCAAGAAGATATGTTGATGGGGGCAGCACCTTAGAGGAGAAGATAAGTAGATCTAATGAAGTTCTTGGGTCACTGTCAAAAGCAGATTACGCAGCCTTCATCAAAGCATCAAAAAGAAAAAGAGGTGAAATTCATAGAAGAATTAGAAGCAGACTCAACCCCACAGAAGTAAGGTTTAAAATTGATTCTGAAGAAACACTTAAAGACTTTGACAGCATATTTAACGACGTAGAAGGTTTTGATGAGTCTGGATTTGCAAAAAGCTTTGACGACAGAAACAGACTTGCAAGAAAGTTTGTAAGTGATTTTCTAATAAAGGAAAAGGCAGACGAAAAAAACACAAAGCAGGCCGTTAACGACTATCTTGTAGAGAGTTACGCTGACCTTGCGTTGGAGAAAGTTCCAGGGGCGTCAGTTGTTACGCTTCAAAAACTGCCATACACGCTAACAGGAAAAATTCTAGACTTATCAAAATCTGTTCTTGACGAAGCAGTAGATGATTCTGCAGCATTCCCAGCAGCTCTAATATCAGAAACTGCTGAAAAAACAAAGGTTCTTAAAAGACCAATACCCATCGAGGCTGCCTATCCATCTAGGATAAAAAAGACAGAAAAAGACCCAATGGGTGTGAGGTCAGCAAAGCAAAAAGGAGCTCGCGGAACGGAGGGTAAAATTGATTTAGGACCACGTCTAACCACTAGGGATGGAAAGGTGTATTCTTACGGCAGAAGGGGCGGTCAGTCCTTTACGATGAAGGAAGAAACGTCTTTCCAGAAGTGGAAAAACCTGTGGGTAAGAAGGCTTCAAGACAAGTATGTTGATATCTTTAACATACAGGAGACGATAGAGCGTCAGAAAGGCCCGCTAGACAGAAGCAAGGACTTTAGGATGGCCGAGGAGCTGATGTATGGAAAGGCAGCAGAGGACTTGGCCAAGCTAGACAAGAGTCTTGAGGATATAACTGCAGCTATGAAGAAAGCTGGAGTAAAGGTTGATGATGTTTCTAGGTACATCTACGCCCTCCACGCCAAAGAAAGAAACGCTGTTATCCTTGAAAGATCAGAAGGATCTATAAAAGACGGTAGTGGTATGTCGGACGCTGAGGCAGATGCCGTCATCAACGCCGCCAACAAAAAGTCATTGGACCCAATAGTGTCTATGATCAGAAAGATTCAGAACGACACCAGAAAGACAATGGTGAAGTTTGGGCTTGAGACTCAGGAAACCATTGACGCTTTTAATTCTCAGTTCAAAAACTACGTACCTCTTGCGGGACTGTCTGTTGATGAGCAACTTAGCTCACCATACCCCACAGGTGGTGCTGGCCTGAACGTATTTGGAAGTACGACAAAAAGGGCTGTGGGTAGAAAGAGCGAGGCTGAAAATATCCTCGCGCAAATTGTAGCTCAGAACGCCAGCGTACACATAAAGGCAAGGACAAACGAAGCACTGAACACTCTATACAACCTCATCAAAGAAAACCCCAACACAAAAGTGTGGAGGCTGGTTGACGAGAGGGCAGGAATAGATCCTAACGATCCACGCATGGTGGCGGTAAGGGTTGACGGCAAGCAGAAGTACATCATGTTTAATGATGCTAGCTATGCTCAGAACCTAAGGGGCATGAACTTGCCACAGACCAACGCCTTTGTGAGAGCGCTAAGGGTGCCAGCTCAGTGGCTTAGAAGGTCATTTACAACACTCAACCCAGAGTTTGTAATCTCTAACTTCTCTCGTGATATACAGGCCGCAGTATTTAACGCTGCTGCCGAAGCTGACATCGAAGGGGGCACCCTCAACAGCAAGAAGACTATTGCTCGGATGATGGGGCTTGTTCCAGGGACGCTTAAAACCTTGGTTAAGAACTCAGTGAAGAAGGGTGGTGATCCAGCCATAGAAAAGTACTTTGGTGAGTTCAAGGAAGACGGAGGTAAGACTGGATGGGCATACGCTAAGTCTCTTGACCAAATAGCTAGCGACCTTGAGGGTGCAACTAACGAGAAGACAAGGACTCAGGAGATACTGGGTAAGGCAAAGAACTTTGCTGATACTATCGAGGGTGTAAACGACGCCTTTGAGAACAGCATTAGGTTGGCTGCCTACATTGCTGCAAGAGAAAGTGGTGTTACTAGAGAGAAGGCTGCTCAAATGGCCAAGAACATCACCGTAAATTTCAACAAGCAAGGGGAGTACGGTCCAGCTCTTAACGCTGTGTACTTGTTCTTCAACGCATCTATACAGGGTACGGCTAGACTTGGTAGGTCTCTACTTAATCTTAAGCCTCAGAAAAGACCTGACGGCACAGACAGAACAAAAATAGAAAGAGTAAACGCTGCTCAGTGGATGGCTGCTGGTCTTATGACCTTTAATGCCATGCTCACCATGCTTGGGTACGCTATGTCTGACGAAGATGAGGACGGCACTCTTTTTTGGGACAAGATTCCAGACTACGTGAAGGAAAGGAACCTGATCATCATGAGACCCAATGGAAAGGATTACTTTAAGATTCCTATGCCTTACGGATTCAACGTGTTTGCCAACATGGGCAACGCATTGGTAGAGGGCTCTCAGGGAGGAAGAAGTGAGACAGAGTCTATGATGTTTATGTTTAACTCAATCATGGCATCCTTCTCTCCAATATCATTTGGGCAGTCCAAGGATTTGTTCGTGGCGGCTGGTAAGGGTGCAGTGCCCACAGTTCTTAAGCCTTTTGTTGACATCATGGTGAACGAAACATACTTCGGCGGCCCAGTCACTGGAGAGAATCTTCCGTTTGGAGTCCAGAGGCCTAGCTCTGAGCTAGCCTTTAGATCGCCTCAGGAAGTAAAGGACTTCTTCATGTGGATGAACGAAGCTACTGGTGGCAGCGAGTATAAGTCTGGAGCTCTTGACTTCAACCCAGATAAGCCTTGGTATATGCTTCAGTACTTTGTAGGTGGGGCAGGACAGTTTGTAGGCAGGTCTTTGAAGCTACCTAGAGACCTGTCAGCGAAGTTGTTTAGCGGAGAGGATGTAGACATTGAAGCGGGTGACATTCCATTGGCTAGAATACTTTACGGAGAGCCTTCTAAGTACTATGACTTTGAGCTGTTTAACGAAAACAAGCAGGAGTTCAAGGCTCTTAAGAAGGAGATGGAAAAAGCCCCAGTGATGGGTGACAAAGGAAGGTACAGGGGCATCAATGAAGGCTTAAACAAGACCCTCAATGATGTTGATAAAATGCTTAAGCAACTAAGAAGCGCAGAGAGAGAGGCTAGAAAGATAGATGACTACTCAGAGAGAATGGCTAGGGTTCAAGCGATCAAGGATAAGCAGAGAAAACTCATCATGAGATGGAACAAAATATATGAAAATGTCAGAAAATAAGAAAAAGATCAAAGACACCAAGCTTGGGGCTTGGCTTAAGTCAAAGGCACCAAACGTGCTTACAATTATGGGCGACGCTTTGCCAGACAAAGGGGCATTGGGTATCGTCAAGAATCTGCTTGGCAACGAACCTGATGTAGACCCTGCAGAAGCCCAGGCTATAATCGACGCAGAGGTAAGGTTTCAAGAGAACGTAACGGAGAGATGGAAGGCTGACATGGGTAGCGACGTAAAGCTCGCAAAGCTCATTAGGCCAGTCACTTTGATCGCTCTTATGAGCATGTTTATGGTGACTATGGTGGCGGACAGCATGGACAACTGGGCATTTAACGTCAAGGATTCCTATGTATCTTTGCTTGAGATACTTATGTTAACCGCCTTCGGTGCATACTTCGCTGGTAGAACCATAGAGAAATCAAAGAAATGAGAGCTTTGTTGTTGATGCTAATGCCTCTGTTTGCTACAGCGCAGACAGGATGGGTAAACGTAGAGTTCCAGGCTGACGCCTATGGTGGTGAGAGCACATGGGAAATCTACATGGTGGGTAGTGACAGCGTGTACGCTACTAGCGG
>Ga0209535_1001848_pt1 | contig 14071 bp, 3 predicted proteins | sample LinPmetageLP28_FD_184041 | JGI IMG/M metagenome (GOLD analysis project Ga0209535, IMG submission 184041) | Marine viral communities from the Pacific Ocean - LP-28 (SPAdes) (version 2) | ecosystem: Environmental > Aquatic > Marine > Oceanic | place: Pacific Ocean | collected 2009-08-22 | reverse complement strand
TTCTCAACAAGACCCTAATTGGGATTTTGCACAAAAACTAATGGTTTTTGAAACAGAGCCTTTTAAATCTAATATAGATATATATTATGAAACTTCTTCAGCTGGAATTATATCTGAATTAAACTCCAGTATAAACAGTCAAGGAGATTACAACACTAAAGCTCCAAATAGCTTGTCACCAGTAGTAAGTACTGGATGGTTAGAAAGCACTTTAGTATTGCAGCCTGTTACTAATGTTTTTCAAATACTAAACTCTGGCGGTACTCCAGTACAAGACTCAACAACTAATATAGTCATAGACAATGTTACCAATGGTAATGGCGATCCAGTTTCAAATTCACCATTTGTTATTGATAGAGTTCAAACGCCAGTAGCTCCTAGCACTCCTGCAACATTTAGACTTATTTCTTCTTCTTTTGGTAGAATACCTTATTTGTCAAATTCTCAAGTAAAAAATACTTACAATGTTACATTTAGGCTTTCTGTAGATGGTCAACCTGACAAGCAAGTTACAGAACAAATTGATTTAAGTAATGTTGCTCCATCGTTAAATAGAGTCTCTGTATCTCAATTTGCTTTTAATCCAGTTTTAAGTAATCCTAATTCAGAGCTGGTTAACGCATCTACAGCTGCTTTTCTAGCATCAACATCTACCACTAGTATATCAGCTTTAGATGTTAATAATCCACAGCCTTATGATTCTGCTGTCCCTTATAGTGGTGTATATAAATCTTTTTTTACAGAAAACCAAAATGTAAACGATTATACTAATAGTTCTTTTTACCAATACAAGTATCCTATATGCACTATATCTCACTCTACTAACGGTTTTGAGGCTGTTACAACGCCTTACAACGCGTCTAATGATAGTAAAACTTTAAATTATGCTAGCACTAAAAGACTAGAAGGCATGACCTTTTCAATTGATTCAGTTGCTAGATATGATGCTTACTTAGATTATGTATTTTTTAATAGTGAATCAAATGCTAAATACTATTACCAAGACAACGACAGTTATGTTAGTAAAAAGCAAAACTTTGTTTTAGACGTTAATACGGTTAATGCTCAAGTTGAATTAAACTTTACTATACCTGGAGGAGGTAAAGTATCTAATGGTGATTTGCCAAGTAATAGACCTGGTCAAAACCAGTGGAAAGGAGCTTGGCTATATGCTGTTAATTTAATAGCTAATGATGCTAGTGGCACTCCTGGATCACTACCATCTAATACTTACACTGTACACTTTATAATAACTAGATAATGGCATTTAATTTAGAGGTAAAATATTACAACTCGTTTTGGTTAAAACAGATTACAACTCCTAAAATAACTAACAATGGAAATAGTGGCGCTAATCCAAGTAACCCAAGTTTTGTTAGATTATTTCCTGGTATACCTTTTTTAAGTAATGCAGATGGGTTTCCTAATTGGGCTGGTAGTACAACTTTTTCAACTACAGCTCCTTTTTCAAATGTGTATGAGCAACCAGCTGTAGAATATAATGCTGTAAATGGCTCTCCCTGGGTTATTGAAGAATCAAGAATTAGAGGTGGGTACAATAATACTCAAGTTGATCTAGGCGTTAGAGCTTACTTAATGGAAGATTCTAGCAGCGTTAGATACAGATCTAATGCTTTAGTGTATTCAGGGGTTTTTAATTCTAAAACAAACATAAATAGAACTAATGTTTTTTCTGTAGGTGAAGATATAACTAAATCTGTTGATCCTCACAATGGATCAATACAACTTATCTATGCTATGGACAATAACTTAACTATATTTCAAGAAAATAAAGTTAGCCAAGCGTTGATAGATAAAGATGCTATATACTCAGCTGAAGGAACACCTGTAAATACTGTTTCAAATGTAGTAATAGGCCAAGTTACTCCTTATACAGGTGAATATGGCATAAGTAGAAACCCTGAAAGCTTTGCTCATTTTGGATTTAGAAGATATTTCGCAGATAAAGACCGAAATGCAATTTTAAGGTTGTCTAGAGACGGTATAACTGAAATATCACAGTATGGCATGAAAGACTTTTTTAGAGACGAATTAGCTAAACTTTCTGATAGACTACAAGTTAATAGCATATCTTACGTTTTGGATTATCAACCTGCAAGTGGATTAATAACTCAAGGGCCTCAAGTTTCTCAAGCTGGTGTTGCTGTTCCATCTCCAGCCGGACCATGGGTTGCTTTAGTAAATAGAGGCGAAGATGATTTTAACGATATAACAATTGGTTCTCAAGTTCAAATTAATCTTGATCCTAATAATTCTGGTACTTGGACTACTATAAACTCCTATGTTACTGGAACTGGTACTGTTGTTATTGGAGGTTCTTCTAAGTTTGCAGTTTATCTAAGTAATGGACCTTTGCAAATATATTCTCCAGGAACTGCAGCGGTTCCAAATATAAGATTTTTATATTATGAAAAAGATAAAGTAGAAGGTGGTTTTGATAATTATAAAGATAATTATACTATTTCTTTACAGAGAAACTCAGGTAGTAAAACAATAGATGAAACAAGTGATTACTATAGTACGCTTACTTTCAATGAAAGAGTTCAAGGTTGGAACACTTTTTATACATATAGACCTGATCTTATATTTAGTTTAAAAAACAACTATTTTACAGCTAAAGAAGGTTCTTTGTATATACATTATGACAATTTAGCCAATGCTAATGAGTTTTATGGAGTGACTAGCCAGTCTTCTATAACGTTTATATTTAATCCAGGACCATCAACAAACAAAAATTTTAAAACTATAAACTACGAAGGTAGCAATGGTTGGCAGGTTGAAAGTTTTGTAACTGATGCTGCTAATATAATTCCTGATATAGACGAGGATTTAGACAAAACTAATTCTGTAAAAAGCTATGACGAAGGTTTGTATGTTGAAAACGGCATACCTTACAGAGCTGGTTTTACACAGAAAGAAAACAAATATTATGCTAATCTAGTAAACAACACTGCAGCTGCAAGTGGCGAGGTTGTATTTGGAGACTCTATGACAGGCGTAAAAGGATATTTTGCTACAGTAAAAATGTCAACAGATTTAACTACCAATGTTGGTGGAACTAAAGAAATGTTTGCTGTATCATCGGAATTTGTAATATCATCAAGATAAAAAATTATGAGTAATATATTTAAAGATTTTGACTTAGTAAAAGGAACCGGAATGAAAGCTGGTATAGCTGGAGCTGGAGCTCTTTTTAACGGTTATCAAGCTATTAGAGCTAGAGTTGATTATGGGAATAAAATGACTGAAATAAAAAACTATGACGACAGAAGGCAAAAAATAACAAATGCTTTTGGTCAAATAGAAAATCCATATAAAAACTTAGCTGTAGCTACTCAAGCTGCAGAAATAAAAATGGAACAAACAGATCAAGCCTTAGCTAACACTTTAGACACATTGAGAGAAACTGGAGCTGCTGCTGGTGGAGCAACTGCGATAGCTAACGCCGCATTAAAATCTAAACAAGGTGTAGCTGCTAGCATTGAACAACAAGAAGTTAACAACCAAAAACTACAAGCTCAAGGCCAGTTACAAGTAGATATTGCTAAAGGTAAAGGTGAAATACAAAGAATGCAAATGCAAGAAACTAGAGACGTTGCGAAACTTGATAGATTACAAAGCCAAGCCGACGTATTAAGAGCTCAACAACAATCTGCAACTTTAGGAGCAATACAAGGATTAACTAATGTAGGAAACACTTTAATAGGTGGTATGACAGCTGCTGACTTGCCAAATTTAACTGATTATGATGGCGATGGAGAAGGAGATACTTATCCTAAGCGACCAGAGGAAAATGTATTTAATCCTTTAGGATTTCCACAAGGAGAAAGTAAAAAAACTCCATCTTCTATAGTTGCAGGTGAAGACAATTTAAAATTAATGAGAAATCCTGATAACACGCAAGGCAATATAAATATGCTTAAAAATTACGCTACAGGTAGAACTAAACTTGAATATATGCAAGATTTAGATCGTCTTAAACAAGATAAAAATTTAGGAATACTTGATGGTAAAATAGTTTCAGGAGGTATAAATCCTTATATAATGGGACCTAAAGATAACCCGTTTTTTGACGCTAGTGCGAGTAATGATCTTATGTTTTCAAACATTTACGAATAAAAATAAAAAATAAACTATGGGAACATTTTCAAAACCAGGATTAACAAGAGGAGAAGAAAGACTAGTAGATCAAAGTGGTATTGCTATAAATCAAGCAATACAAAATCTTGGCACTAGCTTTGAAAATCAAGTTGCTATGATAAACTTGAATAAAAAAGCTGCTTTAGAACAGCAGATGCAAGTTTACAAACAAGCAAGTGAGATTGAGTCTTCAGATGAATCGTTAGGCAATAACTTAGCTCAAGCTCTTAGACTTCAAGCTGATGATCTATATAAAACAACCATAAATACTATGGGTGAAGATCAAACAGAAGCTTTAAGAAAAGAAAATAATTTAATAAGCTCTGTAGAAAATTTAGGTGGTAATTTAGAAGTAATAAACATCATGGCTAAAAAGCTTCAACAAATGAATCAAGAAGGTAAAAGCGGTTTAGTTAGTATTAATTCAAATCCAAAAGCTACAGAATTTTACAATAACGTAGCTTTATACGGAGGAGCAGGGAGCAAAGCTAATAATGTAAAAGCTGTTAAATCAAGAATTGAAAACGGTAGCATTATACTTTCGCAGGAAAATTCTAACGGAGAAGTTTTTGAATTTAACATGAAAGGCAATGCAGCAGCTATGGAAAATGGTGGAAGACACCACGTGGAATTTGTTGACTCAGAAGCTATAAACGGTGGTTATAAAGCTAATTGGACTGGGCTAACTAAAGACATTCCAGCACTAGTTAAACAAACAGAAGCTTATAACAAAAGCAAAGGTATAACAACAAGTGTTGATCAAATTTACGAACAACAAAATAGTATAGCTTTTGAAAAAATGAAAAATAACAAAGCTGAAATAGCTTTAAACAGCAGTGATGATTTTCAGTTTTTAACATTTACTGGCAACTATAAAGCTAGTCCAGAAGACACTCTTGATAAAGATGGTAATGCTGTATGGACAGGATCTCAAGAACAAAGAGAAAGAGTTCAGTTAGCTAAAGCTGAATATGCTCAACAACAATTTTCAAATCAAAATGTAAGAACTAAAGAAAGTATAAAACTTCCTAAACCAAAAACCAAAACCTCTAGTGGAGCTAGTTCTAAAGCTGAAAAACCTACTAAAACTAAATTAAATCACACTAAATTTATAAACAGCTTAATCGATATTAAAAGTCAAAGCGAGTTTGATAAAGAGTTTGTTGGAGTTCAAAAATTACAAGAAATTAAAGATTATTTGCTTAAAGCTAGAACTGGACCAGATGTTAAAGGTATTATAAAAGGTGATAACAAAGAGATAACTACAGAAGATAAAATAGTTCCACCTGGAGAAATTGTTAAAGATGGAATATATAGAAAAACAGGAAAAGGCACTGCACAAAGCCCAACTACTTACACTTTGATTGACGTAGAAAGTGAGTTTGGTCAAGGAGTTTTAGATGATTTAGAAGGCATGGAAAACAAATTAAACCAAGCTTTAGGTATTAAAGGAGATTCTCCAATTTAATAAAATAAAATATGCCAATAGAAGATTTTTTAGTAGATTTTTATTCTAAAAACACTGATCAAGAAATTGATCAAGTTAAAATTGATAGTATAGTAGATCATTACGGTGGAGACAATGTTTCTATGATAAATGATTTATATGAAAAATATGATAATGGAAATATTGATAATAATAAGTTTTTAGAAATAAAAGAATATTACTCAATTGATTCACCTAAACAAAGTGAAGAAGTTGAAGAAACTACTATACAAGAACCTGAAGTTGAAGAAAAAGAGCTTGTTGTTGAAGAAGATAAAAAAGATAACTCTAATAGTCTTACTGATAATCAAATTAAAAGATTTAATAAAGGAGAGTTTTTAACTGCAGAAAAAGATTTGTTTAATGAATATGTGAAACCAGAGAATAAAGAATCAAGAAAAAAGAAATTAGCAGATGAAACTTTTCAACAATTAGAAACTTACATTAAAGATATACCAGTAGAATCTATTGAAAAAGAATTAGCTAATGATTACTTTAAAGTTCCTGATCTAGAAGAAATGAAATCTAGGTTTGAGCAGGGTAGATTTTTAATGTCTGAAAAAGAAGCTATGGCAGCTTGGGAAGAAACTGGAGACATACCTTTAGATATTTACATATCAGATCCAGAGAAACAGAAACAGTATAACAGCTATATACAATCTGGAGTTTTAGAACCATATAGTGAACAAAATGAAGCTGAGTTATATTCTTTAGAAAAACAAAGTAAAAATAATTTATATAAAAAAAAAGCAGAGCTTTATTTAAGAAATGTACCTGAAGATGTGCAAGATTTAATGTTGCCATTTGGCAGCAATAAAGAGTATAAAACTTCAGAAGAAGCAGTTAAAGCTTTAGATGTTACTAGACAAGCTTTAGTAGATAACAGCAATCAAATAAAAAAAGACTACAGCTCTTATCTTGAAGAAGCTAAACCTTACAACGATAGAATTAAAGAAATAAAAAAAGAAATAGGAGATATAGAGTCTACTATAAAAAGTGGTAATATAAACGATGGTTCTCCTGAAGCTAAAGAAGCTTACTTAGGCCTATTGAATGAGGCTGAATTAATACAAGAAGATTATACTAAAAAAGGTATTGATAAACTTTATAATAATATAGTTGAATTTCAAGAGTTAAACAACTTAAACATAAAAGCATTTGAAGAAAAAGCAGAAAATGTAGAAACTAAATCTATTTTAGAAAAAGCTATAGGATTAGACTATACTTTAAGTGCTAGAGCTGGTATGGCTATGGAAGAGTTTTTTGTAGGTGGAGCTTTAAATTTTGGATCTTTAACATCACAAGTTTTATTAAAAGCCGCAGGCGCTTCTAGAGGTTCAACTAAATTACTTCAGCCTTATATAGATGTTATAAAAGAATCAACCGTAAACTATAATAAGAAACTTGCTGAAAAAAGAGAAACAACTATACCAGAGGCTATAAGTTTAGATGATATTGAAAATGAAAATATAGATTTTTTTGATTGGTTTGGAGAGTCGCTGGCCAACAATTCGCCTTCTATAGTGACCACATTTATACCAGGTGGCGCGGTTTTAAAAGGCTCTAGTTTAGTCAGGGGAGCAGCAGCAAAAGGAATAAGTAAACAAGCGGCTTTGCAAGCTCAACAAAGATTAATTAAACAAGGAACTAGAACTGCTCAAACTATATTTTTTACAGGTGAATCAGGTGGTAGATACGGGGATTTAGAAGTGCAACAATCTAACGCTTTAGAAAGACTACCAATGCTTAAAAAGCAGATAGAAGAAGAATTAAATACTGATAAAAAAATAGAACTACAGGAAGAGTATGAAGATTTAAAAAGAATAAGCGACTATAGTTTTGCTCAAAAAGCTTTTACATCTTATGCTTATGGCGGTATAGCAACAGCTGCTGAAACTTTAGGTTCACTTAAACTTATAACAGGTGGCAACAAGTTAGCTAAAGAAATAGGTAAACAAAACTTTAAAGCAGGTATTTATGGTTCTAAACTTAATTTTGCTGCTAATGTAACTGGTAAAACAATTTCTGGTATATCTAAATCAGCTGGCAAGGCAATAGCTGTCGAAGAACTTGAAGAAGGCTTAACTTTAATTGGTCACAATTTAGTTGACATAGCTGTTTTAGGAGAGAATAAATCAGTAATAGAAGGTTTAAATAAAGATTTTTTAGCTAATACAGCTGTAACTTCATTTGCTATAATGGCGCCTAAGACTATGGGTAATACTCGAAACATGTTGAAAAGTGAGTTTGCCATAAGAGAAGATTTAAAAGAAACTGAAAAGAAAACTTTAGAATTAATACAGTTACAAGAGCAGTTTTCAGCTTTAGATCCTGGTGTCGAAAGAGACGAGCTAAGAGACAGACGAAGACAATTACTTAATGAACTAGCTCTAGACGATGCAATGAGCTTAAATAACTTAAACTACTTAACTAATGAACAAATAGTAGAAGTTTCTGATATAAACAGGCAAATGAGACAGTTCCAAAACCAAATGATTGAATTAGGTAAGACTGGTGATTTATCTGAAGGAGGAAGACAAGCTAGAAAGAGAATACAAGATCAATACACAGCGCTAGATGACAAGAGAACTGACTTACTAAACACAAAAAAATTAAAAATAAGAGAGGATAAGAAAAAAATAGCTGAAAGTTTAGGTGGTAATTTTGTTAATTTAAGAGCTGAATATTATCTTGGTTTAAATGATTTTTATTCAGACGTAGCAATGACTTTAATGCCTAAAGATGGCAAATATATAGCTGTAGAAACTTCTGAAAATGGAGATATAACAACTGATTTATCTGAGTTAAGCAAAGAAGAAGTTGAAGCTGTAAATAATTTTGTCGCGACCGGTCAAAATGCTACTGTATTTGGAAACAATATATTGATAAATAATACTATAGTTAAAAAACAGATAGGTGCATCTGAGTATTTTGGAGACGCCGGTTATGCTGCTGCGGCGCCTATAGAAGAACTTTTTCACTTGCAGAATAAAGCAAAAAACATAGTAGATAAAGATGGTTTATTAAGTGAAGAAGCAACTAAAGCTGTTGATGAAGCTATAGAATTTATAGGTAACAAAAAAGAATTAGGGCTAATAAGCGAAGAAGATTATAACGATTTAATAAAAAGATTTGAATTATACAAGACAGGTGGTAAAGGAAAAGTAATACTAAAATCTGGTAAAAGAGGTAATGCTACTGTAGACGCTGAGGAGCTGTTAGCTCAAATGAATAACGCTGTTGCTTTAGGAGCTTTAACTTTAGACGATGTAGATAATATGCCTTCATTAAAAGGTTTTATAAACGATCTAGGGAAAGACATATTTGGCGACTCTAGTTGGATGTTTGATTTAAAAACATCAGATGATGTATTTAAATTTATTAAGAATTACCAGTCAAATATTCAAGAAAATGTTTCTTTAGCCTTGCCTGACGATGAAGATAAAACTGTAAAAAAGTTTTCTAAATCTGAAGTAACAGAATTAGCTAAGCAATATAAAAAAGATCCTAATAAAACAGACGTAGAAGAATTAATAAAGCAATATGATAATGTAGCTTTAAAAGCTTTAGGTTATGATATATCTAAAGGTACTATAGCTCCACAAGAAGCTATTTCATTTGTTAACAAAGAGTTTGATAGCATATTAAGAAGATATGACGGATCAACAGAGTTTTCTACTTGGATTAATTCTAATATAAGACCTAAACGTCAAGCTTTTTATGAAGAACAAATTGGTAAAGAATCAGAGACCACTAGCATTGACTCAGAACAAGCTAGACAGGTTGTAGATGATTCAGAGACTACAACTGATGATAGGACTGAAAAAGAAATAAGACAGTCAGAGAGAAAGACTAAGGTTTCTAAAAGATTAAAGCTAGAAGATAAGGCTATTAAAGAAGTTGCTAGTAAAATAGAAAATATTGACTTATCTAAAGTTAATTACAAAACTCTTAAAAACTTAGCTAACGAAACTATTGGTGAAGCTTTTGGTATATCACCTAAGAAAATATTAAATAATGCTAATCTAACTAAAGGTGAAATAGCTAATGCTCAAAGATACATAAAGAATAATGTTGATTTATTAAAAGCTTTATTGCCTGATGGTTATAATAAAGACTTTAAGTCTACGGGTGTTCCTAAAGTACTGCTTGATAAGTTTTATAATAAGCGTAGTGTTAGATCTAAGACTGGAGCTGGTTTAAATGTGCAAAATAAAAAACCAAACATAGGTAGCGTAGAGTTTTTAGAAGTATTTGGATTTGTAGAGGGTAAGCCAACTAGAGACGATAGAAATATATCTGCTAGAATAATAGCTTTAGCTAATCAAACTGGTAAAGCTATAACTAATCAAACCGTTAGAGAGCAGTTGCAGAAAGATGGTATGCCTGAATCTGCTTTGCAAAATATTAAAAGTGGAACACCATCTGGATTGTTTAATAAAGCTTCTAAAATACCTAAAATTGAGGATATTGTTTTAAATGCTGGTTTAGAACAAAGATCTTATGAGAATTATATATCAGATCAAAAATTTTGGAGTAAATTTTCTAAAGATGTTGGTGGTAAAAATTATGATTTTAACAACCCAGAACAATTAGAAAAATGGAAAAAAGATGAGTTTCCTAAACTTGTAAAAATATTTTCTAAAGATTTTTTAATAAACTCAGGGGCATTTTATGGTGCTGGAAAAACTATAAAATCAGGACCTAACAAAGGTAAAAAAGTATATAAATTTCCTTTTAGAGATGAAAATCCTAAAATAAATTCAAAAGGAAAATTACAAGCAAACCACCAGCAAGCTTTTATAGACTATTTAAATGATAATTTTAATGACTCAGATTACGGTGCGGCTTTCGAGTTTGAAAAAACAGTAGATGGTAAAAAAGTTAAGTTTGATCCATTACCTATAGCTTTTGAAAAGAAAGGTATGAAGGGTAAGGTAGGATTATCAGAAAAGTTTAATAAATACTTTGGTAGTAAAGAAAATATTGAAAACAACGAAATTAAAGACAGAGTATTAAAAGAAATATTTTTAAGGATTCAAAAGGCTAATACACCAACTAACAATATAATACCTGCAGTTGTTGGCATGTTGAGAACAACAGCCGCGGAGCAAGCTCATTTTATGAGAAAAATATCTCCTATTACATTTAGACAACTAGGTTTAGGAAATTTATTTTCTGGTGAAATAACAGAGGAACACGCTTTAGGAGCTAGCTTAGTTGCTAAACAAGCCTTATTGCTAGCATCAGATAAACTTGTTAATGATAACTTTACGGGAATAACTCGTAATTATTTTCAAGGTCCTATATCAAAAGTAAATGATAACAAAGTAAATGCTAAAGAGCTTGGTATGAAAGAAGGCCCTCAAAAAGAAGATCTTTATAGAGTTCTTATAGGTGAAATAAGCGGTTGGATTAGATATGCTAAAGTTCCTGGTTTTAATTTAAATACTATAGAAATATTAGATAATAACGGTAACAAAATTATACTTACAGATTTTTATAACGTTGGTGTAGATAGTAAATATAGAAACAACCCTGATGTTATAGCATTTCAAAACTCGTTAATTGAAGATCAAATTGCTAATGGATTAGATCCTAAAGCAGCTAAAGAGTTATTAAACGAGTATTTAAAGCTAGTACCACAAAAAACAAAAGCTGGTAAATTTTCAAAGTCTGTTCTTTCTGAATCTAAAGTTTTAAACTTAGAAGGTGATTTAAGTATGCAAGAGTTATTAGGTAAAGCTGCTAGCATCGATCAAGCTTTAAGTATAGCTAGAGATATTAATGCTCCCGTTAAAAAGATTAGGGTATTTGATTTTGACGATACGCTAGCTACGACTAAGTCTAATGTTTTATTTACAGCTCCTGACGGAACTGAAGGTAGTTTAACAGCCGAGAAGTTTGCTATGGATGGATCAAGGTTATTAGAAGAAGGTTATTCATTTGATTTTTCTGAGTTCAATAAAGTTACTAAAGGAAAACCTGGTCCACTACTTAATTTAGCTAAAAAAATACAAGATGCTAGAGGAACTGAAGACGTATTTGTATTAACAGCTAGAGCACCTCAAGCGGCTATAGCTATTAAAGAGTTTTTAGATAGCCAAGGATTAAATATACCATTAGAAAATATAACAGGCTTAGGTAAATCTACAGGTGAAGCTAAAGCTAATTGGATGGTAGATAAAGCTGCTGAAGGTTATAATGATTTTTATTTTGCTGATGACGCGTTGCAAAATGTTAAAGCAGTTAAAAATGTTATGTCTGTTATAGATGTTAAATCAAAAGTTCAACAAGCTAAGTTTTCTAAATCAAAAGACTTAAGCTCTGATTTTAATAAGCTAATAGAACAATCTACAGGTATTGGAGCTGAAAAAGTATTTTCAGATGTTAAAGCTAAACTAAGAGGCGGTGATAAGAAAGGTCAAAGATTTTTTATACCACCATCAGCTGAAGATATGCTAGGTTTAGTTTATACAACTCTAGGTAAAGGTAAAAAAGGTGAAGCTCATATGAAGTTTTATCAAGAAAACTTATTTGATCCTTACACTAGAGCAATGGACAACTTGTCTACAGATAGAGTTAATTTAATGGCAGACTTTAAAGCTCTTAAAAAAGAATTAAACGTTCCTAAAGATTTAAGAAAAACTACAGATTCTGGTTTTACTAATGAACAAGCGGTAAGAGTTTATCTTTGGAATAAAGCAGGTGAAAAAATACCTGGATTGTCCAATACTGATCTAAAAGAATTAAGCGAAATAGTAGAAAATAATCCTAAGCTGAAAGTTTTTGCTGATCAAATAATGTCTATAACAAAAGGTGATGGTTATTCAACTCCTAAAGAAGCTTGGGCATTAGGTACTATAACAACTGATTTAGTTGATATATTAAATACCACTAAACGTAGTAAATATTTAGAGTCTTGGAATCAAAATGTAGATTTAATATATTCTAAAGATAACTTAAACAAGCTAGAAGCTGCTTATGGTAAAAAATATAGAGATGCTATTGAAAACAGCTTAGGGCGTATGAAATCTGGTAGTAACAGGCTTACTGGAGGCAATAAATTAAGTAATGATGTTTTAGATTATATAAATAATTCTACTGCTGTAACTATGTTTATTAATGCTCGATCAGCATTACTTCAAACGTTATCAGCTGCTAACTTTATTAATTGGAGCTTTAACAACCCTTTAAAAGCTGGAAAAGCTTTTGCTAATCAACCTCAGTTTTGGAAAGATTTTACAATGCTTATGAACTCTGACTACTTAGTAGATAGACGTAATGGACTTAAATTAAACATTAATGAATCAGAAATAGCAAATGCTGCTAAAACATCTAAGAACAAAGCTAAAGCAGCTTTAAATTACATATTAGAAAAAGGTTTTTTACCAACAAAATATGCAGATAGCTTTGCTATAGCGTCAGGTGGTGCAACTTTTTATAGAAACAGAGTTAATGATTTAATTAAAAATGAAGGATTAAATAAATCTGAAGCTGAAGTTAGAGCTATGAAAGAGTTTAGAACTGAATCTGAAAAATCTCAACAGTCTTCTGATCCTAGTAAAATATCTAGCCAACAAGCTAGTTATTTAGGAAGAATAATACTACAATATGTTAATACTCCTATGCAATACGCTAGACTACAGAAAAGAGATGTGCAAGACATGGTTAATCGTAGAGCTATGCCAGGTAAAACATTAGCTCAAAGTAATAGAACTAGACTTTCAAGAATAGCTTATTACGCTTTTATACAGAACTTAATGTTTAATGCATTACAACAAGCTGTTTTTGCTATAGGGTTTGGTGATGACGGTATTGATGATGAAGATGAAAAGAAATTAGTTAAAACTATTAACGGTATGATTGATTCTAGTTTAAGAGGATTAGGATTTGCTGGAGTAACAGTACAGGTTCTTAAAAACTTAGGTATTGACATATACGATAGATCAAAAAGAGATAGACCTGAATACACAGATTCTTATAAAAAGCTGTTAGAATTTTCCCCAGCTATTAAAAGTAAATTAGGTAAGTTTGAGTCTGCTGCATATCCATTTGATAGTAAAAAACGTAGAGAAGAGGTTTTTGAAAAAGGATTTAGTTTAGATAATCCAGCTTATGAGTCAATGGCTAAAGTTATTACAGCTACAACTAATTTACCTTTAGATAGGTTATTTAAGAAAGTTAATAACTTAAAAGCTGCTGCATCAGAAGAGTCTGAAACTTGGCAGTCTGTTGCTATGGTTTTAGGTTGGCCTGAATGGCAAGTTAAAGAAAAACAAAACTATGTTGAAAAACCTAAAACAAAAGAAGAAAAAATAAAAATTAAAGAAGAAAGATCTAAAACTAGAATTAAAGAAGCTAAAGGATCTACAGATTTCAAAACTTTAAAAAAGCTTAATAAATCAGAGCAATTAAGAATTT
>Ga0209535_1001846_pt1 | contig 14079 bp, 18 predicted proteins | sample LinPmetageLP28_FD_184041 | JGI IMG/M metagenome (GOLD analysis project Ga0209535, IMG submission 184041) | Marine viral communities from the Pacific Ocean - LP-28 (SPAdes) (version 2) | ecosystem: Environmental > Aquatic > Marine > Oceanic | place: Pacific Ocean | collected 2009-08-22 | reverse complement strand
TTAAAAAAATCCAAAAAGAAATGTATGAAATGTTTGCTCGTAAGCATATGGACTATGGTTTAAATAATATTGCTTTAGGTGGAGATATCGTTAATAACAGCGATGACAAACAATTCTCACTAACTGGGTTATGTATTAGATTAACGGATAAAATATCACGTTTAAAAAATCTATTAATAAATGGTAGATCATTTGTTGAAGGCGAAGGTATGCAAGATACATTTATAGATATAGCCAATTATGGAATAATCGGCCTTTTGGTAGGTCGAGATAAATGGAAAAAATAGTTTGGCTAAAAAAATCCCTAGTATTGTAAAGGAAATCAGAAATAATCCTCCTAAGCAAATTAATTTTGCTTACCAAAAGAATATATCATATTCTCAAATGTCTATCTTTAGGAGTTGTGCTTATAGATGGAAATTACAATATAAGGATAAAATTAAAAGGTTTAATTCTTCAATTCATACTGTATTTGGAACTGCCATACATGAAGTAATGCAACATTATTTAGATATCATGTATGAAAAATCAGCAGCAGCGGCCGATAGGGAAATAGATATAGAAGAATATTTCCAAGATAAATTTATATCTGAATACCAATCCCAATATAAATCTAATAATAATGAACACTTCTCCTCAGCTGAAGAAATGAGAGAATTTTTTGAAGATGGAATAGCTATATTAGAATGGTTTAAGAAAAAACGTAGTAGATATTTTAGTAAAAAAGGTACATATTTAGTTGGTTGTGAAATACCTATTGTAATTGCGCCAAATAAAATGTTAAATAACGTATTATATATGGGGTATCTTGATGTTGTCACATACCATGAAGAAACTGAGACATTTAAGATAATCGACATAAAAACCAGTACTAAAGGATGGAATAGTTATGCTAAAAAAGATGAAAATAAGCATTTTCAATTAATTTTGTATAAACAGTATTTTTCTGAACAATATGGTATTCCTTTAGATAAAATTGAAATTGAATTTTTTATAGTAAAAAGAAAAGTGTTAGATATAGATGATGATAATATTATGTCACCATATCAAGCACATAGAGTACAAACATTTGTACCACCAAGTGGTAAAATTAAATTAAATAGGGCTAAAAGTGCTGTTAATAGTTTTATAACAGAATGTTTTAGTTCAAGTGGAAAAATTAAAGAAATAGATTACCCAAAATCACCTTCTAAATGGAATTGTACGTTTTGTCCTTACGGAGAAGATAAAGAATTATGTGGAGCAGGAATGCATTTTGAGTAATACTTATATATGTATAATAAATGTTTTAAAAAATAAAGATTATGACAAACAAAAAACCCATGACACTAACTAGTGTTAAAGTCAAAAGCGATTTATTCGAGAATTTTAAAATTGAATGTGTAAAGCGTAAATTTTCTTTCCAAAAACTTGCTGACCGCAGCTTATTTTTGTATCTTACAGATGAAGATTTCCGTAAACAAATTACTAATCAAATTAATCTTGAACTGTAAATCCTATTTAAATGAACAATAAATTTCAAATCCTTCCTAAAAACCAAAGGAAAAAGATATTACTTATATGCGATGATATTAGAGTACATTCTGGTGTAGCAACTGTCGCTAAAGAAATTGTAATCCATACTGCCCATCATTTTAATTGGGTACAAATGGCAGGAGCAATAACCCACCCAGATAAAGGAAAGGTAATAGATCTTAGTGAGCATGTTAACGAAATGACTAAGATTACAGACGCATCAGTAAAATTATACCCACAAGATGGTTACGGTAACGCTGAAACCCTTAGGGAAGTAATTAGGGTAGAAGAACCAGATGCCATTATGTTATTTACAGACCCTAGATATTTTGCTTGGGTGTTTAATATGGAACAGGAAATAAGAAAAAATATTCCTATTACTTATTTAAATATTTGGGATGATTATCCCGCTCCTATGTATAACAGATCTTATTACGAGGCCTGTGATTTATTAATGGGTATTTCTAAACAAACGGTTAATATTAATAAGTTAGTATTAAAAGATAGAGAAAAAAATAGAATTTTTAAGTATATACCCCATGGTTTAAATTCTAAAATATTTTTTCCACTTAATGAAAACGAAAAAGAATTTAAAAATTTTAAGAAACAAATATTTAAAGGTAATACCCCAAAATTTACTATGTTTTTTAATTCACGTAATATTAGACGAAAACAAATACCAGATGCTCTTTTAGCATATAGAGCTTTTTTAGATTCTTTACCCCTACAAGAGGCTTTACAATGTAAATTTGTATTACATACTGAATTAGTAACAGAGGCTGGTACAGATTTAGCTGCGGTACATGAATATTTATTTGGGGAAAAATATGGGGAGTGTGTTGTATTTTCAACCCAAAAATTGTCTCAACCACAATTGAATTATTTGTATAATATGGCAGATGTTCAAATTTTAATAACTTCCAATGAAGGTTGGGGTTTATCTCTTACTGAAGCAATGTTAGCAGGCACACCTATTATAGCTAATGTTACTGGGGGGATGCAAGACCAAATGAGATTTGTAGATGAAAATGGAAAATGGTTTACACCAAATGCTGATGTGCCTTCTAACCATAGAGGAACTTATAAAGAACATGGAGAATGGGCATTTCCAGTTTACCCAACATCAAGATCTGTTCAGGGGTCACCTTCAACACCTTACATATATGATGATAGATGTTCTTGGGAAGACACCTTCGAAAGAATTAAAGAAGTTTATAATTTAACTTCTGAAGAACGTAAAACTAGAGGATTAAAAGGTAGAGAATGGGCTATTAGTGAAGAAGCTGGATTTACTGTAGAACATCAAGCTGAAAGAATTATGGAGGCATTTAATGAATTATTTGATACTTGGGAACCAAGAGAAAAATATGAAGTAACTAATGCTAATGAATATAAAGGTAAATTTTTGAATCATAAAATAATATATTAATGAGTAAACCAAGATTTGTTATAAGTTGCCCTTTTGATACCTACTCAGGGTATGGGGCAAGATCAAGAGATATAGTTAGAGCTATTATTGAGTTAGATAAGTATGAAGTACAACTACTCCCACAACGTTGGGGATCGACTGCTTGGAATTTTTGTAAAAACCACCCAGAATGGGAATTCTTATTAGAATATAAAGCTTCTAAAAATTGGAATTTAGTTCAACCTGATATTTGGATGCAGATCACAATCCCAAATGAATTCCAACCAATAGGTAAATATAATATTGGGTGTACTGCAGGAATAGAATCTACAGCTTGTAAACCTGAATGGATAGAAGGATTAAATAGAATGGATATGAATTGGGGTTCTTCAAAACATACTAAAAATGTATTCGAAAGTATGGTTTATGAAAAAAGGCAAAAGGATAATAATAAAGTTTTAGGTAATATAAAATCTTTAAAACCTTTGCATGTTGTATTTGAAGGTGCTAATTTAGAAAAATATAAACTTATAAAAAACAAAAATAGCCTTGATTTAAGTAATGTTAAAGAAAATTTTAATTATTTGTTTGTAGGACATTGGATGCAAGGTAAAATAGGACATGATAGGAAAAATGTAGGACTTTTAGTTAAAGCTTTTTATGAAACTTTTAAAAATAAATCCAAAAAACCCGGTTTAATTTTAAAAACATCAATAGGAGTAGACTCTTACACCAGTAGAGATGAAATATTAAAAAGAATTAAAGACATCAGGTTAAGTGTTAATTCTGAGGATTTACCTAATATATATGTAATTAATGGTGAATTTAATGATGAGGAAATTAATGAGTTATATAACCATTCAAAAGTTAAAGCTATGGTTAGCTTAACTAAAGGTGAAGGGTTTGGTAGACCTTTATTAGAATTTAGCCTAACGGGTAAACCTATTATAGCTACAAATTTTTCAGGACATACTGATTTTTTAAATAAAAACTTTACAACTTTATTGCCTGGGGAATTAGAAAATGTAGATCCTGGTTCTGCTAATAATTGGTTAATTAAAGAAAGCCAATGGTTTAAGGTAAGTGATGCACATTTAGGTCATTCATTTCAAGATATGTTTTTAAATTATAAAAAATTTAAACTTAAAGCAAAACAACAGGCTAGTTATTCTAAATCAAATTTTAGTTGGGATAAAATGAAATTATTAGTAGGTAAAATCTTAGAAGCAAACATACCAGACTTTCCTTCTCATGTTCCCATTAATCTTCCTGTGCTAGATAAAAACCCAGAACCTTTAAAATTACCTACTTTAAGTTTACCAACATTAAATAAATAAATATGAATTTTGATGAATTAATAATCTGTTCTAGATGTGGATCAGATGCTTGTTATAAGCAAGAAGTTACGAAAGATATATCAATTGAATTATGTTATGGTTGTGGATTCCAGTCTAATTCTGTAATGAAAAAGGATAGTGAATTTTTAAACAAACAAATGGAAACCTTACCCGAATTATATAAAGTATTATTAGATGAGGAAGAAGATACAGGCAAAATATGGATGCCTTCGATGGTTAATGTAAAAGAAAAAGGAATGGTGTTTGCCAATGGAAGTGGGAGAAATAGTTGGGGTTGGTCGGCTGTTAAAGCAATTATAAATGAAGAGGGTGAATTTAAAACGGATATGACCACTATAAAAAATTTTAAGGAACGTGATTATATGGATGCTTTATCGTATATTGGAATAATACCAGAATAGATATGAAAATAAGTTATGCACTTTTAACCCACAATGAGGGTAAATATATTAAAAAATTATTACCTTTTCTTATAGAAAACAAACAAGAAGAAGATGAAATAGTAATTATTGATGACTATTCAGAGGAGGAATTAACAAAATCACTGTTAGAGACATATAAAAAGGATATTAAACTTTTTTATAGAGAATTTGATGGTGATCATACACAAAAGAATTTTTTAAATAGTAAATGCACTGGAGATTTTATATTCCAACTGGATGCTGATGAAATTGTTAGTAAGGAATTTATTGATTTTTTACCTAAACTTTTAGAATCAAATAGTAGTATTGATTTATTTTATTGCCCACGAATTAATACTGTATCCGATTTAACCCCAGAATATATAACTAAATGGGGGTGGAAAGTAAATGATAAAGGTTGGGTAAACTACCCAGATATGCAAATGAGATTATATAAAAATGATCCTAAAATTAAGTGGGATGGGTTATTACATAGTAAAATTATAGGTTTTAATACGTTTTCTGCTTTACCTCAAGAAGAATTTTATAGTATTTTACATTTAAAAGATTTAGATAGACAAATTCAACAAAATGAATTGTATGATAGAATAGAATCTAATGGGAGAACAAAATATAAGGTATGAAAATATTTGTAGACATAGATGAAACTATTTGCTTTTATGAAGATATTAGGGAATATCACTTAGCTAAACCTAATTTAGCTAATATAAATAAAATAAATAAGTTATATAATGAAGGGAATGAAATTACTTATTACACAGCTAGAGCAAGTGTACTTAAAGATAGACTAAAAGAATTTACAGAACTAACTAAAAACCAACTTAAAGAATGGGGAGCAAACCACCACTATTTAAGTGTAGGAGAAAAACCAGCATATGATTTACTTATATGTGATAAAACTAAAAGAATAGAAGAGATATGAGCAGACCAGTTTACGCAATTCCCCCATCATTTAAAAATGATAACTTAGATTGTAATTCTATAATTAAATATTTAAAATATTTAGAAGATAAAGATGCAAGTCGAGTATTAACTACGGCAGGTACTTCTCAATTTAATTTACTATCTTTAGAAGAAGTATATTGTTTAAATAAATGTATAGTTCAAAATTTTAATAAAGAAAAAATATTAGGATTACCTATTTTAAGTACTAAACATTTATTAGAAGAAATTAAAAAATTAAATAATCTTAATGCTACTAATACTAAAATTTTAATTTTATTTCCTGAAAGGTACTATTCGGATGAACAGATATTAGAATTTTTTACAAAAGTATGTCAATTTTCAAATTATCCTGTATATGTTCATGGAAATGTCCTTAGAAAAGGTAGAGGTGGTGTTTATGAATATAGTAATCAACTTCTAGAAAAGTTATCTAATATAGATAATTTTGAAGGTATGAAAGAAGAATATTCAAGTTTAGACTTAGCAATAAAAAATATCCAAAATTTAGATCTAGATATTATTGTAGCAGGAGGTAGTATGAGAAGATTTTGGACTTTAAACCCATTTGGCGCCAATTCATTCTTAACAGGAGTAGGAAATTTTAACCCACAACACTCAGAAAATTTTTATACCCACTACAAATTAGGACATTATGAGGATTGTTTAGACATTATTAAAAACACAGAAAATCCTTTATTTAAAGTTTTTATGAAAAATGGGTGGCATGCCTCTATGAGAGAAAGCTTAAAACATATGGGTTATATTTTGGAAGACCGAAAACCTTTTATTACATTATCGGATACAGAAAAAGAAGAAATAATTAAATCACTAAATAAAATAATATAATGAGTACATTTATTATAGGTCCTTGCAGTTTAGAAAATTATGAATTATCCCACAAAGTATTAAGTACTGTTTATCCCCATGTAAAAGATAAAGACTTTTATTTTAAGGGATCGTTTGATAAAGCAAATCGTAGTTCAATTACAGGAAAAAGAGGACCGGGGTTAGAAGAAGGTTTAGAAATTTTTAAACAATTAAAACAAGATTTTCCTGGTTTAAAGGTAACAACTGATGTTCATGAAACTCAACAAGTAGAAAAATTAAGTGAAACAATTGATTTAATTCAAATTCCTGCTTTTTTATGTCGTCAAACAGATTTATTGGTAGAATCTGCTAGACATTTTGATAAAGTAAACATTAAAAAAGGTCAATGGATGAATCCCCAAAATATGGTTAAGGGGATTGATAAGTTAAAAAACACTAACCCTAACTGTGAAGTATGGTTAACAGAAAGAGGTACTGCGTTTGGGTATTCTCAATTTATAGTTGATTTTTCGAGTGTTGATTATTTAAAGGAACATTTTGATAAAGTAGTAATGGATTGTACGCATGCAGCTCAATTACCAAAACCAAACGGTAGAATGGGTGGTAACCCAACATTAGCAGCCAGATACTTTCAAACAGCTGAAATTTTTGGATACACTGGAATATTTTGTGAGGCTCATCCTACACCATCATTATCTTATTCTGATGCTGATTCTGTATTGCCTTTAGAGAAAATGGTAGAATTACTTAAAAATAAATAAAATGATTAAAACTTTGGCCCCAGGAGCTACAATTAAAGATATGCACGATCTACTAAAATCAGATGGTGTATTTTTAGTAAATAATTACATTACAGGAGATTTATTAAAGGGGTTGTATGATGAAGTATTAGACTTATGTGAAAATCAAGGGGGGCATTATGAATTTGGAAGAAACTATAGAGGCCCTTCACTTTCTAATTTCTCTCCTTCTTCATATTTAACTAAAGTTTTTAATTCTGAATGGATGAAATCCCTCCATCAAATTTATAGAGGAACTAACCAAGGATATTGTAGTTCTATGTATGCCACTTATGATTATAAAAATAATGAAGGGTTAGCTAGAAATGGATGGTTACATTTTGATCGTGGAAATGCACTTAAATTTTTTATATACCTTAATGATGTAGACAGAACTAATGGGGCCTTTAGTGTATCACCAGGATCAAGAAGTAAGGGTCAAGAATTAAGAGAATCAGCGTGGGATGGTCAAAATTATAAAGAAGTATTAAATAGAATTGATTTAGATTACCCTGAATTAAAAGATGATTACCCATTTGAATATGTAGAAGCAAAGGCAGGAACATTAATAATATTTGATACTGATACCTTTCATAAAGGAGGAGAATGTGAAGAAGGAAAAAGCAGATTAGTAGTAAGAGGACATTGTAAATAAATAAAAATGAAAATATTAAACGAATTGTGGGAAAAGGAAGATTTAAACATGAGGCATGTTATCGAAGGACTTTCTGAATCTAAACAAAAAAGGCATATTGATAATTTTAATAATTATTACATAAAGTATATTGATACTAAAAAAATCACAAAATCTTTAGATTGGGGTTGTGGGGGTGGATTACTTACAAAAGAATTACAAAAGTTTTCGGAAGAAGTTTATTGTATTGATGTTAGTAAACAAAGTATAAACAGTTGTAAAAAATATGCAAACCCCACAAAAACATATTTACTTGATGTTTCCCCTTTAGATTTAAATTTACCTCAAGTAGATTTAATATTAGCCAATGCTATAGTTTGGCATTTCCCTAGTCTTCAATATTTTAAAGATGCTATAAGTAAATGGGTAGAACTAAATCCTAAATATATAGTTTTTAACACTAAAGCACATTTTGAAACATTAGAAACTAAAGATTACGCTAATAATATTTTAAATGCTTTAAAATTAAATGATAATGATGTTATAGATATATTTAAATCTCATAACTATAAACTTACATCCCAAATATCAGCATTAAATACCGCTCAACCTAGTACTTATTTTGTATTTGAAAAATTATGAAAGATATAGTAATACTTGGAGAATCTCATACTAGATCTTTTTCATATAGAAAAAATATATTACCTTTTTTTATGGGAAGTGGAAAAACAATTAATTTAGATAATATTATATCTGTTAATACTTCTATTAAAAATGTTATATCTAAACTTAATAAAAAAGAATGTTTAATATTTTTATATATAGGAGAACCTAATTGTAGATACCCAATTAAAAATCATTGGACTCCACATTGGGATGAAATTCATAAAGGATTAGATGTTAATCCCTATGTAGATAAAGAATATTTACAAAATTGTATAGATGGGTATTCTAATATAAACTTACAGGATATAGATTTTATATTAACCCCAACAGGGGCGTATGACCCAGTTCAACCCGCATTACATTATTTTAATTCCTTACTGAAAGAAAAATTTGAAAATAAAGTAATAGATATTTTTTCAAAAACAGTAGATAAAAATTTAAAAACTTTAAATAAATATAAGGCAAAAGATTGGAAAAAAGATCCGATTCATGTTAATTCTAGAATATCAGAAGATTTTCTACAGATATTAAAGGATAAAAACATAATTAATAATATAGAAGATTACAAATCAAATGTAGATGGGTATTTTGGCACCCATTTACTTAGAACACAAGATAAAAGCCAATTTGGAAGTTATATAATTAAAGATTAAATTAGTATATGAAAAAACTATGTATTATTCCTGCTCGTGGTGGTAGTAAAAGATTATTAAAAAAGAATATTAAATTATTAAATGGAAAACCTTTAATATTTTATACAATAGATTCGGTATTAAAATCAAAAGTATTTGATAAAGTTATATTTACATCAGATGATGATGAAATTAATAATAAGGTTAAAACTAACTATTCTACAGATATATTACAAATTATTAAAAGACCTAGTAAATTAGCATCTGACACATCTAAAGTAATAGATACAGTATTATATTTTTTAGATGAAAGTTATGATCAAATTTGGTTAACATTACCCACATCACCACTTAAAATAAGTGATGATTTTATTAACTCAGCCAAATTGTTAGATACAGATACAGATTCAGTATTATCTTATACTGAAATGGAATTCCCCCCTACTCTTGGTTTAAATGTAGGTCAAGATCATAAGTTAAGTGATTATGATAAATCTTCTCCATGGCAAAATGGTAATAGTAGGAGTCAAGATCATCCTACTGTATATAGACCCAATGGTGCTTTATATGGTTCTTGGACTTCAAAATTAAAAAATAATAAAAATTATTATATAGGATCAACAAAAGGATATTTTATGCCTAGAAATCGTTCTATAGATATTGATACTCAATTTGAATTTGATCTAGCAGAATTTATGTTAAAAAGATGAAAGTAAGTTTACAAAATAATCCATCATTAGATTTTACTAAATTAGGCTCAATAGCTTTAGTTGGTAGTAGTGGTTGTATTCTAAATAGCAAACATGGTAGTACTATAGATTCACATGATACCATAATTAGGTTTAATGCCGCACGAGTAGTAGGATTTGAAGAGTATGTTGGGAGTAGAACAACTATTAGAATAATGAATGGTCATTGTTTCTCAGGAACAACAGATGAAGGTAGATTTGAAAAAAACGATCCTAACTATATTTCATCTTTATTTGGGGAACATTTTTTTATAAAAGGGTACAGTGCACCTGAATTTCATAAGGGGGTTTTAAATAATTTAAATAAAAATTATATAAATTTTTTTAGCCATGAATTTATGGAACAGTGCGATCAGTATGTAATTAAACATTCATCCGTTGGTTTTATGGGTCTAATATTATCAGTATTATATTCAAAAAATATTTCTGTATTTGGTTTTGATCATGGAGAAATAGAAAATAGTAAGAGACATTATTGGGAAAAAGTTAATAGTGTTGGCCAAATGCATTCTTTTAATGATGAAAAAGAAATATTTCAAAAATATGAATCAGAAGGAATAATTAAAATTTATAAATGATAAAAGTATATTATAGGTTATCTAACCTCCAAGCAGGAGGTAACAAGATTAAAATTTCAAATGCTAATAAGCAACATTGTCTCCAAAACTGCATTAATGAATTTGGTTTAGAAAATATCACCATATTAGGAGATAAATTAAATCAAGAAACTAAAGATTATGTTAATTCTTTAAATGTAAGATTAATTGAAGTAAATAATGGTACAGGAGCTGGTACTTTTAGAGACGCTCTTAATTTATCTATAAAAGAAAATAAAGATGAAGATTTTGTTTATTTACTTGAAGATGATTTTTTACATAAACCTAATTCTAAAAAAATATTAATAGAAGGGCTTAACAAATTTGACGCTTACGTAACACTATACGACCACCCAGACAAATATATGCCTATAGATAAAGGAGGTAATCCTTTTGTTCAAGAAGGGGGAGAAATTACTAGGTTAGTAATAACTAATTCTGTACATTGGAAAATAACAAACAGTACAGTTATGAGTTTTGCAGCTAAAGTATCTAGATTAAAAAAAGATCTAGATTTACTAAACAAGTATTCATCAGAAAGAATGACCAATTCATTTAAATTTTTCTTAGAATTAAATGAAACTAAATCTATACCAGTAATAAGTTCAGTTCCTGGTTATAGTACTCATGGAGAAGAATATTGGTTGTCACCTTTTACAAATTGGAATAAAATATGATAAGTTTAATAATACCAACATACCGAAATCCTGAATGTTTAGATATATGTCTTAAATCCGCGATTGAACAGCAGAAATCAAAGAATGAAATTATAGTTATTGTTGATGGTTTTGCTGATGAAAGTAAAGAAATATTAGATAAATATTCTAATGACATTTCAACGCTGATACTTCCTCAAAACCAAGGAATGCAGCAAGCTTTAAATTTAGGAGTATTTAATGCTACAAACGAAATAATTTGCATAATAAATGATGATAATGTTTTATGTAAAGATTGGGATGTTATAGTAAAGGAATCATTAGGTAAAGATGAAGTTGTTACTATAAATCAAATAGAACCCTCTCCTGGAATATTTGGTAATCCTTCAAAAGATTTTGGAACGGATCCTAAAATGTTTGATTATAAGGGGTTTATTGAATATGAAACTTCTATTAGAAAACAAAATAGTACACCCGATGGAGGAGTATTTCCTTTTGCTATGTGGAAAACAGATTATATGATTGTAGGGGGTTTTGATACTTTATACCAATCTCCTTTTATATGTGATTGGGATTTTTTCTTAAAACTAGATTTAAATGGGAAAAAATTTAAAAGAATAAATACGGGTCATTTTTATCATTTTGTTAGTATGGCAACCAAAAAAGGAAAAGATAAAGAAGCAATGTCAGCATCCGAAAACCCAGCAGCCCAATTATTTATTTATAAATGGGGAATACCACCACAACTTTTTCAAAATAATTCCCATAATCCAAAAGATAACCAAGTAATAAAAGGTATAAAATATGAGTAAAACAGTATTAATAACTGGTGTGGCCGGTTTATTAGGTAGTAGATTAGCAGATTGGATTATCGAGAATAAACCTGAATACAAAGTAGTAGGGGTAGATGATTTAAGTGGTGGGTTTAGAGAAAATATTAATCCTAAAGTTGATTTTTGGCAAATGGATTTAGTAAATCACCCTATTGAAAATATATTTGAGGCACGTAATATAGATTATGTTTTCCATTTTGCTGCTTATGCTGCGGAAGGGTTATCACCATTTATACGTGGGTACAACTATGATAATAATTTAAAATCCACAGCCCGCATAGTTAATGAATGCATAAAACATGACGTTAAAAGATTAGTATTTACGTCTACATTAGCTGTTTATGGTCATGGTTATGATCATATATTTGATGAAAAACAACAACAAGCACCAATCGATCCTTATGGGGTTGCAAAGTATGCTTGCGAAATGGATATTCAAATTGCTAATGAACAACATGGGTTAGATTACTGTATTATTAGACCTCATAATGTATATGGGGTTAAACAAAATATATGGGATAAGTATAGAAACGTACTTGGTATTTGGATGTTCCAATATTTAAATGGTATGGATATAACTATATTTGGGGATGGTGAACAAACAAGGGCATTTAGTTATATCAATGATTCATTAGAACCATTATGGAATGCCGCTATTAGACCTGAAGCTAGTAAAGAAATAATTAATTTAGGGGGTATTGAAGAAATTTCAATAATTAAAGCGGCTGAAACATTAGTTGAGGTATTACAGAAAGAAGAAGGAATAGATAATTTTACAATCCCAATTCGTCATTTAGAAGCAAGACACGAAGTTAGACATTCAATACCCACATTCCAGAAATCAATAGATTTATTAGGATTTGAATATAAAACTGACTTGGAAACAGGTTTAACTGAAATGTGGAATTGGGCTAAAAAACAACCAATGAGAGAAAGATTTGTTTGGGATAGTTACGAAATAGAAAAAGGTATATATAGTTTTTGGAAAAATAAATAAATATGAATATAGGAATAATAGGGCAAGGTTTTGTTGGTAATGCTATTTATCAAAAATTAAAAAAATACTATAAAGTATTTACTTATGATTTAAATAATAAATTATGTAATTCAACTTTTGATGAAACAGTTAGCAGATGTAAAATAGTATTTGTATGCTTACCAACACCTATGAATCAAAATGGTAGCTGCAATTTAGATATTATTGAAGGTGTACTATCTCAAATTAATGAATATACAGATACTGAAAGAATAGTTGTAATCAAGTCAACTATAATACCAGGTTCAACAGATAATTTCAATAGTAAATACAAAAACATAGATATAGTATTTAACCCAGAATTTTTAACTGAAGCAAATGCTGTTGATGATTTTGAAAATCAAAGTAGATTATTATTAGGTGGTTCATTAAAATCAACAACTAAAATTAAACAAATATTTTCAGCAGTATTTAGGAAAACCCCTAGAATAATTAAAACTGATGCTAAAAGTGCTGAGTTAGTAAAATATGTCACAAATACATTTTTAGCGACTAAGGTATCATTTGCTAATGAAATTTATAAATTATGTGAAACGTTAGATTTAGATTATGATAAAATAATCGAAATGGCTACATTAGATCCAAGATTAGGAGATTCACACTGGGGTGTTCCAGGTCCAGATGGTGATTTTGGTTATGGTGGACATTGTTTCCCAAAAGACTTAGCAGCTATTATTCAAATGTCTAATGAAAAAGGCTCTCTTAACCATGTTTTAAAAGCAACCCAAGCTACTAACGATACAGTTAGGAATAATAGAGATTGGGAGAAAATGAAAGGAAGAGCAGTAATTTAGTAGGATACCCAAGATAAAAGTCGTATATTCACGCCTAATTTAAAAAGGTTATATATTTATGCGACAGACTATTAAAACCCCCCGTACTGTGAAAATGATTTCATGTATTAAATGTAAAAATGATATGCCCGAGTTAAGATTAACTCAATATGGGTATAAAGTATGTGTCAATTGTTCCACAGTTGGGACAAAAAGAGGTGTACCTATAATGAGAGGTACAGGTGATCA